>Ga0257114_1000108_pt1 | contig 63127 bp, 51 predicted proteins | sample SI112_10mmetaG_FD_190149 | JGI IMG/M metagenome (GOLD analysis project Ga0257114, IMG submission 190149) | Marine microbial communities from Saanich Inlet, British Columbia, Canada - SI112_10m | ecosystem: Environmental > Aquatic > Marine > Inlet | place: Canada: British Columbia | collected...
CCTGATGCGGTTATTGTTCCAGTTGATATAATGTTTGATGAAACCCTCAATGTTCTATTCATCCTAACCTCAGCACCGCTTACCTCAGGATTAAATAAGAAATTTCCAGAACTATCTATACCAAAATAACCTTGTCTATCATTTTGAGCGTCGTAGAACTGCATGTAGTTCCACCCACCTTCTGGGGTCCCACTTACTGAACCCGCATCCGTTTGTTTTAATATTAGATGACCATCTGATGCGGATGATATGGTTAAAGTTCCACTTATTGTCCCACCATTAAGTGGTAGGTATCTATTGTCAATATCAACATTGAAAGTGTCACCATCATTCCTTGTGAATGTGATTACACCATTACTCGTATTGAATGTAGCACCTGTAGTATATTCATCATTATAACTTGTTAAGTATCCTTCTTGTGAATGATCTCCCCATCCATATGCGGTGTCCCAATTAGTATCATTATAACCAGTTGCCGATATTGTTCCACTTACTAATATACCTGTATTTGTTGTATTAAATTTCTTAACTGCATTATAATACAAACTAACATCTCCACCTTCATTAAGAACGGCCATATTTTGAGAACCCGTTCCTTCCAATCTTAAACTGGTACTTCTAATTCTTAAATTACCTGGTCCACCATCTTTTATATAACTGTTAGTTCCGTCGTGGTATATTTGAAGATCATCGCCATTTCCAAACTTAGCCATAATGCTATCTTGAAATCTGAAATCTTTGTATACTTGAGTTTGTTCGTTTAATCCGTTTATTTGTAGGTAAGTAGTGTAACTACCTGAGCCATCGTCTGATTGAAAAGTTATATTACCATCGTCCGCTGTGTTTCTTATATTTAAGTTACCAATTGTATTTAAAATAAAATTATTAGTACCATTGTGATATATTCTTAAATCACTATCTACACCAACCCTTAACTCATCGTTGTCACTAAGTACAATATTGCCTGTCATCGTACCACCACTAAGTGGTAAGTGACCTACGGTTGAGTAAGTGTATGCGGAATCCCAATTCGTAATATTGGTTTCTGTTATTCCCGCTGAAGGGGATGCAGTAAATATTGGGTCTGTTTCTGTAAATGAAGTTAAGTATCTTCCATCGAGATCAACGGTGTAAGTATCCCCACCATTCTTAGTAAAGGTAACCACACCATCACTTGAATTAAATGTTGCTCCTGTTGTGTGAAGTACGGTGTCTACCGCAAATCCCGTCACATCAATAGAAGTACCATTAGATTTATTAAGTCTTAGTGTTTGAGTTGAGTCATTATATGTACCACCAGTAACATTTATATCGGTTAAAGTACTACTAATATTAAGGGTGTAAGTATCTCCATCATTTCTTGTGAAAGTAATAATACCGTTGGACCCATTAAATGTTGCTCCCGTTGTATACTCATTATTATATGTTGTAAGATATCCTTCTTGTGAGTGATCTCCCCATCCATATGCGGTGTCCCAATTACCTATTTGAGTGGAAGTAATATCATAAACTGCGTGTGCAGTAAATATTGGGTCTGTTTCTGTAAATGAAGTTAAGTATCTTCCATCAAGATCGACCGTGTATTGATCACCATCATTCCTCGTAAAGGTTACAATACCATTAGAGGTCCCAAAGGTTGCCCCTGTAGTGTATTCATCATTATACTCTGTCAAGTAACTACCACTATTAGATTCTAAACTATCCAATCTACCATCCTGAGTACTATTTGAAGTATCATTTGATGACGTATAAGTATTTAAGTCACCACGTAATGTTGTTACGTCAGCATCAGTTGCGTATGTGTCATCAATACTTGAGGTAAATGATTCTATTGAATCTAATCTACCATCAACTAAATTATAATTTGTGGTTTCCGTTATATTAATTTGTTCTGAACCACTAACGACAGTTTCAGCGTTTAATTTTGATTTTATACCACTTAAGAAGTGTACCGATCCAGTATCGAGCGTTAAACTCCTATTTGTATCGATAGTACCTCCACCAGTTAGACCCTTACCACTACCAATTGTTATGGATGAGTGGTCAATGTGTTCATTACCTACGTAATTTGTGGTCGCATCATGATCTATCTGTATAGAACCACTTATTACACCATCGTTATTTAATTTACCCTTAATTGTGGTATTAATACTACTCGTAAATGAATTTAGTGACGATGTCGATGTTTCAATTCTATCTAATCTACCGTCATGTGATCCACTTGTTACTTCTAAAGAATCTAACCTACCATCAGTTGATGATGTGTATGTGTTTAAATCAGTTCTAAGTGTTGTTACGTCAGTATCAGTAGCATATGTATCATCAATACTCGAAGTGAACTCCTCAAGACTATCTAATCTACCATTTTGATTACTATTTGTGTTATTATTGGATGATGTGTATGTGTTAAAGGAACCAGTATCAACTAAAGTGGAAAAATCAATAGATCCACTAAGTATTCCTGTTTTCCAAGTTGCTATACCATTACCACCTACCGATAAAACTCTATTCTCATATCCTGAGTCAATTGATGGTAATCCACCACCGACAGTTGCCGTTACAGTACCTGTTTGAGGTGATGCAAAACTAACAACCACTTGATTAACACTTGTTGCCTCTATTTTCTGTGGGATAATAACCTCATCATTACTATCAAAAACCTCAATAGAGGGGTGTTTTTCATTTAAATTGTGATTTAATGTCCATGTACTTGTTGCACTTGTAACTTCTAACTTCGCGGTTTTACCTTCTCCACCGTCTGATTCCGAGGCGACCCCTGAAAGGTATACAACCGCGTCACCACCTGTGGTACCACTTATTTTTATACCTGTTGAATCATCAAATTTAATTCTTGTGAAAGTAGAATCGATAGAAGTCGACCCTTCGTCTGATCCTGAGATTTTAATTGGCACATTTGTTAAACCTAAACCACTACCTGTAAATTCTGTTGCTGTGAGAGACCCTGTTACTGTAGTATCCGTGTTAATATGTAAACCATCCGCATCAATAGATGCTGTGGAGGTTGAACTCGCTATTCGATCTAAACTAAGACCTGTAACTCCCGTTGCGGGAATATTATAAAGTCCACTACCATCACCAATAAAGGAACCTGTAAGGAATGAACCTGATATTGAACCAACAATATCAATAGAACCAAAATTTTGTGTGTTTGTGATTATTACTTCTTCGACGGAAGGTCCGTTTGAACCTGATTTTGATAAGAAAATCTTACCGTCGGTTGTATTCATGGATAATTCACCAAGTTGTAGTTGTGAATTAATCGGAATCTTACCGGATATAGCGCTTCTACGCAGTTTAACTGTCTGTCCCATATATATGGATCTCTCTAAATGTATTTATAGTGATATCTATCACTTTTATTATGATCTATATAGATCTTTATTATAAATACTACTTAATATCAATATATAAAGAAAATCCCCTGATTTCTCAAGGGATTTTTGTGTAATAAATATTTAATTTAGTTTTTAGTAAGTTCCTCCATCAATAACGGTAGAAAATGTTAAAGATCCATCACTTGATTTGTAACCTAAGATACCATCTAAAACATCTGTAGTTTCTGTAGTAGATACATAACCAAGTTCGTTACTTGAATTTCTAAATACTATAGATGTACTGTTACTTCCCGCGTCAGACCCACCTGATGCTGATAATGTAACATTACCCGCAATTAAGGTAGCACCGTCGTCAGTTGCCACTGTAAATTTATTTGTGTTATATGCTAATACACTACCATCATCAGTAAGTAAAGAATCACCCATAGTGTTCTTACCTGTTGCCACAGGAATTGAACCAATTGCTAAACTACTTTCCGAACCGTAAGCTCCCGCAGTTGTTCCAAGTAATTTACTTGATTTTCCTGATGAGGAAACAAACATCCAGTGGTCATCTTGTGAATCCCATACTAAAGATGCTGATACACCCGAAGAACCTGAGTCCATAACTTCAAAACCTGCATATCTCTCAAACGGAGAATATGCGTTTAATTTAATTATGTTATCATCAATCTCAACTGTTGTTGATTGTATGTTTACTTCAGTAGCAGTACCTAATATTTCTAAGTTACCTGATATTGTTACATTATCATTAACTGTTAATGTTCCGTCTATCTCAGTATTACCTGTTACACCAAGTGTTCCACCTATAGTAGAATTACCTGTGATGGTTGCCGTAGCACCACCTAAATCACCTGTTGCTTCGATATCGCCATCAACATCAAGTGTTGATCCATCGAATGTTAATTTTGTACTATCTTCAATCGCACCACCTGTACCAGCTAACACTACCCTACCTGAAGTCAGGTCTTTAACTGTTGCCGACGCCATTGTTGCTTCGTTTTCAACATCAATTGTAGATTTGAATTTTGCTGAACCCGTAACTTCTAATGTTGAATTTATACCAACATTACCTTTAAGTTCTGTTGTTCCAACTGAAGTTAGTGAACTTGCTGCAGATATGTCGTTACCAATTGTTGAACTACCTACACTAATAACATTAGTTGTTGAGTTGTATGTTAAATCGGCATCATCTTGTAATGAATCTCCGTCAACCGCGAAAGGTATTCTATTAGCGGTTAATGCAGTACCATTATTGTCAAGTAATGTATCTCCTTGTACCCTTGAGTCTAACGTGTCTTGTACTAATTTGTTACTCCCATCTAAACCAATAAAGATTGTTGTATCTCCGTCAGGAACATTTGATAGTTCAATATATCCTGAATTTACAGTAATTGTATCTGAACTTGCATCACCTAAGGTAATGTTACCTTTTAAGTCTGTAGTTCCTGATACTGTTAGGTCACCTGGTAGTGCCAAACTGTTTACGGCTAACCCACCTTCAAGTTCTAAATCTTGGATGTGTGCCGTCCCACTTACGTATAATTCTCTCCATGCTTTAGTTGTAGAACCTAAGTCATATGTATCGTTTACGTCGGGTATGAATGAAGATGCTATATCCGCACCGAACGAAACAAAGTCTGATGATGAATCACCAACAGTAATATTTCCACCTAAGTTTATATTACCCTCAATGTCGGCATCACCTGTAAGTCTAAGATTTGAACCTGTGATTTCTCCTTCCGAAAGTAATTTACCAACTGTTGCTGTTGAAGTAACACCTAAAGTACCACCAATTGTTTGGTTTCCTGTTACAGTGACTGTACCACCAGTTATGTTGGTTATGTTTGCATTTGTTCCTGTAAGTGAGGTTATTGTTACATTGGAAATAGAATTACCTTCTATGTTACCTGTTAAATCTATTTTATTATTACCAACTCCATCATTATTTAATATATATAATGATTCGTCTCCTGACGCATAGAATGGAGTTCCGTCTAAAATAGACCCATAAGTACCGACACCTATTGTAGGTGCATTGGTTCCTGAATATATTTTTGATGTTGGTTTGAATGCCCCAGCAACTCCTTCGTCACTAGCAACGGGTGATCCAACGAATACGAAAGGTCCAGCTAAATCTGAGATCGATCCTGACGCGATTAAGACTTCACCATTTCTTGTGGTTGTAGCCTTTACACTATCTATCGAACCTCTTCTGTGTTTAATAATTTGAGCCATCTTCTTTTTTTTTGTTTTTTTTACTTAATTTGATTTATTACTATAAATATCTTGATTATTAGAAACCACCTAGGTCCATGATAGAATTATTATTAATATCACCTATTGTTCCTAAGTTTTCTATTTCTAACGATGCCGATCTTATTTGATTCTCTATTTGGTTCTTTATGATAGACATAGCTCCCGATACAATTAACGAGTCTTTATTTATGTCTTGTGATTGTAATGTGGTTTGACCTTCTACAACTAAGTCACCTCTTATAACTACCGAACCAGTTACTTGTAGGTCACTTGTTGATGACCAATATGATCCTGAATTACCCCATACTAAATCGTCTTGTCTTGCAATTGGTAGTTCACTTCCTTCTTGACCCGCAATCCATTGATCATTCGTAGCATCCCATAATAAAGAACCCGATACGGTACTTGGATTTACGGTATCTTTAATACTTAATCCACCAAAATTAGATTCATTACCGTTTAACTCTATAATATTATCATTAACAATAACTGTTTCAGATAATGATGATGTTACGGTTCCGTGTACAGTAAAATCTCCCGTTAAATCTAAAGACCCACTTATCTGAATATCATTAGTAGTTGCGTAGAATGAACCCGTAGGTTTAAATATATCTTGTATAGCACTGGCACCGCCTCCACCTAATTGATCACTTAATGTTCTACCCACATATTGGTAAACACTCATGTATACATACTGATTACTTGAAGGTGTACCACTTATAAATTGTACCACACCTGTTTTGTAATCAAAAGAATAGGTAGATGGTTGCCTTAAATCAGTATTTGATGGGGAGGAAGAATTAGTTGAAACAAAAAGTTTAATTAAATAACCTGGTGTGGAATCCTCAACTGTTGAGTTTGCCAAACCTGATATGGCATATTTTGGTGAAATGAAATTTACTTCTTGATCATTACTAATCAACTGTGCCCCTATACCGTCATTTGAACCAATAGGGTCTAAGAAAAACCAAACCTCCCTATTCAAATCAGATTTAGTTAATTTATGTCTGTACCAATATTTTAATACATCTAAACTTGTTTCACTATCAGAGTAAACAGATAAGTGATCTGAATCACTATTGAATGGTAAGTTTGAAGAAGGTATGAGACTTTGGTCAACATAAATTTCACTACTATTTAAATCCAAAACAGAAGTGAATGATTCTTGTGAATCTAGTAGGTTGTTGTGTGTGTACCTCTTACTTTGGAGGAACCTCGATGATTTTATATTCTTATCGTATGCCATGTCTCTTAACTAAAACTTACACTTAAACTTGTTATGGGTGTTGGGTCCCCTTTGTATCTAACCAATACCGTAATTTCATTGTAGGTTGAATTCAAAAACATACCATCTGAGTTTCTCATGGGTAGAGAATATGAACCTCCTGAACCTGATCCACCTGTATTACCGTACAGATCTATATCTAAACCAAATGGATTAGTACCATCTGTATTAGAACTTATTGATCCAACAAAATTTTCTAATGTTTTAGTCGGATCATAAAATCTTGCGTTTGCATAAACATTAGTTGTGGAAGATTCGAATAGTATTACCACAGATGCTGAATTATTATTTGTTGAGTCCCATGAAACTAAAGAAGTTCCACCTACATTAATACTCATACTTGTTTTTGTTCCTGATGTGGAAAATTTTCTAACATAATACTTATAATCACTACTATTACTTGGGTTAGTTAACCAATATCCATTGTTACCACCCGGTTTAACTAAACGGTTAGGTCTTACTTGTAAATCTTTAGGACCCAAAATACCGTATTCATTGTAGGTGTTATCCCAAGAAGTCCCACCAAATGAAAGTAAATTATCATTCAGTTCTAATCTTCTACCTTCACCACTGAAATTCTCAGATGTGTTAGACGAACCATCATATGTTTGTGATCTACCATAATAATGTAAACTACCACTTGATGCTGGTTGACCAAAGGTTCCTGAGGTGTGTACGGATCTACTTTCAGAATCTGATCTACTTCCACCGAATCCAGTTCCACTTATTGAAACCGATTGGTTAGCTGAGGTACCATACGAATTACCAGCACTCCAACTCAAACCTGAATTAAGTTTTATTTTATCATTAATGTGTGGAATTGTACCACTCGACCTTAAATCTGTAAATGTTTCATCATAAAACACATTACTTGTTGATATTCTACCGTTAGAGACACTTGCACTTCTTTGACCACTATTACCTGACATTGAACCGTGTGTACCGTTTTGGTACAACTTATTAAATGTACCCCCAATGGACCCACTTGCATTAAACGTTGCCGTTTGTAAGTATGGTGCTCCACTTAAAGATCTTGATGTTGCGGTTAATTGTTCCATAGAATCAATATTTGCCGAAACACCTAAATTAGTTGACCCTATACCACTTTCAATTGTCGGCATTGGTCCATATAGTATCTCAGTATTACTCTCTATTGGTGTAGTAAAATCACTTGACCCACTTGCTATAGATATCGAACTTGATATATGGTAATACCCAATATCGTCTATAGTATTACCAGCATTTAAAATTGTTGGACTAAAGACTCCACTATATTTACCGTCTTGATACCCTGCGGGAATTAATTCAGGATTTGCCGATTCAATCTTACCAAGAGTAACTCCATTAGTTGTTCCCGCACCAGATTGTATTATTAAATGATTAGAACTTGATTCTTCCAATAAAACTCTGTTATGGTCGAATTTTTTAAACGTAAAAGATCCCGAAACTTTAAACGTTGTGGGTGTTCCGCTACTTAATCTACCTAAACCAAATAAATTACCATCATTTGATGATCTGACAGTTGTTGAACCACCGTATCTACTTGTAAATGAGTGTCTATAGTTACTATTTGTATAAAAAGTACCGAATGACCCTAAGATTGTTCCACCAATACTAGCAAATCCACTATCAACAAGGTCAATTAGTGTTGTATTTGTTGTTCCTGAAGGAAGATATCCACCAATACCCGAATCTGTTGATGTGTTGAATGTATTTTTAGTATATCCGTTATAATATTTGGTGTTTGGAGAGGCATCAGGTGCTGAAGAGGATAATAACCCCGCCATAAACCTAATAATCTCCGAAACGTCTGTGTTTTCATTAAAATTATTAAAATACGAACCATTCATGGTTCCCCACCCATTTGAAGTTGGTTGTCCCACGTTAATATTTTCTGCGTGTAGTGATTTTGACACAATTACACCATATTTTCCTGTTATAGAACCGTCTGGTGAATTTAAACCACTACCCGATATTTGTAAATTTTCAGATGTGCCGTAATATGAACCTGTTTGTTGGAATATATTACTTGCTTCGATATCTGTTTGTGCATTACCAATTGCATCACTTAAAGACGCGGAAACATCTTCTAATTCTTGATCTGTCGCGTAAGTATCATCTAAAGAACTACTAAAAAGTTCTAACCCGTCAATCCTTGTTTCATGATCAGACCCTGTCGTTTCTAATTCGACTAACCTACCATCATGTAATGTGAATGTGGAATCAACCGATTGTGATAATTCGTTTATCGAAGATGATAATGACGATGATAAATCAGTTAGGTCATTATTAACCTGATCAAAAGATGAGGATACTGACTGTGATAAATCATTTATTGATGATGATAATGAAGACGATAATTCACTTATTGATCCTGATAATGAAGACGATAAGTCTGTTAATTGTTGGTCAGTCGCAAATGTGGCATCTAATGAAGAACTAAAGTCCTCCAAATTCACAACCCTACCATCTAATGAAGACGATAGATCACCTATTGATGAGGTGATTGATTGTGATAAATCTGTTAATTGTTGGTCTGTCGCAAATGTCGCATCTAATGAAGAACTAAATAACTCTAAGTCAACCAACCTACCGTCATGTAGGGTAAACGTAGAGTCGACAGATGAAGATAATTCGTTTATTGATGATGATAATGATGAGGATAAATCTGTTAAATCCGTATTGACTTGGTCAAACGACGACGACACTGATTGTGATAAATCATTAATCGATGACGATATTGAAGACGATAAATCTGTTAAGTCGGTGTTAACCTGATCAAAAGACGAGGATACCGATTGTGATAATTCGTTTATCGAAGATGATATTGAAGATGAAAGAGTTGTTAATTCACTCTCTATTACTATATTTTCTTCTAACCCTAAAGGTCCACCTACCCACCTATCAATTGTTGTGTCCCATAATAATGAACCTGAAACAAGATTTGGACTTGTTGGGTCTTTTATTAATAATCCACCATATTTTTCTTCACTACCATTTAATTCAATGATATTATCATCTAATATCACCGTTTCCGATTTAATCGTAGTGTATGTCCCTAAAACATTAAGGTCTCCCTTAACTGTTAAATTTGAACCTGTAAACTCTAATGAGGTTAAGACTGAAGCACTAAACTGATTTAAGGGGGCAATTCCTTCGGTTATCCCACCACCGATTAAATCATTTAAACTCTGTGTACCGTTTATGAAGAAATTATCCGCATAAACGTTTTTCAAAGATGCGGTCGGGTTACCTAAATTTACCGTTTGCCCTGAGGTTATATCCTCGGTTGCAATTTGTTCCCAATATATTTGTTGTAATGCCATCTAAAAGTTTACTTTATTATAAATACCTGACAAATGGATCTTGGAAACAAAAAGGGAAGACTTTTTTGTCTCCCCCTTAATTTTATATGTTTTCTTTTATTTTTTCTAACATGTCTTCATGACTTTCTACATTTATGTCTGGCATTAGGAGTACCCCTAAACTACCATTTTCATTCCGTATAAAGACTGTAGGTAGGTTTTCGTCACCTATTTGGTTTACAACTTGATTCCATAAGTATTCATTATCATCGACATCATACTCTTCATAACTTAAGTTTTCTTTTTTTAAAATTCCTTTAAATTCTTCACAGTATTGACAACCCGACATAGTAAAAACACATATTGTTGTCATTATAAATTATCTAAAATGTCCGTATAATTTGTATCTGCCTGTGCACCAGTTAATCTACCCACTTCTTGTTCTCCATCAAAAATAATTACCGTAGGTACACTTCTTATACCCAACCCTTGAGCGTATGATCTATCTTCATCCACGTTAACTTTTACGAACTCTACATTGTCGTAATTTTCGTCCATATTTTCTAATCTAGGGATTAATGATTTACAAGGACCACACCATGGTGCCCATAAATCTACTAATACTTTCTTACCTTCTTTTTGTAGTGACAAAATTTCTTGTCCTGTTGTGTTTTTCATAATTAAAATCCTATTTTACCTTTTTGTTTAATTGTTTTATAGATATCAACATCTATGTTGTATATATCAGATAATGCCATTTCCTCTTCTGTTATAACGTCTTTTGAAAGTGTTTTTAATAATTTATTACTTTCTTCTATTGATAATTTAGTAAACTTATGTTCCGCGATTAATCTTCCCTTTCTCATAAATGCATCATCAATATTATCTCTTTTTGTATTAAAGGTTGCCACAATTTGTATGTTTAAACAATCCCCTAAAATACCATCAGTTAGGTTAAGTAGGTTGGATGTACTTTGTGACATGTTATTTGCACTCTCACGGGTACCTAAAACTTTCTCAGCATCTTCGATTATTAGAATACTGTTTTTATATTCCATTAAGAATGGTATAATCGTTGGGTCTGTGAGTGTTTCTGCCATCATAGGTGGAACAAATATGATTTGTTTCTCCTTTATTAGAGAGGATAAATATTTTATATAGGTTGTCTTACCCGTACCTGGTTCTCCATGTAAAAGAACAATACCCTTATCGTTATCATTATTCAATCTCTTAACAATGGTATCATGTATTTTCTTAAAATCCTTACCATAGTTTAATGTTAAATCTGTTTTAGGAATTTTCAATTCATATTCTTCCAAATCTAAGAACCCACCACTATGAGATTTAATTAAAGAGATGTTACCCTTTTTCTTTTTTGTGATGTGTTTTTTAAATTTACTTATATTGTATTGATTTTCAATTGACCCATTATCGTGGGAATAAAAGAAGGTTAATACTATATTCTTATTACCTTTATTTCTTTTAGTTTTAATTAGTAATTCCCTATCATCACAATAATATAAAGTCTCCTCGGATGTTCTCCCAATTAGGGTCCTTATACTTGTTTGATATTCACTACTTAATTTACTCAATATTGAAAATCCATCTTTAGTTATGATATCCATAACCTTTTCAGTAAACGGCATCTTGTATGATTTTACTGATGGTAATTTCTCGTATTTTAATATGAATATCTGTTCACTAGCAATCTCCTCACTATATGTTGATTCAAATATTGGATAATACTTAGGTATTTTCATTTAGTTTTAATTGTTTCAAGTCCTCTTTCATCTATGAATATAGTGGGTTCATAATAACTATCATCCCTATTAGAAATTTCGTCTATTTCCTCTAAAATATCATCGTTTAGTTCCGACTTCATAGACTTCCTTATTTGTTCAAATTGGTCCATTGTTAATGTGGGATCATTTTTCTTTAAAAAATTCTTCATAGCAACCATAGTCACATTTTCCATGAAAACTTCAACGTCTAAATTACTAACGAAGTGTTCTCTCGCATTTTTATTGGTTTCCAAATACTTCGTAAGTTTTGCAATATATAATAACACCTCAGCGTCTATCATAATTTATCTATCTGTTCTTTTGATAATGTAACTTTGGTAGGTCTACCAAATACTTTCACATCGACATCGACTTTGTTCCCATTAATTAATCTAATTTCACCGTCAAATGTGTTGAAGGGACCGTCTATTACTTTTACTGTTTCACCTATGGTATATTTAATACCACTCGATATCTCTTGACCTTCCTGTCCTGTTTTTAAGACTCTTTGAATTTCCCTATCCCTAACTCTTATGGGTCTTTTATCTCCCAAAACTTTCATGGTGTCGGGTAAATAAGATAAGTTAGTTAGATCATCTTCTGTTAGAAGTTCATCTGTATTAAAATATAGGTAACCCGTATATATTACTTTTTCTCTTATGATTTTCTTTGTTTTAACCATTTTAAGTTCTTTCTCTAATGGACAAACAAATTCTTTTATTCCTCTGATGTTACCTAACTTAATATCCGAATTGAATTTATCTTTAAGTTGTCTCTCTTTACCTGGCAGTACTTTTACTAAATACCAATAACTACCCATACCTTTTTAATATAAACTATAAACTACAGTTTAGGGACTAATACTTTTTTTGTTTTATCCTTTTCATCATCTTTAAGTTCGAACATACTTAATTGTTCTCCCACTTTGTACGATGGTTGACCATAATTCATTATCAGAATTTCAATACCCGTATTTTGTGTACCGTCTTTCTTCGCTGCTGCGGATTTTTTAAAACCCTTCTTTTCCCATTTATAATCCGTGTAAGGAAACCACGTCTGTAATAATGGAAAGTCATAATACGATAAACTGTATCTACCTTCCGAATTTTTTAAACAGTCCGCTAATCTTTCATGGTCTGACCTATCAAAATCATGATTTGAATAGTAGTTTTCAGTTTTCCAATAAGGTGGGTCAGTATAGAAGTAAGAAGTAGGAGAATCATATTTCTCAATTACTTCTTGGAAATCCATATTTTCCACGAACGTTATTTTGTCGAAGTGTTCTCTGAACTTGTTATTCTTCAACTTATCCATAAATATCAGGACTTTACAACGATACTTACCTTTATAGTCTGTATAGTTTGAGGTTTCAGGTTTGGATCCCGAAAATATTTGTGTTAGTACGTAAACGTATTTTGCTGCGGCCTCGTAATTTGGATACTCACCTATTTCGTAGTCAGGATGAAAGACCTCTTCTTGACATCTATCGAAAAATTCTCTACATTTAGGAGGTGTGTTTTCTTCACCAACTACCTGTACATATTCGATATAATTATTTAATTCTTCATACATTTTATCGTAGTCTAAAGAACACTTCATTAGGTTTGCATTCAACCCATTGAAATCATTGTATACTACCGTCTTAAGATTAGGGTATTTTTTAAGGTCCATATTGAAGAACACCCAAAACATCCCTGAGAAAGGTTCAACGTATGTCTCGATGTCATTAGGGATTAAGGGAACTATCCATTTCCCTATTCTAGCCTTACCTCCAATATAACTTATCATGTGATTCTGCAGTTTCGTTTACTTATATAAAATATACAGAAAAAGAATGAGTAAGTCAACCTCGTTATCTCTTGTTTTTTAAGAATTCGAACAAATCTTCACCTAACTTCTCACCTAATTTAGAATCACTAGGAAAATGTACTCGTCCTACGTTTCTACTTATAGATATTTTTTCGGCAATATTACGATACTCAACGTCTTTAGTGATTTCAACTAACATTTCTCCAACTATTTTAGATTGGGCCGAGTGTCCCGATGGGTATGATGGTGATTTTGCACTTTCCAAATCCATACCACCTATCTTCATATCATGTTGTTCTGCTATTTGTTGTGGTCTTGGTCTGTTGAAATGATACTTTAATTCGTAAATGATTCCCGCGGCACTTTTAATAACCTCTTTGATTTGACTTTTAGGTATTTTGTGGTCTTTTTGTTCTGCATATTCCTTAAATGATTTGAATATACGATTATACTTTTCAACAAAGTCTTTTTGTTCGGGTAGTGATGATAATGTCTTTAACTCCTCTTCAGTATCCTTAGAATCATTCTTAGGAGGGTGTATTTTCTTATACTTGGAAATATCGAAATCCTTAAATAAACCACTTTCTCTATTGTAATCTATCTCTTTTTGGTGCTTATCACTTATTGATTCAATAAACTTGAGTTCTTTTAATGATTCATCTATGGTATCGACATTTGTGTCGTTACCACATTTATGACAAATATATAAGTCGTCCCCACCTTCAGAAATTTTCCAACTCCATCCGCAACTCTCGCATTTTATTTTATCTCCCTCGACTATTTCCAAAAGTTTCATATTGATAAATAGTTATAAATTACATATATTACTATTATGAAGAAAAAAAAGGAATCTTGCTCAAAGTGTAAGAAAAAACAAGAAAGGGAAGAACTACTTCAAGAAGTTATTAAAGTAGAAAAAGGGATTAAAGTATTCTTATTTATAGTTTTAGGTTTATCCCTGTACGGATTTTATAAACTTCTATCTCTACTGTTTTGAGTATGAAAAAAAAGAAGAAGTATAAAATAATACTCTTCTGTAATAAAAAAAGAAAGAAACTCTTCTACCAAACTATTAGTCTTCCCGCAATACGTGACATGTGGTATGAGTTGAAAACTGAAAAGAAACCAAGATACACGAAAGAGTATGGTGGTAAACGAAATCAACAGTTGGATTATGAACTTGCCCTAATATATCCTGATAATAGGTGGGCTAAGAAAAAAACAGTCATAAAACGAGACGAGTACGGTAGGTTATATCAAGCGGGCGTGGATATGAAGGGGTTTAGAATGAAAGAGATAGTACCCTATTGGCAGGAAGAAAAGATTTATGATCATGATATTAAACAACACATTAGGTACCACCAACTTTTGAATATATTGGAAGATGTGGATGAAATTGCCCAAATATTTACTCTGAATACAAAATTATTCTTACAAATAGAAGGCAGTGTTAAAATGTTTGGTAATAAAAATCTAAACGATTCTGACAGATTATTTGATTTACTTAGAGAGGACTTATTAAAACATAAAAAAAAGGGTAATTTCATTTTTGTGAAGGATATTACCACCACTCAAAGAAAAACCCTTTATAACTTACTTGAAAAGAAAGGTTATAAACGTACCGAACTTTTTAGACACTATTCTTACTAAACATAAAGGAGACCTCACCTATTAAAATAGAGAATGTACCAGAATTACTTTCTTCAACACCTTCCCCTTTAAATTTCTTTTTAATGTAATCATATACTTCCTCATATTGATCTTCATCTAACTCGTAAAATACAGTACTTGCATTAGAGTCAATAGCGACCTTCTCAATTAAATCCGAAATGATTGCTAATTGGTTTAATACATCACCTTTTTTTTCTTTTGACATTATATACCTAATATTTTACCTACCCTTGAGAGTAGGTCTTTTAATTTATTTGTTTTTTTCTTTTCAGGGACTTTGAATAGATCCTCCTTCTTCGTCTTCATCAGTTGTTGAATCATCTTTTTCTTGTGAGTCTCCACTTCCAACTGATCCTTTTGAATCTCCTTCTCCAGCCAATCTAATTCTTTGCGTGTCGTATTCTTGGACATTACTTTCAAATTTTAAATTTTCGAGATCGTCTAACTTACTTTCCTCAAACAATGCTCTCATTTCTCTAACTTTTTTATCGAATAACTCTCTCTTCTTTTCGTTCTCAATATTTTTTTCCACAACTTCATTCGCACATTGTAGTGTAGTGTTGTACCCATCTTGAGATGCTTCAGATATAAAAGATATTAATACATCTTTATCGTTCTTATCTTGGACCTTTATTTTCAAGGTCTTATAAATAGAAACAATTTCTTCATATTTCCATTTAGATGGAAGTTTTAAATCCAAACTAACATTACCCTTAATCTCTCTTAGAGAGAAGAAATAAGGTCTTAAAGGTTTTAATATTTCGTACACTTAATTTATGTTATTATATATGTTATTATATATGAGATCGCAAAATATAATATTACCTTCTCATACTTGTTAATTGATAATGGTTCTGCAGATGTTACAAATAGTTTTACCACGAATTCAAATACAAATTTTAGAATAAAGACTATTGATAAGATCAAGATATATAACTCTATATTATTTATCATGTCTTTTTATTTCGTCTAAAATTTCTTTTCTGAATGATGCAATAAGACTCTTTACTTCCTGAGCGTATTTTCGTGCTCTGATTGATGCAGATCTGTTACCTTTGTCGTATACCTTGTGAGTGTCAACCGACATCTTCTCTACCAGGTCCTTAATTTTTCCTAACGTTTCCATACTTTATTACCGTTTCTGATAGTAATATACGGAATTTATTTTACTAGTTCAAGTTCTTTTCTAGTAATTTATAAATTTCTGTTAGAACCGCTAGTTCAGACCTTGTCTTTTTGTGGTTGTAATTGAACAGTCTATAGAGGTACTCTTTAATCTTGATTTCTTCTTCGCCCATCTTTAGATAGTAAAACGATTCTAAGAAAAAATCCCAAAAGTACTCGTAGTGTATTCCTCGAAGATTAATATTTATTTTCTCTTTAGATAAGTTACCTATGACTCTATCCCAACACCACGTAAAATGAATTTTTTGTTCTTCTTCTGTAATAATTGCATCAGGTCCTAAGTAAGTTTGATCAACCATTCTATAAAGTGAATCGACTAAGTCGTAGAATAGTTCTATTTTTTCTATTGATATACTGTAAGCACGGTACCAGACTTCTGTCTGGTATCCGTAATCTTGGTCTTTAAGTATTGATTTAAGATATGTGTCTTTATTCTCCATATTTCCATTATTAATATACGAATAAAAGAAAACAAAGACAACAATATTATTGAGTCTTTTCGTTATAATTAGAAAGATCTTTTAGTCTTTTGATCTCTTCTTGTAAAACGTTACTTTCTTCTTTTGATTCTTTTTCTTCATTAACCGACTTAACTGGTTGTATATCTTTCTTATACATCGGTTGATTTTCATTTCTTTCTTTTCTCTTCTCCGCTGTTTTTGATAGATTCTTACCTGTTTCCGTTGGTATTGTATTTCCTCCGTCTGCATTACCCATAGTGGAATCACCCTCTAATGCCTTTTTGACTCTGTCTTTAAACTGATCACTCGGTTCGTGGTCGTAGTCTAAGTCCAATGCGTGTTCCCCTCTTTCCATATCTACCTCTTCATTTTCTTCTTCGGTATTATGTACTACTTTTTTAGGGTCTATCTCACCTTTACCCGATGCATTTGGGAACTCAGGATTGTCATTACCTTCAATTGATAATGCCTTCTTTAATTTCTTATCTACGTTACCCATATGTTCTTTTGTTTCTTTATTACTTAACTTATGTGAGTCTTGAACCGCCTTTAAACCTGGTGTTACCGCCTCATTAACTAATTTACTAATCATATCAATTAATTGAGATTCTGAAAGTCTAAGTACTTTAGGTTCTTTAGTTTCATTGATTGACTCCTCATCCATACCACTACACTCACATAAAGATTTACCACAAGATTCACAAGTTGATTCGTCGATGTCTTGGTAGACACCACCCTCTTCTTCGTCTTCATACATATCCTTACCACATTCTTGACAGTCCTCTTCTTCGTCTATGTCTGATTTAATTGTTACAGGATGCATCTTACCACTACCTTTAGGAAATTCAAATTCCTTCTCACCTTTGTCTTTAGCCGCGTCCGCTGCCAAAACAAATGCATTTTCGTGTTGGTCTTGTTCTAATTCTTCGATTGAATGGTCTTTTTTCATGTCTTTTGAGTCTAATTCTTCACCTATTTGTTCTAATTTATCTAATAAATCTTCTTTTGATTCATAGGTTTCTATTTCCACAACAAAATCTTTGTTGGGGTTATTTTTATTATATTCTTCACATTTTTGATCTGCCTCCTCTTTAGTGTCACAAATCTCAACGTATTGTCCCTCACACTTAATACAGTGTGCGGTCTTTTTACCACCTTCTTCGTTTAAAATGGTGGTCGTTATCTCTTTTGAGATAGTTTCTTCAATAATTTTATTTAGTTCTGAAACTTTCATATTCTATAAATATATCCTTTATCTCATTTATTACTATTTTCTCCACCTCTTTATAAGGTAAACCGTATTTTTTTGAAACATTCTTTACTGCTTCATTTAATTCGTCGTTTTCATAAAACTCCAATGCATTAATGTCACCTTCGTCACAATATGGAAATTTCTTACATTTTTCTTTCACCTTAACATATGAACCACCCGAACCTCCGTACATTGGAAAGTTAGTTTTTCTCATATGTTTCATACGTTGTACAATTGTCTTAGGTCCACCTATTTTAAGTGGATCTTTACCTCCACCACCAAATGGTGCGTCATATTGTCCCGCCGATGAAGTGGCTGAAGTCGTTGCCTCAGTAAATTCCTCTTCTTTCGGTTCCTCTTCGTTGTATTTCTTACTATTATGAATTTTATAGATTTCTCTCTTACTCATAAAGTTCATGGGTGCTTCGAATGATCCTGAAGAACCACCTGACATTGTAGCTTCCTTAGTTTCTTTTTCCATTAGTTAGTATTAATATTTTTTAGGGGTCCTTCCCAAAAAGATTTACGTTGCCACAGTTGTTTAAATAACTCAACAACAACTTTAGTAGATAATTCCACCACTTTTTTATTAATGTCTCTTGTACCCATCTCTTTTTTAACCATATCAACCACAATCTTATGTGCTTGAGTACCGTTAAGGAAATCTTTTATCTCTTTCTTCGCTATACTTTGTATTTGAGTTTTATCTGTGGTTGTAAGAGCCATGTTAATCAATTCTTCTTTGAGATATTAGGTCATTCAATGCGTCCGCAAACACATCTTCAAACTTTAATAGTTTTTGTATTGACTCTAATAAGTCATAATTTACCTTCAACATTGCAGTATTAAGATATGTACCTTTGTTCTCACCCGCAATAATCACGAAATCTAAACTTACGTCAGGTAGATTACCATCTAACCTTACTTGATTAGACTGTATTGTGATCCCTGGTCGTAAATCACCTAAATCCGATACCTGAGTACCAAAATTACTAATGATGTCACCTATGATCTTCTTTTGTTGTTCATTGATCTCTAAGTCTTCCTTAGAGGATGCAATAAGTCTCACCTCAACACCTCCTACAACAGTTACGTTGTCTTTTAATTCTTCTTTCTCCTCTTGTTCAGAGATCGTTCCTCGTTTTACTGTTGATTCTGTCAGACTTCTGAGAGTATTCAACATTTTTTTAGTATTGTCGTAGTTCATATGTGTTTTATATTTCATCATCTAAAAATTTTTTAAAATTAAATGAAGGGTTTATATCTGTATAAATATTTGAAAAATTGGATTTACATACAATTCCCTTAAATTTATCTATCTTTTCTATATAACCGTGACTGGGGACCACTCTTTTATCTATTTGTTTCTGATCACAAATGTATTCACATAGATTAACAATACTTTCCATTTGTTGATCGGTGTAACGATCCCAATAAAATTTGTCCCTCCAACTCCTAATAAATGGTTCAGTTCGGTGAGGGTCTCCAATCCAATTACTATAATAACCCGTTATGGTGTTTTTATGTAACCACCCTAAGTTCTCAACCGCAATTTTAATTTGTTTTCTATCTAATTCGTGGTTACCGAACGTAACCGAAGAATAATCCATATCCAATACTTGGTAAATGTCTCCCATTTTAGAAACAATAAAATGAGGAATATCCTCATACTTACCATCTTTTCGATATTTTATCTTACCGACAAAATCATCAATCCTACGTTTAGTGTCATATAAAAGAATTTGTCTTTTTTTATATTTGCGACCAACGTGGTTTAATGATTTTCTATCTATTGTTTCTACGTCTCGAATTTCCAACATTTCTTGTGATTACTTTGGAACCCACCATTAAATATGGTTCTTGTGGTGCGACCCTAGGTTCCATATATAGGTCGTCAACGAATAATGTTGGGGTTGGGGTTGGAGTGGGTGTACTTGTCGGTGTAGGGGTACTACTTTCTGTTGGTGTGGGTGTTAAGGTACTCGTTGGTATTGGAGTACTCGTTGGTGTTGAAGTACTCGTTGGGTAAGGCGTTGAAGTACTCGTTGGGTAAGGCGTTGAAGTACTCGTTGGTATTGGAGTACTCGTTGAAAAAGGTGTGGGTGTATTAGAAGGTACCGATGTCGATGTTGGAATTGGGACTTCTGTAGGTGGGTTTTCTAATTTTTTTTTTCAGAATCTGTTTGATCCTGTACCTCACTTAATGTTTTTCCTACAACAAAGTTTGGGTTTGGTGGATTTGTAGGTGTTGGGGTAGGTTTAACCTCTACATCAACCTCAAAATTATTTTTAGAAGTAAATTGATTTTCATCAATCTCAACTCTAATCTCTTTAGTTGGTACGGGTGTTGATATTTGTCCCGTTTGTGGGTCTAATTCCGCAGATTCTACTGTGTCAGGTAATAAACCTTCTTCTTCCTTTTCTTTAGAATCCCATTCAGTACTCCTATTTAAATAATCACTTTTTTGTTCATATCTATTAGAGATTTTATTGGGTGTTGGTTGTATAGGTTCTTCTATAACTTCTTCAGGTTCATTAACTTCAATTTCTTTAAGATCTTCTTCTGTCAAATCCTGAACCATGTCATTCATTACCAAATCAAGAGCGTGATCTTCATCCCACTCCTCTTCTTCTATTGTGGTATCAAAATCATTATACTCGTGTTCTTCAGGTTCAGGTCCCTCATTTAACCATTCAGGAGGTACTTCATCATCGTATTCTGTTTCTTCGATTTCACTTTCACTGTATGTTGGTGGGTTAAAACCTCTTGATTCATCAGGTAAGTCGGATGTTTGTGGATCGACTCTTTCTTCTGGTTTAAATTTGTTTAGTAGGTCTTGTAACTTATCTAATTCTTCGTTAGTGGGTTTGATTTTAGTTTCCTCTTCAATAACTTTTTTAGTGTCTCCACCTTCTTGAGTTTTTGATTCTACATTCTCCTCATTAAACTTAACTAACATATGTAAGAACGATAAGGATATAAGTGGTAACATACCACCCGCAAATATTGCCAAGAATCTTCTGTGTGATTGTAGGTCCCCTTGATCTACACCAACATATTCCAATATAGGTCCTGTTAATTCAACCCAAGATAGAAACTGTTCGTTACCTATTTTAATGAATTCAAATGCAAAGAAAATATTACCAACAAATTGTATTAAGGTAACGATACCAAAGGGTACGTAAACTTTAGATCCCATTTGTGCCGATATTGCCGCCAATGCCGACAGTGCTGCAATCTCAATACCTATTGATAGGTACAATGCCCAAGACATTGGATTAGATATCCCGTACCACACAGTAACGTGAGATATAGACACTATTGCCACCGTTATAATCGGTACTAAAAACGAAATATAAATTAATAACTTAAAGTTATTCCTTAACCAACTTCCCATTTACTTAATAAGTTCACCTTGTAATGACTCTAACTCTTTTTCTATTTGAGTTTGTCTGTTTAAGTCGAACATTTTTCTGTCAGTTGCCTGAATCATTCTGTGTTCACTTTTTAATCCTTCGATTCTTAATCTTAAATCTAATTGTTCTTTAGTATAAGTTCGTTCTTTACTAAAGTCCTTTAACTCTATCATTTCCTTTTTTAATTCGGACATTTCCCTACTATCACCACAACCTCTAAAAAAGGTGAAGATTAAGATAACGAAAACGATTGTTACGAAATGTTTTTCTAAAAATTTTTTCATAATTATATTTTTTTACTCTTATAAATATTTTAATAATGTAAAACTCTCATTTCTGAGTTTTTTCATTGCCTTTTCCTTGACTTGCCTTATCCTCTCTTTTGTACATCCAAACTCCTCACCCAAGTCTTCTAAATTACATTGAATCCCATTTAATCCAAAGTACTTCTCGATAATTGTTCTCTCTTTATCGTTTAGTATTGATAATGCATTCTTCACGTGTTTCTTTCTTTCATTTTCATTCTCCAAGTAACTTTCAGGATTTAAAGAATCTTTATTGACGACAATATCAATTAATTGATCACCTTCTTCATTAATCGGATTACTTAAACTTACGGTTTTTGGAACATATTGTGAAGCCTGTTTGTTATATTTTTCTACAAAATCAGGATCGTCTTCAGAAAATGACATCTTTTTAGTCTTCTGATATTCTTGTATAATATTAGATGGAAGTCTTATGGTCCTTGCATTCTCGTTTAAGGAAGACATAATTGCCTGTCTTATCCACCAAACCGCATAAGAGATAAATCTAACCTTTTTATTTGGGTCAAATTCCTCAGATGCCCTAATCATACCAATATTACCTTCTGAAATTAAATCGGGTAAGTCTAACCCTTGATTTGAGAACTGTTTAGCAACACTAATAACAAACCTTAGATTTCCAACTACAAGTTCGTTTTGTAACGACGTTTTTTCTTTTTCTGTTATGTTTTTCTGTTTAAGACTATGTATAATTTCTTTTAGTCTTTTGTTGTTGGTGGTTGGTATTTTTTTTACGTCTTTAAGGTAGAAACTTATCTCTTCGGTGTTTAGGAAACTGTTGCTTTTGTTCATGGTTGTGGTAAATTTTTAAATGTGAATACTGAACTACTAAAATATGTAAACAAAGTCAATAATCAAAATTATCTAAGAACTTTTTTTCGTCTTTTGTTAAACTATCTATTCCGTTGTTTTTAATTTTTTCAAGAACCTCATCTAAGTCAAGTGAATCAACCTTACTTACCTTAGTGTATTGTACCATAATATACTTTTCCTCATCACTCACTTCCCCATAAATAAATTTCTTTACTTGTTCAGGTATGTGTGCTGACACTACCTCATCTCTCCTAAATATAAAATAGAATTTTACGTTCTGATCTAATAAATCCTTATGTAATGATTTACTTAATTCTTTTTGTGTTTTATCTGAATCTAATATAACTATAAGGTTCTTAGAATTTTCTACTATAAATCTTAATGATTTTACTGCAGGGTTTTCTAATAGAATTTCGTTACAATAAAACTCGATATCCTCAGTGTCCTCGAACATACCGAAAATAAAAAGTATAAAACTGTTTGTCATTTATTTCTTCTTAAGGTTTATTTTCCAATAGACACCACCTCCAATATAAGGTGTAAGTGTTGAAGTAGGTGTTGGTTGATTCATCAAACCAATATTAAGTTGGTATAATTTATCCTTCTTTGTCTTTAATATAAGTCCTCCACCGACACTTGAAAAGATATCTGTTTTATTCAAACCTAAATTAAAACCATAATACAATTGTGTTTTAGGTAAGTCCTTAACAATTTTAGTATTATATACGGTAGGTATTTTAAAGTACCAATCTACATCTCTTGACTGTATAGTGTTCTGACCAATTACATCAGTTAAAATACCATAACCTAAATTAGAGGGTGGTTTATTCCCTAAGGAGTCTTTAACCTCTTCAGGAAAATCATAATTAAGTTGTAATGTGTCTTTGACTGTTATCTTAGTGTAGTAATCTCTGACCACCGCTAATGAATCTATATCTGCAGGGATCTTAACCTCTTTAATTACTTCCTTAGTAATGTACTTTGGTACGTAAGTTGGGACCTTAACAGTTTTTTCAATGATTACGGTATCTACCTTTTGTTCTAATAATTCGTACTTTTTACCGTCAACTTTAACTATCTCTCGAGTCTCAGTATCTCCGTTCGAACAATTTCTTAGTAAAAGGAATACACATAACACGATGATCGCAACTGTTTTGATATCCATGTTTAATAAACGTTTCATGTTGTGTATGTTATATTCCTATAAATATTGATTATTATTTATTTTTTCTTTTTTACCACTTTATCGATGATTCCGTACTTAAGTGCTTCATCCGCCGATAACCACATATCACGAGATGCGTCTTTCATAACTACCTCAGCTGGTTTACCGCAATAATCACCTAAAAGATCAAATAGTTGGTGATTAAGTTTTTTCCACTCAACCATATCAATCTCTGCATCTTGTATATTTCCTCTGAAACCACCACTTGATTGGTGTAACATTGTTCTTGAAAATCTAAGTGACCCTCTTTTACCTTTAGTACCCGCGCCTAAAAGAATAGAACCCATAGACGCCGCCATTCCCGTATTAATGGTTTGTATGTCCGAATCTATATAGTCCATAACATCAACCATGGATAGTCCCGATTTAACAGAACCACCTGGTGTATCGATATGCATTGTGATATCGTTATTATCAATACTATCTAAAAACATAAGTTGTGCTTGAACAATAGTTGACATATTATCATTTACGGGACCTGCAACCCAAATAATTCTCTCCATCATTAATCTTGAGAATACGTCCATAACGGTAACGTTCATTTGTCTCTCTTCTAATATATAAGGAGTTAAACTATTCTCTATCTGTTTGTTATAATAATCTAATTGGGAACCGCTTACTTTTTGGTCTCTTGCAAATAGGTTGAAATCTTTATATTCTTTTGGTATCATAATGTGTTTTATTGATTTTTCAAAGTTAAACAATTTTATTATATGTACAATTAATTATCATTATATTTTTGTATTAATTGATTCTATGGATGATATATTTTCATTTTTTTCAATCATAAGTAGGTTATCCGACCATGTCCTTATTAATGGATTGTGTGAAATTACTAATATATGTTCAAAATATTCTTTAATTTTGATGAAGAACTCCCCAACCATTTCTAAATTTTCATCAGCAATCTTCCCAAACACTTCATCCATCACCACAATGTTTGGTTTTGGTAATGACGAAACTTTAGTTAGTACACTTCTAAGTGCTAAAGATGCTATCGTTCTTTCGTACCCTGAACCTGCGTAAAGAGGTTTAACAACCCTGGTATCTGTGTCTATCATTATAAAATCAAGTTCATTACTTTCATTAATTTTGATTTCTAATTTAAACATACAACTATCATCCAGTAAGTGACTCAATTCGTTATTTAGAAATGGAATCATGTCTCTTAAAATGGTTTTAGATATACCATTTTTACCAAACACAGTTAAATATACTTTATAAGTTTCTAAAACCTTCTCTTCAACCAATATTTCTTTTATTAATTTTTTGTTGGTATCGATTTTATCATTAAAATTCTTTATGTCATTTTTATACCTTTCAATCAAAATGTTAGATTGTTTTATGTCGGAAGACGCAGTATCTATTTGAGTTCTAAGTACTATAAGATCTTTATCTATTTGTATATTTCTTTCGTGTTTCTTTTTGTTAGCTTCAAAAAATTCTAGTTTTTTAATTTTGTCCTTTTTATCCATCTCGATTTGTCTAATTTCAAGTTCGTATCGAGTGTTAATGAGTTTATTTTTTTCATACGTATCATATTCTTTTTTAAGTATGGAAAACTTAACCTCTTCTTTAGTGGTTTTTTCTATGGATTTATTGGTATTAACTATAACTTTTTCAAATTCTTTTATTTCTAATTTTTTTGATTTAATCTCTTTAGTGTGGTCAACACCCTCTAAAGGTCTCTTACATGTTGGACAGATGCTCCCCTCAGTTAGTTGTTTAATATGGTCCTCACATTTTTTGATATTATGAGTATCTTCTTTTACTTTAAATGTAAGATCTCTTATAAGATCCTTCATCGTGTCGTGTTTGTCCTCCAAATAATATCCCTTTGGTTCTTTAACAACCGTTTCAGATAGGGTTTTATTAAGTCTCTTTATTTTATCGTCACAATCCCTCACTTCACTCTTTATAGTGGTTGGGTTAGTTTTTACTAAAGATTGGTCAACGTCAGTATGTTTCTCACTTAGAATACCCTCTTTCTTTGACTCTAATGTTTTGAGTCTTTCAGTTGCATCTTTTAATTCTTTTTGTTTGTTATGTGTTTCGTCGTCTTTTATCTTTATTTGTTCATAATAGGTATCTATTTGATTTTCTAAAGTGAACTTATCTTTAGTATTGGACAACATCTTTCTCTCGTAGGTATTTTTCATTTCCCTACAGACCACCTCTTTTTCTTTTAATGCCTCTAGACCAATAAATTTAGTCAATATTTGACCCCTTTCAGTTGGTTTGGTATCAATTAATTCTTCTAAGTTATAACCTGTAGTTAAAATGGTGGAAAGAAAATCCTTCTTAGTCCCTATCGCTTTAACAATAAACTTTTCTGTCTCTTTACGTTGTTCCCCCGATAGATTCTTATAGGTCCCATCCTCAAGTATCTTATGAAACTGAAGATCATTCTTGACAGTATATTTTTCAGATCTACCTAATTTTCTGGTGACCTCCCTTTCAATTACATAGTCCTCACCATCAATAGTTATCACACCTTTTACGTGTACACGGTCTTTATCGGTAAATCTATTAAAAATCTCTTCAGACTTATTTGTTTTGGTTGTACTATTAAAAAATAAGAACATTAATAAATCAACCGTAGATGTAGATTTACCACCAAAATTTCTTGGGTTAGATTCTACAACTGTAATCCCATCTAACGTTTCGAAATCAATTCTATTGTTCTCACCAAACGATAAAAAGTTTGAAAACTCCACATTTTTGATGTACCATCGATTATATTTAATGATTGTCTCATCTTGTGCAAATATTGTTTCATTGACCTTGTTATCTAACCTTTCAATCATATCACCATGAGTCACAATATTGTTTTCCTTGATGAAGTCCTTCATTAGTAACTTCTGATAGTTAGGGTCTAATATACTTTCACTTATTTCAAGTGATTTAAGTTTATTATTACTATTTGTGGTTTGAATTTTAGTAATTACTTTAATGAATCTTGTATTGTACTTTTCTTTAAAGTAGTTTTTCACTCTCTTCATTTTCTCGGGAGTGAATGCTTCAGGAGTGTCGTGCCAAGTTACCTTAATATATGGATTTTCGTGTTTCATCTATTTTACTTTATAGTATTTTCCATTTTTTACGTTGTAGGTTTCTACGTCATTTTTTTTAAATGATAACCATTCTTCTACTTCATTACTATTTGAGGGTTTGAACTTGGATCTGACTAATTTTTTAGGATTTCTAACAGTTTCGGGTCGTATAACTAGAAACTGTGTAAAGTCAGCGTTAGATCTTACAAATATGTTTTTAGTACTGCTTGGGTTAGACCTTAATTTATTGTAATAAACGTATTCATCTAACCAATACTTCTCTTTTCTTATTGGAATGTTTGCGGTTCTAAATGATTGTTCAGATATTAATGAGTAATTGTCATTTTCCCAAAAATTACCAACCCATTTCCCATGTTCTACCTCTACACCTAATATAGGGTCGTTCATACCCACAAGATCTATCTTATTGTGTACGTCGTTATGTTTTAAATTAATTCTAAACCGTTGTTTAAAAAATTTAATCACTTCATTTCTAATAAGAGTATCATTGAATTTACCCGGTATAAACATTCATGGTGTTATTTTATTCTACTTTCTTCGAAAAATTCTACAAAAGAGTTTATTGCCCAAACCACACCCGCGGTAAATAATCCGTCAAAAAATATCCCAAAATAACCAATCGAGAAAATTTGTGAACTTATACCCCCTAAGGTTAACGATAAAAAGAACCCCACCCATGTTGATGTACACAGGGGACAACTAACTAATTCACCGAAAAACTTTGAGTGTTTGCTTAACCAATTACGAAGACCTTCGAATATTGATCCATATACTATTATGGTCGTCATTCCATACGCCATAAAACTCCAAAATATTAATAAACCTATCATATTAAAAGATACGTAAATTAATATTAAGAGTCAACCCCGTTTACTCGTCGTATAATGAGTTTAGGTTGGAATTTTTAATGTATTTCGCTTTGTTTAGGTTGGATAGAGATGAGGTTATTTTTTCTAATTCCTCTTTAAGTTTTTTATTCTCTTGTTTTAATTTCTCAACCTCATCATCATTAATAACCTCTTTAATGACTTTCTTAGGTTTCTTTTTAAGTTTTGTCTCGAGTGCAGTTATTTTTTGAGACAACCCTTTTTTATCTTTTTCTAATTTTGTAATTTTTTTACCAAGGTCTTTAACTTGTTCGTCATCGGTAATGTACACTTCCTTTTCCACTATTACCTCAATAGGTTTCTCAACCTCAATAATCTTTTCCACTTCCTTGATTATCTCTATTGGTTTCTCAACCTCAATGATCTTTTCCACTTCCTTGATTATCTCTTTTTCAACCTCCTTGATAACTTCATTACCCTTCAAAAAGGATGGGGTTTCACCGTATTTTAGAATAGTGAATCCTCTGTCAAATGTTTCCCTCGCCAACTTGTTTACCTTCTCTATTTTATTTAGTTCACAGTACTCAAGGAATTCATCACCCAATATTAAGGAGGATTTCTTTTTCATCGTCGATATCTTTAATGTCGTTTATTGAGAAGTGAAGAAATGGTTGTTTGTTTTCCAAGTCAAAGAATTCATAATCATCAGTCTCTACATCATAAATACCATATCCGTGATGTTTTACTGTTTCACCAAAGTTTTGTTGCACTAATGAACCAACCATGACCGCTCTCCCACCATCAGGTAATTCAAAAACTTGTCTCTTGTGAATATCCCCACATAACAATATGTCAAGGTCCTTAAAATTTAAAGGTGAATACCCATCTTCAAACTCATAACCAGTGTCGGTAGATAAACCCGCAATTGGACTATGGAATAGACCAACATATAAACCGTCTTCTTTTTCAAATACGGGTCTTTGATTATGTTGGTATAGTGAGTAGACGACCCAATTAATATTCTCGTCTTTATAAACCTCACTATCTTTATAGTAGACGATGTTGTCGTTTTTCATCATTTCAACAACAGGTGTTATACTGTCAACCCTTTCGTGATTATTCTCTAAGAAATCATGGTTACCTGGTATGATAATTACCTTACCTATTTCACGAGTTATATCATTTAAGAATTTAGATAATATAACTAATTGTTCGTTAGATATGTTTATCTTTTCATGAACCAAGTCACCCGCAATAACAACTCTTACTTCGTGGTAATCATAACCCTTCACTTGTTCCTTAGCACTCTCAATAAACTTTTCAAATTGTTCAATATACATATCGTGGTACTTAGTCCTACGTATATGTATGTCAGCAGTATGTATAATTTTTTTAATCATTTCTCTTTGGTGTTAAAGGTTTCTATTTGATTTATCTCGTTTTATTTCTTTTCTTGTCATGGTTTTCATATTAATCTAGTTTTAGCCCTTCGGCATTAATGATCTCATATAATTTTATACGAGACTTTTCGTATGCATCATAAGCGGCCTCGCTGTATTCTGCATCAGGCATATATTTATATTGAGATCTTAACCATTGATCAAGTTCCCACATTGACATCTTCCATTTAGATCCATTAACAGCATCCTCAAAGTTGATACGGTCATCTTTTTCTGGATCATCTAAATCAAATTCTAATGTAGCTTTCATATTACTCTCTTTTATAATCGTCTTCTATTCTAATGATGTCATCCTCCCCAAAGTAAGTACCTGTTTGGACTTCTATAAATTCTACAACCTCATCTGTCTCGTTCCACGCCCTGTGTTTTCTCCCTTTAGGTATTCTAACCGATTGTCCCACACCTCTAAAAATCTTTTCATCGTCTAATATAATAGTCAAAGTCCCTTTGGTAATTGTCCACACCTCTTGTCTTTCAGTGTGATATTGGTAAGACATTCTTTGTTCAGGTTTTAATATGATGTTTTTTATTTTACAATCATCCGTTTCGTATACCACTTTATATTCACCCCAAGGTTTAATTTCAGTTTGGTAGGTTGATTCGGTTATTAACTTTTTGAATTTTGTGGTAGACCATCCATGATCTCTATTGATCCACGATATTGGTATGTCTAACTCATCACCAGTGAATTTTCGATCTTTATAATCAACACCTTGGAACCTCACATCAGGTTTTATCTCTTTGAGAAGTTCAACCAAATCCTTCTCATATGTATATGTATATATATTTGAGATAAATCTTATAGAGAAAAGAATTTTCATTCTTTCTTGTATATCTAAAATTGGTTTTAGTTTTTCTTTAGGTCTTTCAATAGATGGGTCAGTATGTAATAGAATTATGAACTCCTCACACTGATCAAAACATTCTTTAAACATATGTACATACCCTGGATGGATAATATCAAAATTACCTGCAATTACACCTTTTTTAAATTTCTTCTCCATCATTTAATATGTTTGGGTTTTGTTTTATGGTCTGTTTTGTAATCAGATCTTTTATTTTAGTTGTTGACCAACCATGGGATCTGGTTGTATATATTACTTCTATTGGTAATTCTTTTCCTGTAAAATCTTTACCTAAATAATCCTCACCCAATATTCTAATGTCAGGTTTAAATATGTCTATTAATCCTAATAATTCTTCTTCTGTTTGGTATATAAACACTTCGTCTATGTATTGAATTGACATTAGGGTTTTATACCTTTCATAAAGAGGAATAACAGGTTTGTATTTACTCTTTCTATGTAAAGACGGATCTTTCTGTAGAAACACAATAAAATAATCACAGTGTTGTTTAGCGGTCTCAAAAGTATATATGTACCCTGGATGTAATAAATCAAAATTACCCGCAGTAAAACCTATTTTTTTCTTATACATTATTTTAGGACTTTATCCATATCCATCAGAAGGATTTTATGTGTTACATGTTTTGGTACTCTATATTCCTCATAACTCATATCTTCCTTTACCAAAACAACAATACAACCTAATAACTTTTTATCTTCAAAATCCGATCCCTCTAACATCTTCATAAGAAGTCTACCATAAAAAGGTAATTGTAAATAATAGTGACCTAATGCAGTACTATCTACATTATCAAAAGGTGGATACATCTTTTTTGTGTAATGTTTCTTTTTAAAGTTTTCAGGTTTATTCGTTTTCCAATCAGTAATAACAATACCATAATCAGTACCTTCCTTATTCTCGACTAACCACACCTTATCAGGTTGACCTACGTAACCTAAATCAGGATCACCCAAAATAATCTCAGTGTCTAGTAATACTGCGTTTCTTTCGTGCATTAACTTTATAAAGTCTTTTCCCGCACCAATCATGTTATTACTTCGTTCTATTTGTTCCTCATCACATTGATATATTGGTTCTCTTACATCTTTATAATCACCGTACTCCTCAATCAGTACCTTCTCTAAGATATAATGAACTCTACTCCCTTGATTGGTTGCATAAGTTCCCTTGTCCGCCCACTCTTTTAATAATTCTTTTTGTCTTTGTTTATCTCCCTTAGACATTCTCCATGAGATACCTTCAGAATCAAACTCTTCATAGAATTTTTTGATTACTTTAGAGACTGATGGGTAGTTAGACCTAATCATCCCATTATTGTCTCTCATGAAATATAAGTGATCCTCCTCAATGAAAGTTAAACTTATATCATCCCTTCTTTTATTTAATATTTTCCTTATTTTCTCCGCTTCTTGTTTTAAATCCATTAATCTAATTGTATTTCGTTATAATTTGATAAATCACCACCCATATCGGCAATATCTTTATCTATGTCTAATTTTATTACCCATACCTTACCCATGAGTCTCCCCACATTCATTCTATGGTATAATTTTTTAGTGTCTGACCACGCGTCCCCATCTAAAACAATGGTTACTTTACTTGCGTTGTCATATATCTTCTCCAATAAGTTGTCGGTAATGAACTTACCTAACATTGGTATGGAATTTTCTAAAAATAAACTATCAAACGCACCCTCAACAATATAGACGGGTTTTTCCCAATCGATTAAATGTTCATTCCATATCAAACTCTCTTTATCCGCTTGAGGATTCATGTATTTTCTCCTACTGTATCTTGTAAACGATCTAGCGACAAAATAATTGATATCATCATACTCGTCATAGGATGGTATGATAACTCTATTTTCATATAAACCACTATCACAATAACCAATACGATACTTCTGTATCATATTATCATTTATGTTTCTACCTCTTAGATATTTGTATGCCTGTTTGTAATGGTGAGTTAATTTCCTACCCATACTCGCTTCAGAAAATTCTATAAACTCTTTAGGTAGTCTTAATTTTTTAAATTGTTTGTCTGCACGGTATACAAACTCATCAGGACTATATAATTTGAAATCTCTAATTTGTAATTTACTTCCATACTTGTAAACTAACTTATTTAGATGACCATGTGTATGATATGTCTCGGAACAAACCCAACATTTATAAACAAACATCTTATAGTTTATCTCCAAGTTACCCTTACCATCACCCTCATCTAAACCCTTTATATCGTGAGAACACACAGGACAATCGAACGTAATCTGACCTCTAACATCATTATGTGATCTACTTTCACCAAATATATCGTGGAGAACATCGACTAACGGTATAAAATCTACTTCTTGGGTCATCATATTTAGAATATACGAAAAATAAATGAGAAAAAAAAGTCCCCAGGAACACCACTCCCTGGGGACAACCAACCAACGTATAGAGAATAAACCCTATACGCCCCGTTTTTAATAAATATAAGTAATTAATTCAACAAAGTAAAGGTCCTACATTACTTCTCTTCACTTTTTATTTTATTTATGTAACCAATGACCGCAGTTGCGGCATCACTCATATCGTAATTTTCTTTTTTAAGATTACCCGTCCTTGCAAGTGGCCATTCTACTTCAGGGAACAAATCGTTTACGTGTTCCCACACCACATGTTTTTTATCAATAGTTTTAGGATAACCACCAAAAAGTACGTTTCGTCCTTTTGCATTCTGCCCCACTAAATCAGGGAATGCAAATTTTCTAGCGTTGTATGTTGATATAAATGTGGGTACAATACCTAAAACATCGAAACAAGATAAAAGAATCATACTATTATATCTAAGTAAAGTACCAACCGTATAAACATTGTTTGAGTTTAACAGTGGTTCTTCGATAATAACTTTGGTAATACCGATGTCTTTGTAGTTTTCTAAGTGTTTTCTGAACCCGTCGGCCTTTTTAAGTAGTTCCTCTATCTTATCCTCAGGTTTTGGTTTTATCTTAGGTGAAAAGTGAGTTAACTCAAGTAGATGTGATCCTGTTATATCAAACAGAGCCCAACCAATGGTTTTTGTAGAAATGTCTAATCCTAATATTTTCGGTTTGTTTTTAAATTTCTTGTCCATATAAATGTATATAGACAATTAATAAACAAATTTAAGGAGATTGTAAAGATTAAAAATCTATTTTTACTGAAATTACTTGAGATCCCGTTCTTTTGATAGGTGATGATGTCTTAGCGGTAACTAAGGTTTCTTTATTTTGGTTAAGTAATGCGACTTCAGTTATTCTTTCCTCATTAGTTCTTATACCATTATCGAGTGTCGGGTTTTGTGATAAGTTCCACTGAGTGTGTGGTAAATTAACCAAGAATCTCATCTCTTCGATGTCTGTAGATCTAACTAATTTTATACTACCAGGAAACGGTTGTTCGTCACCAAACTGTGGATCGGTAGATGGGTCTTCACTCCCCATATAATCTGTCCCTGTTGGTAATTCTTTTAGATAATCCTCTATGTCGAATAGACTACCCCCATCTATGTCGGTCTGTTTAATAATAAAAGTGTGATCCCTAAGTTTAGTTGGGTCTATCAAACCTGAAACATGGTTAGGTATTTTATCCGTAATATCTATTTTGGTCCATTGTGTTGGATCGGGTATTGTGTTAACCTCGTTTGTAGTTTCTTGTACTAAAATCCATAACTTATTTGCAATATAACCTTTAGTTGATCCACTAAAAGTCGTATTCATATGTTGAAAAGATCCTACTCCATTTGGGTGATCTATACCTCCCCATTTAATACCTATATTTGCGGGATATTTAATTTCACATTCGTTATCCACCACATTTATCTGTACCTTAGAGAAGTTATTACATGGTAAACCATTTAATTCAAATTCGTTCCCATCAACATAACTTAACATATATGTTATATGGTATGTTTGTCCTGTTGTACCTGAAAAACATGATTCTGCAATTACACCATCACTAGGAATGTGATATACTTTTGGTGTTGGTAATGTGTATCTTCTATTTGATCTGTAGTCTAATAATGCAACCAACTCCTGATCATCAAATACTATTATTTTTTTATCCACAAATACTTTACCTACCTTTTTACCTATTTCATCTAGTACGTAACGAAATTTAATATATCTAGTTCTAATGTCGCCCGGTGTTCCTGCAACTGTCGAATCTAAATAATAGTCTGTTTCACCCATTTTGAATTCAGATCCAACGGTGGTACCTGTACTATTTTCATAATATATGAATGGTAGATAGATATTAAAGAATTCAACATCCGATATCACCTCCTCATCTACTAATACACCTTCTGTAGTTCCCGTAGAACTACCAATATAATCATCATACTTAAAAAACCTTTCGGGGTCTTCAAATACGTGACCTAATTCTGAGTAATGTATAACCGCAATACATTTTTGTTCTTCAGGAGAAACCGTAATTTCTTCATCATATGAGTTAAAGTAAGTGGTTCCTGTATTTGTTACCTGACCACTTGAGGTTCCATATCCTAAGTATTCCATTGTGGATATGTGTTTAGCACTAGTATACCCACTTATACTCTCATCATCAATCTGTCCACCAATAGGTAATTCTTTCCAAACAGTATTTAATGTCCATGGATCATGTTGCTCACTCGGATCAACTTGATTAGAGACACATACCTCGGCCGTAGTTCCCGATAAAGGGTGTTCTATTTTACATTTATTACACACAATTTCGGCATAACCGTTAATCGATGTGAAATCGGGTGTATACCTATCAACAGTTATTGTGGTTTGACCTGTTATGACTTCATCACAATTAGGTGTTGTTGTAATCCCTGTTACTGTTGTTATATTTAAAATTTTATAAACTAAACTGGTTGAATTACCCGTTATAACCTGTTCTTCACTTACAAATTCATTATTAAAAACAATAGTGATGTATTCACATTGATTAAATCTAGATAAATAATTCGTATCTATTGAAGAGACGGACCCATTATTACAATCTAAATACGCTTGTGTTTCGGTAAATGTTATTGTATTGGTTGCACTTACCCCACTTAAAGGTAATCTAACTGTCGCACACTCTATGGTAGTACCACTACAGTTAACTTCATCATATTCTTTATATTCAGTTACAAACCCTGCAGGTCCCATTCCGTTTCTTAAAGTTTCGGTAATGGAATCTTTAATAGGTACACCATAAGTTGTTGATTGGTTACCATCCATTAAATAGGGGTATTTAACTTGACTATCCTTATCAAAAGGTGCAAAAACACTTTGTTGTGGTGTGTTTATCTCACCTGTTAATTGGTGGAAGGGTTGAGTATAATCGAACTCGGAATCTCCAACTTGAAAAAACTTTATTTGAAAATCACCTTCAGCAATAGATTTTCTCCCTTTTTGGGTTAGTCTCGCCGATAGGAACTCCGCATTATTTTGATTTAAGAAACTCATAGTTAAAGTATACGCTTTTTAATGTTAATTATAAATATCATATAATAATTTTATTTCTAAATAGTCCCACTATCTCATACCACCACATTTACTTGTGATTCCATAATTACCTGATTTAACAAAAAGTAATTTTTCACTACCTTCTGTTGATTCATCTGCGACCATATATGTACCATCAGACGAATTTCTAAAGACTGTTGGTGTTCCAGACCATATAGAATTAGGGTGTATTGTGTATGCACCACCACCACCATTTATAATCTCATTATCTGATAGTGCGAATGTTGATTTAACTATATTTTTCCCATCTGCATTGGTGGTGAACCATGATGTGTTATAAGTTACATAAACTCTATTTTCTACCTCACCATCATTTTTTTCATCACAATTTGCATTGGTTGGTTCTGAAGACGTATTCGATAATATAATGGCAGTTATAGGTGTACTTGATCCACCACAAACACCATCAACACAATCACCATTTATAGAGTAATTTAGTTTAGCGTCTGATACTGTTATGTTATTACCGTTACCACACACCTCTTCTGTTCCATATGTCCCCACAGTTACGGTTTGTGGATTACCGTCACAATCATCGTAATATCCGATTCTACTTCCACTAGACGCATTTGTAAACTCTATACATACACATGGACCACTTGTTGGTGTTGGTGTAGGTGTACTTGTTGGAGTAGGTGTTGGAGTACTTGTTGGTACATCAGTACTTGTTGGGGTTGGTGTAGGTGTTGGATCTGGTATATCAGTGCTTGTTGGGGTTGGTGTAGGTGTTGGATCTGGTATATCAGTACTTGTTGGGGTTGGTGTAGGTAAATTATCACAAACGCCATCAGTACATGTTCCGTAAACACTGTAAGTTACTTTTTCAGCAACTGATATTATACTTTGTGCACATACGTAAAATGTTATTTCCTCCATTGGTGGAGTATCAGACGTTGCATTTACTGTCACACCATCACAATCAACATATGAGTAATTGAAATAACCTTGACGGTTACTATTAATTTCGAAACATTGACACGCCACCTCAGGTGTTGGTGTTGGAGTACTTGTTGGAGTACTTGTGGGTGTGTTAGTTGGTGATGGTGTAGGACTATTTGTTGGTGTAGGAGTACTTGTTGGTGTGGGGGTAGGTGTTGTGAGTATCTCGTCAAATGTCACCGTAAAGTTACAATCCGTTGACGTCTCCTCTACAAAACTAACAACCATTGTACAATTAATTGAATCTGAGTTTGGTGGACATACTTCACAATCAACATCTATTAATACTACTTGGAATCCACCTTGTTTTTTTGGGTCTTCATTTGGAGGGGGTGAAATATGGTTATCACAATGTTCTAAAAAGACATATAATGGACCACTATAAAAACCAATATCAAAAGTATGTGGTAACGTATGAAAACCAATACTGTTTGCTGATGGTGGTATTGTAAATGGGTGCCCATTATAGGTTGTACCTGTATATATGGTAAACCCACTACACACTCCATTATCATAATTATTTTTAACCGTTACAAGATTACCCATTATATCTATTTAGTCTATGTATATAAATACAATAGAAAGAGAATAATAAACCGATAAAAACAATTTAACGATATGTTTTATTCAGTTGGGGTTGATGTAGGATTGATTGACTCACTATAAGGATCATTTCCACCCCCTAAACCACACATTTGACCTAGGTCTGTTACAACCCCCATTTCACTAATGCGTATGTATTGTGGATCACCAATTGTCTCAGTTGAGTTCTCACCTTCGTATTCAGACACAAAATAAAATAGTAATGGGTTACCTACAATTGGATTTCCATCGTCATATACTGTAGTATTCAACAGATTCCCAATAGTCGTACCGGAAGATGTTATTTCTAAAGTAGCGGTGTAACCTGGTGCTGAACAGAAATCATTTGAAACTGATCTACCCCCACTGAGGTAGTAGACCTTCGCCTCACCTACATCACCTCTACTTGTGGCTGTTGGTGTTGGTGGTCCATCATAACTATAACAATCTCCTGGTAGTAATGTTGCAGGTGTGAAGTTATCTGGAATATTGTACGTCCACGTATTATTTCTAACACATGTAGGTGCTATTGCACTATCTCCACCAAGTACCTGCAAAGTACGTGTTGTACCATCACAATCTTCATATGTAACAGTACCACCCGCGGTTTCACTTTTTCCATTAAATTCTACATCAACACAGAACTCCTCTGGAGTTGTAGGTGTTGGTGTTTCTGTAGGTGTTGGTGTTGGTGTTTCTGTTGGTTCTAAACTCGGACATACACATGAAGTATTAAGTATAGTGAGAGACACATTAGCCCCTGTTTCTATTCCCATATATTCATAACATTTATTATTAATCTCACCATCAAGTCTTACATATACTGTATCCCCTATCGTTGGTGTAGACCCATATTCATCTGTAGTTAAGTAAATAGGTGGTTCTGATGGTCCTCCAGCGGCTTGAGTACCCACCTCTGCACTAACAGGTGAGGTCTCTACCGTATTACAGTGTGCAAATTTTAGATTTCTGATCTGTACATTATCTGCCGTTGGGCTTGGAGTAGGTGTTGGTGTTGGTGTTTCTGTTGGTACCGGAGTATATGTTGGTATTGGTGTTGGCATATTATCACATACCCCTTCAGTACATGAACCATAAAGACTATATGTTAATTTACTACTCGTAACACTGTCTATACTTTGAGCACATACGTAGAATGTCCATGGTTCTGTGTTGGAAGACGCCTCTACGATTGTACCACTACAATCAGTATATGTGTATGAAATGGCATTCCTAGTTGTGTTAATAAACTCATAACATTGACATGGAATCTCTTCTGTTGTTGGGCTTGGTGTTGGTGTTGGTGTTTCTGTTGGTACCGGAGTATATGTTGGTATTGGTGTTTGTGTTTGTGTTGGTATTGGTGTTTGTGTTGGTGCGTTCGTTAATTCATGAACTTCTTGATTAGTTTCACAGTCTTTTGCAATGTCAGGGTTGGTATTATAAAATATAATACGGTCCGCATCATTTGGGACCTCAACACATACTCCCGATTGTACTTGGGATAATGTTAAGTTCTCCGCTAAATTAGATGTCCCACATAAAGTGGCTAACGTACCTGATGATACCGAGTTATAATATATGTTGTAAGGTCCTGAATCGGTACCTGATGTCAGTGTTACTGTAAACTGTCTTGCCATTCTATTATTTTTTTATTCTTATTATATAAATACCTTATTTTAAATTAAAATTTCTATTGTTGACAATGTAACACATCACCACAACTATCAATCGTTGCCACCCTACTAACTACGTAGTCATATGGTTGGTTTGAGTCCGTGGCGGTAATAGTACCACAGAAGGATTCACCAGAACAGTTACCTGAAGCAACTGAATATTGTTTAAATTGTATAATATCTCCAATACTATATGCTGGTGGTGTACCTGTTAAACAACTCAAATTTTTGGCAACAGTGACTTGTAATCCATCATTACATCTAGTTACTGTATAATTATTACAATCCCCATTAAGAGTATTGAAACCATCACCATAATTTAATACCGGTGTCGTTTCTGAACATACAACCCTAAAGTTAGCTCCCACATTTGTCCATGTTGTAACCGAACCTCCACATTCCGTCCATTCCCACTGTGATGTCGTTTCACCTTGTCCTGTCATCCATAATTGGTATTCTTGACATACTGTCGGATCTGTTGCTGTTGGTGTTGGTGTTGGTGTGGGGGTACTAGTTGGAGTACTCGTAGGTGTACTTGTTGGAGTAGGTGTAGGTCCAGGTGGTAATGTCGGTGTTGGGGTGGGTGTTGATTCGGTGACGGGCGTAAAATCTTCGGTTATTTTTGAAGGGATTTGAGATGCTCCAAATACCGTGAATAGTACATCGTCTACCAATGTCAAAGTATAAGGTGAAGTTCCCATTATTTGGTAAATCTCTCCACCAGAATCGACTATATATATACCTGACCCATATTCGAATACCCCGTAAGCGTTTGGTATGGTTTCGCTTATGTCTATATCCACCTCAACAGTTCCAGTGGCATAATCATACTGAGTAATATAACCGTTATTGGTAACAATTAATTTATTTGTTGTGGTGTACATATAATCCCCCTGAACCGATCTTCCTGTAATCATCGACCATTTAAGTGTTGTGGAAGGAACATTAGTTGTTATATCTAACTCATAAACATCACTTCCATCAATGTTTATTAACGTGGTGTCATTAATTGCACATAAACCAGAATTTGAATATACTGATGTTATAGTTCTATTGAAGGTTTGGGAGAAAGGATTTAACGTTATGTCGTATTCTAACAATGAAGTACTACCACCACCGTCATATACCCATAATTTATTGCTTGTGTTCGCAATATCATATGAACCGTTAGTCGAATCAAATAAATACGTTAATACCGTAGTATTAGGGTTATACGAGTAAATCGAACTCGGTGAATTACCCTTATTTAAAAATACGTCAATGTCCGACACAACGATTGGTGTTGGGGTTGGGGTTGGGTTTGAAACATTTGTTGGTGTTGGTTCTGGTATGATTTCTTGAAAATCCACACATATTTCACAATCTACCCTTGGTACCTCCAATTTTATTATTTCATCATAACATCCGTCAGATGATATTCTCATATAACAGTGTGGTACAAAAGGATTATTAGGGTCATTACTAACATTTAAATCACTATCTTCAAACATTAAATCAAGTGGTATATCGGCACTAACTATATTCGCATACACTAAATTAGTTGTATCCCCACTTGTTAAACCCGAATATAAATCAACGGGAAAGTCATCTAATGAATGACTGTTATCTAACGAAATATTTAGTCTTACTAATCTTCCCATATTATTTTATTTTTTATTCATCATCACAAAGATCATCTAATGCATCATTAATTGCTGTAGATACCGAACCATCAGGAGATTCTGCGTATTGACCGAAAGTGGTAGATGCGTAATTTTGCATCACTGATATTACGTCTGGATTAGTAGGACCATTACCGGTATTTATCGCAAATATTCTAACATTTTGATTTAATGCTTGTGTCGCTAATGCCGCCGCTCGGACATCATCTACACCTAATATGTATTGATCGTCCCCACCTGAAGGTGTTGCGTCCGTAATCATAACAATTATTTTATTTGTATTATTAAGGAACGGTCCATAGGATATTGTATTATCTAATACCGCTTCTAATGCGTTATCCGTTGGTTCTGGAAATCCATTACCACCTTGTGCACCGAAAGTATTTAGTGCTGTTACCAACGCATCTTCATTTGAAGGCGCTAACGCTAAACGAAGATTATACTGAGGAGTATTAAAGTCACCATGAACACTTATTAAACCAAAACGGTAATTGTCTTCCGAAACATCAATAACTTTTTGTGCGTAACTGTTAATACTATTTTTAAGATTGTTTATAGGGGCCGCCATACTACCTGTTCTATCTAAAATAAATACCATATCAATACCTTCACCACAGTTTGCAGTATCACCAGTAACTACGATATCTGTTGGTGTTGGTGTAATTTCACCCGCTGTTGGGCTTGGTGATGGGGTTGGTGTAGGTAGTGGTGTTGAACTTGGTGCAGGTGTAGGTGTTGGTGGTATTACACATTCATAAGACACACTAAAGTTTATTTTATCGTAACACTCAAAAGTTTTACTATCATGTATGTATATGTTCTCAACAATGTATCTTGGTGTTTGATTATTTTCACACGTATCGATTACATTTACCTTATCTTCAATTTTTAACCAAAATTCGGTATCAAACTCTAAATCATAGAATACCACATCTGATGACGGTGGGACCCCACTTACCACCTCAGGATCATTATCTCCAATATATATGGGATCTGTTCTGTAATTTCTTTCTGTAGATGTTGTCGAACCTGTTGTTGATCCTGGCCAAGAATTATCAGGTCTAGGTCCGTCTAATTTTGTGAACGGCCCATACGGTGACAACCCAATACTTAAATCAAAGTCATTAGGTGAAACAATATCAAATACTCTAACAATTAATCCCATACATATAAATACATTAATAAGTAGATTACTTTAAATAAAAAAACCCATCATAAAGACGGGTTTTTTTTAATATACTAATTGAAATGTATTATTCCATACATTCTGTATTCGTACAACCTTTATCCTTGTTAAGAAGTTCGTGTTTGATTAATACTGCATTTCTTGTTCCAACCTGATCAACCGCCGTAATTAATGCACAATATGAAGTTTGGGGACTACTACAACTAGTTCCTGTCGTCATCTGTATATATTCACCTACTATGTAAATATTTGGGTTAGGTGGGGTACTTGGATTACCTTCAATACAACTTATATCATCGGCAATTAACCATGTAGAATCATCGTTACATCTAGTCACTTGGAATAGTGATCCTTCACCACCTGCCCTAGGTGTTGCAGTAGGTGTTGGTGGTTCTTCTCCACCTTCACACGCTAAACCTGTCCAATTGACAGAGTTAGTGCAATCTCCTGTTGATGTTATAGTTCCTCCCGAAATTGTTGCCGCAATTGTGTATGTTACTCCGGTGGTTAAATCCGCCTTTGTTACTCCTGTATCAATTATTGTATCAGCAGGAGAACCATCGCAATGTTTCCCAATTATAGTGAAAAGATCTGCCTCTGTCGTTCCAGTAAATGCTGGTGACAAAGTGAATGTTACTTGATAGTCGTTTGATGCTGCCATTTTATATTATTTTTGTTTGTTTATTATAAATATATCGTTTTTACGATTTATTCGTTTTCTTATTATTTAATCTTTTATCTAGGGTTAAATATACCTTTACTACAATCACTATCGGTTGTACATGATTTATCAGAAGGTGTTACCGTTATTCCTCCACCTTTAGGTCCATCGAAAGTGGCACCATCTACACCATATTTAAAACTATGACTAATTGTTGATTTACTACAAAATTTATAAATATTACTTTCCCCGTCTTCACCAATCTCCGCTAAATATTGAGATAGGTTTATATCAGTCATCCCATTTTCACAGTTATTATTAACATAGTATAATTCCTTAGAACCGTTTGTTAATTTACTCGAGATAACAGCCACCTCTATACAAAAACAGTCATCACTAGCGGTAAATGTACTTTGTTCTGATGTACTTGAAACACAACCGTTTGCATCGGTTACTACAACATAATAATACCCTTCAGGTAAACTACTAAATGTTTGTGAATGATTTGCCGCTGTCACACCTGTGATAGTTGCGACTAAAGTACCCCCACTATTAGTATAGGGAGACGTTGTGTCCTCATATAATCTATATGTTTTATTCCACGTCCCACCCGCAGATGTAACAGTAATGTCACCGTTAGCACCTGTGGTAAATGATGTTATTGTTGCTGTATCATCTAAAGGTTCAATTACGGTTATTTGATAAGATTGTTCACAACCGTCTTTGTCTTTAATTGTAATCGTACTTTTTCCTGCCGATAGACCTGTATACGTTTTAGGGAAAGTTGTTGTGTAACTTCCTGACCCTATTTTAGAACTATATGTTGCTCCGTTACCTCCTGTTGGATTCGACACTGTTATTTCGCCGTCACTACCACCATGACAACTTACACTACTTGTTGTAAATGTCGCGTTTGGGGCGGTCTTATTTAGTTGTGCACTTCCTGATCGAACACAGTTAGCACTATCTTTGACTTTAATCAAATAGACAGCGGAACTTAAAGTGGAAAAAGTATTACTCGCTTGGTAACTAAATCCATTATTTAAAGAATATGTATATGATCCACTACCCCCACTTGCATTAATTACTATTTCACCATCATTATCTCCACTACATGAAGGGTGTGTTAATGTGGTAGTAAAACTAACCTGTGTTGGTACCGTTATTGTTTTTGTGTATGTACTTGTACATCCATCACCGTCTCTAACAGTGATAGTGTGTGAACCACCACTTAAATTACTGTATGTTTTAGGGAATGTTGTAGAATAACTTCCCGAACCTATTTTAGAACTATATGTTCCACCGTTTCCACCAATTGGGTTAGATACTGTTATTGAACCTGTACCACCATAACACGTAGGATTTGATGACGATACAGTTGCTGTGACATCACTTTTTTGAAGAATTACGGTAATTTGATCAGAACAACCATTTTCATCTTCCGCATAAAACGCATATCCACCTGTGGTTAAACCTGTGAATGTGAGATCTGTTGTTAATGTCCCATTCATTCTATATGTTAATGATCCTGTACCGCCACTTGCTTGGAACGTTATTGAACCATCATTCGAGTTACGACACGATGGGTGAGTAACACTTTTTGTAGTTACATTAACCACCGGTGGTTGTGTAATAAGATATGTATAACCTTTAGTACATCCATCACCATCTTTTATTGTTACGGTATGTGAACCTACACTTACGTCTGTGAATTCGTATTCGGGTGGTAATCCCGAATTAAAGTTTACGTAACTTTGACTATCTAATTTAACCTGATATGTTCCTCCGTTTCCACCTGTTGGACTCGATACTGTTATTGTACCTGTACCACCATTACACGATACATGTTCGAGTACTGCAGTAAATGAAGGGTCGGTTTTTGTTAATGTAACACTCTTACTCGTAATACAGTTATTACTATCTTTAACATATGCCGTTCTTGTTCCTATACCAAGTCCTGTGAACGTACCTGACGTAAAATAATTAATACCGTTTATTGAGTATAATTTAGTTCCTGTACCACCAGTAGATGTGATTACAATTTCACCGTCACTATTTCCACGACACGTCGGATGTGTTACCGATGTGGTTATTACTAAGTTTTGTGGATTATTTAATACAATTTGATACTCTGTTTCACACTGATTATTGTCTCTAACATATATGTAATATGGTGTTGCTCCTGATTTACCCGTAAATGTAACTGCTTGAGTAAAATTAGTCCAATTACCACTTGCAAATTTGTATTGGTAAGTTCCTCCATTTCCACCCGTAATTGCAGATAACGTAATATCACCATCACTACCGTTATGACAGTCAGGTGCATTAGAATAAATTGATGCCGTTACTTGACTTCTATTTAATGTGGTAGATTTATTCACCACACAACCATTACTATCTTTAACGTATAACGTATAATTCCCATTTGAAAGGTTTGAAAACGTATTGGACGCTTGATAATTAGTACCGTCTTTACTATAAGTATAAGATCCAGTCCCACCACTACCTGTAACAACAATTTCACCGTCACTATCAAATCTACATGTTGGTATTGTGTTTGAAACAGATATACCCATCACTGCGTTTTGTGTTATGGTTTGTGTGTATGTTTTTACACATCCTTCACCATCTTTAATGTATATGGTATATGTACCAGGTACTAATGATGTATATTCTTCAATAGTGTTACTTGGTAGGTCTATATAGGTACCTAATTTATTAATTTTTACCTGATATGTTCCACCGTTTCCACCCGATGGATTTACCACCGATATAGTACCATCACCAGCCCCATTACATGTGACATTTGTAAATGACCACGTTAATATAGGTGCTGATTTTGATAATGTTAAACTACTTGATCCTGTTGTTGTACATAAATTACTATCTCTAACGTCTAATGTGTAATTTCCAGTTGTTAAACCTGTGAAGGTTCCCGAAGGACCCCACTGAAAACCATCTTTAGTGTATTCATACGTACCACTACCTCCCGTTGCCGTTATAACTATCTCACCATCCGAACCGTCCCAACATATTGGGTCAGTATGTGTTGATGTAAACGATACTTGAGTTGGTTCTGTTATTGTTACTGAGAATTCTCTTTCACAGAAACTCCCATCCTGTATTGTTATCGTGTATGTACCCGCAGATAAATTACTTATTGTACGAGTAGTCCCATCATCATCTTCAAATTCTCCATCATCAAATTTTATCTTATACGGACCACCATTACCACCACCAATTTGAGTTATTCTAATTTCACCCGAACTGAGTCCATTACATAATGTATTTGTTTTGGATAGTGATAAAGTTATTGCCGACTTAGTTAGTACTACCGTTCTTGAACTTGTACACCCATTTTCGTCAGTTGCAACTAAAGTGTAATTACGTTCATCCAACCCTGTTTGGGAAAGATTAGTAATTGCCACACCATTTAACGTATATGTTTTGGTTCCTGTTCCCCCACCAACGGTGAAAGTAATTGTACCATCAGAATCACCATCACATGTTGGGTCTGTATGAGTATCGGATATGGATATTGCCGATGGTTTTGTAATTGTTTTACTTATAGTACCTATTTCACCATTACTATCTTTTATGTAAATTGTGTATGTCCCTGAATCGAGATTTGGAAATGTCGTTGATGTTTGGTAATTAGTACCGTTAATTGAATATGTATATGGTGAATCACCTCCCGTAGTTGAGGTAACCTCAATACTACCATCCCTTAAGTTGTTACATGTGATATTGGTCACATTCGCAGTACCTGATACAGATATATTTGTTATTGATATGGTTATTTTCTTTTCATACCATAACCCTCCTTGATCTGTCGATCTTACTCTTATTGTGTATGAATTCTTGGTTTCATAATCAAAAACTTCTTTACTTTTTAAGGTTGTTCCGTCTATATAGAACGAACCGTTGTTGGTATCGCCCGCACCAATTGCTAATGTATATGTGAATGTATTTCCTGCGTCAGGGTCTGTTGTGGATAATGTTCCTACAGTGGTCCCTGTTGCCACATTCTCATCAATAGATGAATTAGATAATGATATATTTGTTGGAGTTTCATTAACATTAGTTACGTTAATAGTAAACGATTCTTCTCTGTATAAACCACCTTGGTCTGTTGATCTTACTCTAACTGAATAAGTGTTCTTAACTTCATAGTTGAATACTTCACTACTTTGAATCTTATTACCACTTATATTAAATGAACTGTTATTAGTGTCACCCGCACCACTTACTAATGTATATGTGAATGTATTTCCTGTGTCAGGGTCTGTGGTTGATAATTGACCAACCGTAGTACCCGTAGAACTATTTTCAGGAATATTATTATCTTTTAAACTTATATCTGTAGGTACTTCGTTTGCGTTGGTGATATTAATTGTTACTGATCTTTCGTGTGTTAAACCACCTGAATCTGTTGCTTTGACTCTTATCGTATACGAGTTTTTAACTTCGTAGTTGAACACCTCGTTAGATGTCAGAGTACCATTACTATTCAAACTAAACGAATCGTTGTTGGTATCTCCAAGACCACTTACTAATTCAAAAGTATGTGTATCACCCGAATCAACATCGGTGGCGGTGAATGTAGTAACTGTTGTTCCTGTCGATTGATTTTCTTGGAATGATACTGTTGATGGTGTTATGTTAGAAGGGGTTTCGTTAAGATCTGTAATTAAAATCGTAAATATACCTATGTAGGTTAACCCTCCCGAATCAGTAGTTTTTACTCTTATAGAATAACTGTTCTTACCTTCATAGTTATAAACTTCTTTACTTTCTAAAACACCACCACTTGTTAATGTAAATGAATCATTATTAGTATCTCCTAAACCACTAACAAGTTCATAAGAATGACTATCTCCCGAATCAACATCCGTACTACTGAAAGTACCTATTGTTGTTCCTGTAGATTGATTTTCCGCAATACTATTACTTGATAAGGATAAATTTGTTGGTGATTCATTTACATCTAAAACAGTAATTGTAAACGTATCCGTATATGTATTATTACCACTATCTGTAACAGTGACTTCAATACTGTAAGAGTTTTTAACCTCATAATTAAAAACGATCGCGTTTTTGAGTACGCCCGAACTTGATAAGTCGAACGCCGAATTATTGTTACCACTACCCGTTAGTGCGTATGTGAATGTTTCGTTACTATCAACATCTAACCCTGAAAAAATACCAATTGTTGTTCCTGTTGATGTGTTTTCTCTTTGTGAATTATTACTTAAGGTTAAACCGTATGGTGTTTCATTAACATCAACTATGTCTACCGTAAATTCTCTTGTATTTGTTAATCCACCGTTATCGGTGACCTTAACATATAAAGTATATAAACTTTTTACCTCATGGTTGAAAACCTCCGCGTTAGATAATACCCCACCACTAGTCAAGGAGAAAGAATTATTATCAGGATAACTTGCGGTATCTTCAAATACCCATGTAAACGTTCCTCCCTCATCATCATTTGCAACTAAGTTACCTATTGTAGTTCCTGTTGCCGTGTTTTCTGTTTGAGAAAAATTAGGTACTATTATGGAGGGTCTTGTATTAAGTGTAACATCAACATCAAAGTCACAATTTGGTGTAGGACTTGGTGTAGGTGTTGGTGTACTAGTCGGAGTTGGAGTAGGACTTGTCGTCGGACTCGGTGTTGGTGTAGGAGTTTCTGTTGGACTCGGACTCGGACTTGGTGTAGGTGTTGGAGTACTTGTTGGTGTAGGTGTTGGACTACTTGTTGGGCTTGGTGTAGGTGTTGGTGTAGGTGTAACCACATTGATATCCATATCAAAATCACAATTTGGAGTTGGACTTGGTGTAGGTGTAGGGGTTGGACTAGTCGTTGGACTTGGTGTAGGTGTGTTAGTTGGGCTAGGTGATGGGGTTGGTGTAGGAGTTTCTGTTGGGCTTGGACTCGGTGTAGGACTTGGTGTAGGACTACTTGTTGGTGTGGGTGTGGGTGAACTTGTTGGAGTAGGTGATGGAGTTGGTGTTGGTAAAATAATTTCATCATCAATCACACATGAATTATTATATAGTAATATTGAAGTTGCACTGTTAGGAACACTAACTGTAACTCCCGAACCACTTGTTAAATCATTATACGTCACACCCGTTGCAGGTAATGAGGTACTCACTCTTGTTGCGATATTGGCGGCATCGACTTGATCGTAGTATATCGTATAGAGACTGTGTGAAGTCCCTGATGTTATTTTTATGTCGAATATTCTTGCCATTATTAAAATATATACTTTTTATTTCAAATTATGAACGGTAACGTCCCCCTCAAAACTACAGTCACATAAAATGTGAACATGTAATAATGATGTTAATGTGGAATCCCACTCGGTTACTATTATGATTGCATTGTTATCATTATCTATAAATCTTATATCAGTATCAAATAACCTATTTGAACCTGTTGGTGTAAGGGTACCATCTGTATGGTCAAAAGAACTTACTTCAGTTCCTACGGGTGATGTATGCTCCCCAATACAACTCCTTCTCACAGTACTACCTTCATAGTAAACGTAAACAATACATGTGTTTGTGTCGTAAGTCCATTCTTCACTATTCGTTGATACTACATTACCACTCTTATCTCTCACTTCATTACAATATCCACCCAATTCTTTAAAGTTGGACCCAACCAAGTTAGCGTTCCAAGTTTGGAATAGATCTGAGTTTATTGTTGTCGTACATGGTGCAGGACAATCTATTGGTGTAGGTGATGGAGTAGGTGAAGGTGTCGGGCTTGGAGTAGGTGTTGGTGTTGGACTACTTGTAGGTGTTGGTGTTGGACTACTTGTTGGTGTTGGTGTAGGTGTTACCACATCAACGTCTACGTCGAAATCACAATTAGGTGTAGGTGATGGGGTAGGTGTATTAGTCGGACTTGGCGTTGGTGTGTTAGTTGGAGTACTTGTTGGGCTTGGCGTTGGTGTGTTAGTTGGACTCGGACTTGGTGTAGGTGTTGGAGTACTTGTTGGGGATGGTGTAGGTGTTGGAGTAACTACGTCAACATCAATATCAAAATCACAATTAGGTGTAGGTGATGGAGTTGGTGTGTTAGTTGGACTTGGGGTAGGACTACTTGTTGGGGTAGGACTACTTGTTGGGGTAGGAGTAGGTGTCTCCGTACTTGTTGGAGTGGGAGTAGGTGTATTTGTAGGACTTGGTGTAGGTGTGTTAGTAGGTGTTGGTGTAGGTGTTACCACATCAACATCAATGTCGAAATCACAGTTCGGTGTTGGAGTCGGTGTAGGAGTACTAGTAGGGATAGGTGTTGGACTACTAGTAGGTGTTGGTGTTGGACTACTTGTTGGGCTTGGTGTGGGTGTATTAGTCGGTGTAGGTGTAGGTGTTACCACATCAATGTCCACATCAAAATCACAATTTGGTGTAGGAGTAGGTGTTGGGGTTGATGTGCTTGTTGGTGTCGGAGTAAGACTACTTGTCGGACTTGGTGTAGGCGTATTTGTAGAACTTGGTGTAGGCGTGTTAGTTGGACTTGGGGTAGGACTACTTGTTGGTGTAGGAGTTGGTGTTACTAAATCTACATCAATATCGAAATCACAGTCTGGTGTTGGACTTGGTGTTGGAGTGTTAGTTGGAGTGTTAGTTGGTGATGGTGTAGGCGTATTAGTACTTGTAGGGCTTGGTGATGGTGTAGGGGTAGGTGTTACCACATCAACGTCTACGTCGAAATCACAGTCTGGTGTAGGACTTGGTGTTGGTGTACTTGTAGGGGTAGAAGTTGGTACATTACTTTCCGTAGGTGTAGGAGTACTTGTTGGTGTGTTAGTTGGGCTTGGGGAAGGTGTAGGTGTAGGTGTTACCACATCAACGTCTATATCAAAGTCACAATTTGGTGTAGGTGATGGGGTAGGCGTATTAGTAGGTGTGTTAGTTGGGGTACTTGTTGGAGTACTTGTTGGAGTACTTGTTGGGCTAGGTGTAGGGGTAGGTGTTACCACGTCAACATCTATGTCGAAATCACAATTCGGCGTTGGTGAAGGTGTTGGGGTATTAGTAGGGCTTGGTGTTGGTGTGTTAGTTGATGTTGGTGTAGGAGTATTAGTCGGAGTACTCGTTGGTGTTGGCGTAACTAAATCCACATCAATATCGAAATCACAGTTCGGTGTTGGAGTCGGGGTAGGTGTACTACTTTCTGTAGGTGTTGGAGTTGAACTACTTGTTGGGCTAGGTGTTGGAGTAGGTGTAACTAAATCAACGTCAATATCAAAATCACAGTTTGGGGTACTCGTAGGTGTTGGTGTAGGAGTACTACTTTCTGTAGGTGTTGGTGTATTACTTTCCGTAGGTGTTGGAGTTGGTGTAACTAAATCCACATCTATGTCAAAATCACAATCTGGTGTTGGAGTCGGGGTAGGTGTACTTGTTGGGCTAGGTGTGGGGGTAGGTGTAACTAAATCCACATCAATATCGAAATCACAGTCGATAGTTGGAGTTGGAGTTGGACTACCTGTTGGACTCGGAGTAGGTGTAGGTGTGGTTAGATCAACATCAATATCAAAATCACAATTTGGTGTTGGGCTCGGAGTGGGGGTAGGTGTTGGAGTTATTAAATCAATGTCTATGTCAAAATCACAATTTGGTGTAGGACTTGGAGTAGGTGTTGGAGTAGGTGTAACTAAATCAACGTCAATATCAAAATCACAATCTGGTGTTGGTGTTGGTGTAGGAGTACTAGTTGGAGTACTTGTTGGAGTACTCGTAGGTGTTGGTGTAGGAGTTACAATATCCGTATCAACATCAAAGTCACAATTTGGTGTAGGACTTGGTGTAGGTGTTGGTGTAGGAGTTACAATATCCGTATCAACATCAAAATCACAATTTGGTGTAGGTGATGGAGTTGGTGTAGGAGTATTTGTTGGAGTACTCGTAGGTGTTGGTGTAGGAGTACTAGTTGGAGTACTTGTTGGAGTACTCGTAGGCGTTGGTGTAGGAGTACTAGTTGGAGTACTTGTTGGGGTACTTGTTGGAGTACTCGTAGGTGTTGGTGTAGGAGTACTAGTTGGAGTACTTGTAGGTGTATTAGTTGGGGTAGCGGTTGGACCTGGTCGTTTAATGTCATCACATGGACCCGATATCAAATATTCAATGACATTAGCATAAACTTTAGATATTACAATCCAACAATTCACTCCTGGCGATAACTTCTGAATTGAGTTAATCTCTTCGTTGTAAGATCCACTATAAATAAATTCAATGTTTACTGCATCCCCTATATTAAAATCTTCGTTTATTGAAGTATATCTTATCTCTCCAGTATCAAAATGTTTAATTTTAAACGCATTTAATGTATCACAATCATCTAATCCTGTTAAATCTCTCTCAATGTCATCTATATCCGGCATGTCAGAACAATCTAACTTGTCTTGGAAGTATTGTTGCATTTTCATGTCCATGTTTTCGAACTTCTGTTCGTCGTGTCCAACTAATACACAGTCCTCAGAATCTCCATTAAAAAGGATAACTTCAGAACAGTTAGTTGAAACATCGTAAACCGATGTTGGGCTAACATTTAAATGGTAAAATAAATCTCTAACACAATAATCTAAATCGACTTTTAGTACTTCTATAGGGAAACCATGTTCATTAAATATGTAGTCCCCACTTTCATAGTAACCAACTTGGTAACTACAACAAGGATCAATAGGGTCATCAGGTCTTGGGTATAATTCTTCAGGATACTTTTCAGTGAATCTCCAATTATCACCCTGACTTCCATCTTCCATTGTTTTAGTCATTACCCATAATCTAGTGTTAGGTAAAAAACTAAATCTCTCATTTATCTTGTTAATTTTTGTGGAACCTAAACAGTCTTTATTTTCAACCGTTACGACCTTGTAATCATAAGAAAACGAATATCCACTAATAACCGCATCGTTATAGTCTTGAGATGAGAAAGGACAATCTTTGTATACCCCTGAAAGTAATTGATCACCTATTACAACATTTTCAATGTTTATTTTTTCTAAAGTATTATCATCTAAATAGGTTTGTATTTGATCCCAAGTTGTATTTTCGTCAAGTATAACACCATTATTTACTTTTATAACTTTAGTGTTTTGTCTCAGACCATAATCAAACGTAGGTCTATATTGTACAATAGGTTGTAGAGTATATCCCGAATAATTATCACAGAAAGTAATACCAGATTGACTATTAAGAGGTTCACTACTATCAGGGCTATCCCCATCAGCGTAAGTATCGAATGAGTATTGTAAATAATGACTTCTTGACGTAGTAACATCGTCACCATCTACAGGGTCCCATTCAAATTTTTGTTGTAATCCCTCTATTCTTATTTTTTGATCACAATTCGCAGCGTCTGTTATTGATATATCAATGATATCATTTTCTCTAACATTGTTAACGACAAACGTACATCCCGAAATATGATTAACCGTATATGTGTGACCACTAATTGACTCGTTGTATCCACCCACACAATCTATGAATATGTTTAACGGCCACGATGTATTATATGGTGGACAATCGGTACATGGATCTCCATCATCTACAGTATCTTCATTACCAAATGTAACTCCTGATACTTCAAAATATACATCCTCCATTAAGATACAATCGTCCTCATCCTCAGGTAATGTGTAGAAAGTATTTGGTCCGTAAACTTTAACCTTAGGGTCACATTCTGTAGTTCCCGTTAGATATGTTGACTCCCAATAGAAATCAAACGTACTTAAATCTAAACAATCTAAATCCGCAGGTATGTATGCGTCACCGTATGGATCGCCAGGGTTTGAGATATACAATTGTGTATCATACGTGAATGGTGTGATTCTTATTTTTTCGACACCATCACTATCAGTAAAAATCTCATGAGAAACTATAGGGACATTTTCATATCCGTAGTTTTCTCCGTTGGTTGATAGTTCAGAATTAAATCCACCCTCTATGTTTTGATTTTCATCACTTGTTTCTGTATTACCCGTTATTCTTTCATATCCTTCACCACCAGCATGGTTACTAATTGTGTCATAACCTGTGTACGCTGTTTTGGTAAAGTATTTTTCGTTTATTTGAGAGAATATACTGTCAACCGCATTAATCCATAATGGATCTAATACATCCCTGTCAGGGTTTAAATTACACTTAAAATCACATAATAGGGGTAAATGTTTTGATCCATCAAAAGTCTCCCCACTATCAAAAACAACCTCATTAATTGTTGTACAATCAGAAGTAGATACGAATGGATCGAATAGTTGACCACCAGTAAGTGTAATCGGAGAAGATGCGGTATACACCTCACCCATTAAAACTATCTTTAATACATAAGTTACCCCACTTACTACCGTTAACCCCCTAAATAAGTCTTTATCCCCTAAAAAGTAAACTTCTAAATCTTCCTCTATGGAATGTTCAAAACCTAATTTAGGATATAGATTATCTTCAACTTGTTCAATGGTACATGGTTTTAAATAATCGTGTTTAGATCTCCCAATACGACTATTTTCTAAAATATTACCACCCGTCCATAGGGTCGTTGCCGGAACAAACTGTTCCACAATCTCCACCCAATGTGGACTCATTCTGTTTATGAATTCATTAACCGTTGGGAAACTATATGGTGTTCCTACCTTTTGTAAATACCCCCAATACACATCCTCTAATTGAATGTATGATTTTTGATACTTAACGACATGTGAATTACGTATTTGTTCGTTTAATACATTATCCATGTATTCCGCAAACGTAAAACCTGTTTGTGGTTGAAGGGTTTTCAATCCAAAACTTACCTCTAAATCTCTAGACTTTTTATATACATCATAATCAATACCTTGTGCAGATGACAAGTAGATTTGTATGTTTTTTCTATTTAAGGTTTTTGAATCTACGTCCGATAATAACTCTGTCTTCTCGTTATCAACTGTGTTGTGTAATTCGTGTCCGTAATCTAACCCGTAAAATTGTCTATATAAATCAAAATAGTCCTCACCATAAGTGTAGTCCTTATTTTTTGTTTTTATAATCTTGGGGTTAGATAGTAAGTTGGAATTCTCAGTATCTAATTCGGTTGATGACCTATGTTGTAAAGATATCTCATACCAACCTGAACCTTTTTGAAAGAATACGTCATTATTCTCACTTACAATTTTTTGTACGTCCCCGTATTTTGTTACACCCGTTAATACTATTGGGTATTCATCTACTTGATATGTAGTTGACCCAGTAGTGGTTATCCCTTCATAGGTAAACGATGGTGTTTCATTAAAATTTATCTGACCAACAGTAAATGTTTTTTCTAATTGAGTTAAGTCATAAATGTCATTATCAATGTCTGAAGAAACCTTCTTAACGTCGTCATATTTGTATACATGTTCATTAATTTTTATTAATGGTTCAGGTGCACCAATAAACCTTAAAAAGAATTCAATAGATTTTCTTGTACCTTTAGATTTATATATTCTTACAAGATTAATAACTAATCTTCTATAGAATTCCGCCTCCGCTTCAACCATATTCATTCCAAGGTTATTACCTTCGAATTGACTATCCACTCTTGAATAGAGTGTATCATCCAACGATTTCTCATCAAATAGGTTTACAGAATCTAACCCAAGTGTGTTTGAAAGATTTTTTAATAATACATCAGGGATGTTATTAATCTTATCATAACTTACATTTCTCATGTATGCTATGTTGTCTATGAATTTCTTTACAGAATCAAAACCACTTCCATAAATCTGAAACATCGAAGACATTCTTTGATCTTCAGTATCGAATTCATTTAATGATGCTGTTGTTAAAAATCTTGATATTAAGTTAGACTTGTATTGATCGACTTCATCACCTATAGATTTTAAACTTTCTAAGTATCCAATATATTCAGTACCACCAATCTTTATGTTCCAACCATCTTTGAATAATGGCCAACTAATTTTAGTTGTTGTAGTTTCTGTTTTAGAACCATCTAAGGAATCTTTTGGTAGTTTGAACTCAGCGGTGTACTTAGGTGCGGATTCTCTATCTAATATTAAACTTTCTAACTCATCTAAACTTCCGAAAAACTCTTCTACTGTCTGATTAATTGGTCTAATTAAGAAACTCTCACCATATGTGTTACCAATAAAAGGTTTTCCCTTAACTTTTAACGTAATAAGTCCGTCGTTACCCGCCTTTGTATATGTTAATATCTCATACTCAACCTCATCAATAATAAGGGAGTACTTAGAATAATTCTCAAAGAAGTTTTTAAATTCGTTATTAACATCAGGACTTACATTACTTAAAGGTTTTTCAAGTACTACATCTAATGGATTAAATATTTTTGATCTTTCAAACTTAAAAGTTGTTGTTCTTGCCTTAAGATCGTAAGTAATATTCTCCGCAGTGTATTGTGAAAATGATATAGGAGTATCTTTGTCAATAAAGAAACCCGCAGGGAACTGTTCTACTATATTATTAACTGAAGATGATAGTCTTTTACTTAAAGATCCAAATAGTGTCTTAGAACCCGCGTCTTTGTTCTCTCTGAACTTTACTTTACCTTCTTTCTTTACAGATCTATCTGATTTTGTTTTAGGTGCATTAGTTTCTTCTTTAAGGTCTTCAATTGTTAAAAAATCAGAAAAAGGTACAGATGTAAAACTCTTAGTATCTCTTTGTGGTATTGTCTTATCTATTGAAAAGTTTGTGGCAGTCAACTGACTTGACCCATTGGTAATTTGATTACCAACTAAGTTGTCATTAAAGGTATCCCCTCCACTCGCAGATTGACTTGGAACTTTTCTTTTCGCCATTATTCAGTGATATCATCAAAGTTTTTAGTTTCATCGATTTCGTCCCTCTCTTCTCTAACCTCGTAAAGTGTTTCGTTGAACTCATCTCTCACCTCAAACAAGTTAAATTGTTTGTAGATATTGTTTTCCGCAGTGTATATCGTGTATATTCCATCAGAAATAGATTTTGTTTGGTTACCGTAGAACGCGTAAGCCAATGTTGTCTCATCGTGTTCTACCATATCAACCTCAATCGTTGTTGGGTTAAAAAATGTATTTGATAAAACTATGTTTTGAGACGGTTCCCCAATAAAAGGAACTGTATTCGGTCTATTAGATGGTGCAGATGACGGAGTTACCGTTAAAAACAACAAATTAGTCGCTTGATCTGTATATTGATATCTTATTGCCTTTTGAGTTGTACTTGTCAGATTTGACGTAATTGGAGTACAGTAGAATGAAGATGTAACAACCCTGTAAAAGTTAGGGGTTTTACTTCCATCGTTATTCAAATACTCTATTCTGTATCCAACTAACCCTTGAGGGTTGAATTTATTTCTATCTGTTGACGGTACATTACTTAAATCTATTATAATCCCTCTTACCGATGGTAGTGCTGCTAACACCCCACAGTCGGTTATGGAGGTTCTTATTTGTTTAGGTCTAAGATGTAAGGTATATATACCTATTTCATCGAAGTCCGCCGTATCTAACTTTAGATTGTATAGTCCACCTAAAATTTCCGTATCAGGTGCGTTCGGTGCATCCGTCGTATCTGAATTGTGATAGATAGGTGTTAATATATCTTCTGAATTTAATTTTTTAAATTGTACAGGTGCGGACGACGTTCTCCCCGAGACGTAATGATAGAAAATTTCTACGTCTGATGGTGACACATCTGCCGGTCTTACTGTTCCATAACTACCTACTGCCATATCCTTTTAATTAATAAATATTATTCTATTGTTTTTTAACTTGGAAAAATCCATTTCCGTAGATATCTATTTCACCTACGTTGTCAATTTCTCCTAATCTTAGGTTCATTTCTAAGACTCCTTGCTTACCTCTTTCAACAAATACATCAGAAAAAATGGTTGGTTCGTCAATAAAACCGATGAAATGTTCGTTCCTTGTTAACATCTCATTAAAAACCTCTTCTTTTTCATAATCACTTGTTGTCCCTGTTATTGTTGTTATTCCATCATCATAATCTTTATATGATAAATTATCTATTGTATACCCCGTATAACTACCTACACCATCTGTACCTATTGTTGTACCTTGGTAAGTACTTTCACCGTATCTCTTTAATTCACTTAATCTACTTCTCCCTTTAGCCGCAAAATATATTGGACCGTCTGAGTCTTTCTCGACATAATCTAAGTCGTTTATATAGTTTTGAGTGATTGTAACTCCCGTAGTATATGGTAACGTGAACGGACCAAATGACCCATTAGGGTTAGTTACTGTTGTGTTTTTAGGTACTGTAATTTTTTTAGTTATTTTTTTCTGAACCCAATTATTACTTAAACCAATAGACACATTATAAGTACCTGAAGAAGGAAACGTATGCTGTTTAAATTCTAAATTATTACCCATACCCACACCAATAGTATCTACAGTGCCGTCACCCCAATCAATAGAAAAATCTTCGTTTTTAATTATCCTCAACACATCCTTATTGACCGAGTTATACAATCTAATCGTGTTTCCACTGGTATGTTGGTAATTAAAATTTGTTATTTGTTCAACCTGTTCGATATCACCTTCAAATCCAACCATTCCTCCCATCTCATATCCTTTACTATCCAAGTATATTGGTAAGTGATATGTTGTACCCGTAATCGATCTTAATATTTTATAATAATTTTTATTCATTATTTAGTCAGTTGAAGTATTAGGGTCTGCAGGTCCTACCGGTGTTGTAGGTGCTAATGGGTCACTACTATTCACTGTTGGTGTTGGAATCTCATAAAACTTTATGGGGTCTCCACTCATACCTTTTCGATTCGAAGTATAGGGTGATGAGGTACCGTCGTATTCTAAAATAGTGTAATGGTATGTGGGGGTGTTGGTCCTATCCATTTCCACTTGAAAGTATAAATCCTGTTCTTCAATGATTGTGGAGGTGGTGGTTATTTCTTTATTTGCAAATTGTACTTTACTACCATCAAAAGAGTTGTAAAACTTTGCCGACATAAAGAAAGTAGTTCCTGTAAGTTCTGTCTCTTCTAAAACAGTATCATCATGGAACCAAAAAAGATACATGTTCTCTTTGTTTCTCATACTTGAACCGAAAAACACAGGTACATATATTTTTTCAAATTTGTTTGTAAAGGTTACTCTTTCACCAACTGCGGGTGCTAAGTTTTTTGCAAAAACCAATCTTCTGTTAGATCTATTAGGTGGTTCATTATTAGGTGTTTTATAAAACTCCAACCTAAAAAAACTATATTTTAGGTTCGCCATTAATTTATCTGTTTGAGTAATACCTACATTCTTGTAATCTAAAGTGTAGTTATTTGATGAATCCTTAAAATAGAAGTGAAACCATATATCAGTCTGTTCCACAGTATTAACTGTGGTTGTAAATAACGATGCCGAGTCTGTCGCGGTGTTTGAATCATCAGCCTCATCTGCACCGTCTGAAGGTGGTGGTAAACCTATACTAGATATATATGGTTTATGTATATACCTGTTAGTTTCATAATTTTCAACAGGATTAATAATATCTCTTAAAACCTCATCCTCATACGATTGGAAATTCTCATCCCACCCCGCGTCGGTTTTAAAGTTTTGTTCCTTATTAATTAATAAGTTCTTATTATTTTGATTAAATCTAATTTTCATCTAACAGAGTCCGTCGTTATCCTCACTGAAATTAGTAAGACCATCGTTTTTATTCATGAAGGTCTCTTCATTTCTAAGGTAAAAGTTTATGTCAGATTTGACGTAATGTTGTCCGTTTGTAAATGGGTGGTTTGTACCAAACCCATCAGGATCAACATAACCGTGATCATATAAATCTCTCCATTTCCATAAAACTCTGTAGTCATCGTAAACGGAATTTTCTGGTAGACCATATATTTGATCTGTATTAGCGGTCTCTACATATGGTGAGAGTTCCCTTAATTTAACTCTTTGGTGAGGTTGGTAGTATAACCCTAAAGGGTTTGTTACACTTGATCCAGCACTTGGATCTATTTGTCCGTGATTAAAAATATTAAAATCAATTGTGTATTTATGAAACGACTCAGACAATATAGTTTCTTTAAAATCTTCTTTGTTGTATTCCACAAATGCACCTAACATCTCATCATCTTTCTGAAGTTCAGTACCCTGACTAAATGTAAAACCACTATTAGTAAAATTAGTTGATTGGAGTCCCGAATCCGATCCCACAAATGTTCTATCGAAGTGATTATCAACCCAATCATTGTGGAAATGAAATTTATATCCATGTCTTGGAGGATATTGGAAATATCCATTACCATTTTTAAAAACCTTTGTTACGTATGCATCGGTTATTGTATACCCTAAATTATTTGTTAAACCATTTATATCTATTTCGTCTTTAAAGTGAAATAAAACTGTTTCAGGTCTATTTTGTACTGTGTATACATCGTTTCTATTGTCTGCGGTCTCGAATTGTAGTTTTCTCTCTATTTCAAAAACAGGTGTTTCAAAACCTGTTCTATCTATTATACAGTCGTCGGTATTTGTAAGTATTTTATGTTTATGAACATAATACTCAGATGTTGTTCCCAACATTCTTGATTTATCTATACATCTTTTACCAAAAACAACTCCACTCATTGTTTGAGAACTAGATAATGATGTCTTTTGTATAATTAAAACGTATTTCTCAGAGTCAAATATTTCATTACCCACTGAAGATATTGGAAATATTCTATCCAACTCAGTACCACTACTTATTGAAGTTCCTGAGACTATTACATATTCCCCCTGTTTCATGTTATGAGGTATTGGACTTATAAGTTCATAATAATTAGGGTATTCGTTAACTCTAAATGGTACTCCATTAGATGCGGTGAAACTATATTCGGTATTACCCGATAATGTGTACTTCATTTGGTGTGTTGAATCTTTATCGTAGACATACGATAAAAATACATTCCAATTAGTAGACGCGGACTCTATTTCGTTTATTACCCTATGTGTTGTGTCCCCTGTTATGAATATATTAGGACTATAAGTACCCATTGTACTTCCTGTTGGGATGGAAACTTCCCTAACATAATCGTTCCTAATGAACGCAAATTCGTTGTATGGTAAATACCCTGTAAAATCTCCATCAAGACCATCACCAATAACATAAAGGTTATTACGTAAAGGATCATATGTGGTGGTTCCACTATATGTGTTTCTAAACACCATATTCATCTTACCGTAAATTCTATATTTGGTACTTTCATTACGTTCCTTTCTATAAAGTTCCGCAATGTCTAATACTATATTTTTATCACCTTCTCTTAATAAACTCTTATCTTCTTCAAAATTTATTCTTAAAGTTAGATCCTCAGATTCCGCCTTTTTATATCGTTTACTCGGTGCTACAATTTTCTTTTTTATCATAATGGACCAAAGTTTTTAACGAATTTATTCCAAGAAGACTTACCCGTCCTCAAACCAAAATAAAAGAAATAGGGACCACCTAATGGTATGTTAGTATCTGCGTAATTATCATCTGCACAATCTCTAATTGGTGGTAAAATAGAACCGTCATAATAATGGCTATTTATATTTTCCGTTGGTTCACCACCAGCGTCACTATATGGGTCTGTCTCCATTAATCCTGGATAAGTCCAACCCCCTTGATATTTTGTAGTATGTATCGTCCCTAAACTCCATTCCTGTTTTTCTGAATTTCCACCGTTGGATCCGAACCCATCACCTAACTTGTTCCATTTATAGTACGGTACTTCTTGAGCAGTCTCTGTCAAGTTTCCTGCGGAGTTTATACATAACCTAAGTAAGGTACCGTCTTTTTCAACAATTTCTGTATCCTCATCGTCTTCGGAAAAAGTAAAATCAATACCAACGGGACCAAAACCATCAAAAATTTGTTGATTTGGTGTCCAATAAGGACTCTCATCGTCCTCATCGTTATATCCATATATACCCATTTGAGAGTTAAAATTAAGTAGTTGGGCAATATCTCCATCGATTTTACCCCCACCCCTTCTATCAAAAAGGTCTTGGACTTTTAATTTACCTTGCTCTTTAACCTCTTTAGATGCAATAATGTATTCCATTAAGTCGTTAATGTCTTGGTATGATGTGGTACCTATACTTTTAGATACCGAACAATTAACGTCTAATTCTGGATCTACACATATTTCTTTTATAAACATGTTTCTTGGACCCAAATCCATTATAGTGGTAGGAAACAGTATTTCCCCATATCCACTTTCCCCAACCTGTCCAATAAAATTACCATTATGGTATGGTGTTGATCTATAGTAGTAATGAACACCAGTATCATCGGATATTCTCTCAATTATATCTTCACAGTACCTTGCATCATCACCACCTTTTCTTCTTCTGAATTGAAAGAAATATAGTGAACCATTTAACCAACTATTACCAAAACTGTATGAAGTTATCCCTGCACACATTAACTTACCGAGTAGTTTTCTTCTCGAGTAATTTTTAATTAGTTTTGAATTTTTTCCTGTCGCAGCAACAAGAGCGTATTGTCCATCTGCAAATTCAGAGTAACCTGAAGCGGTACCATCACAATCTTCTGAATCTACACCAACTACACCACACCACCCAAGTTTTAATGCTACCCTTCTTGGGAAATAACACCTTCTACTACTCGTACAATAAAAATCCGTTTGCAAATAATTATTGGCCGCCTTGACACTAACACTTGCAACAATATCGGGTATCGGTGGTACGGGATCACAAGGGTTTTCGTTACCGTCAAAAAATACGTCTGGATAACTCACGTGTGCGTTAGGGTTACTAACGAAGTGATCGTAAGTTTGTGTACCCGTAGAATTTATATATGCCTTTAACTCACCATGTGTCGGGTCATATATCGTATCGTATTTTTGACAACCTCCTTCAACAATTGGTTGTATACCTTGACTTACTTCTGTTAATTCAGAAACGAAATATACGTTAGATATGAGTATAACATATGACGATTGTAATGCGGTCCCACTAACAGAAATAGGTAATGGGCTATTATTTTCTAAACCGTTCGCAACATAAACATCATCATGAATGGGGATTGGTACGGACTGAAAATCACCACCTACCAATGGATATGGCGACAAATATCCAATATACTTATATTCGTATATTGGAGGAACAGCGGGGACAAACACAACCATTATATCTGTTAGGGCCGTTGCGGGTGCACCATTCTGTGGTCCGTCGACTGCAGTTAAATCTCCATCGTCTATATTTTGTTGAGTGGCCGTTACTTCAGGTATTTCGGGAATCTCCGCAACAGTTATGTACTTTATAATATAATTTTTTATATCACTCACTCCACCTATGGGGATTGATAACCCTGGTGGATCATCATTATCCTCTGAATTAGGGTTATAGTCATGTACACAATTGGCGTTAGATAGTACCGAACTAAGAGAATTGGTGGTGATATAATTTTCTAAATCTGTATCTTCACTAATTTCTGGAGCTACATTACCGTTACTGAGAAGTAGTTGGAATTCACTTTCTTCTCCACTAGGTGTCTGT
>Ga0257114_1000112_pt1 | contig 62285 bp, 72 predicted proteins | sample SI112_10mmetaG_FD_190149 | JGI IMG/M metagenome (GOLD analysis project Ga0257114, IMG submission 190149) | Marine microbial communities from Saanich Inlet, British Columbia, Canada - SI112_10m | ecosystem: Environmental > Aquatic > Marine > Inlet | place: Canada: British Columbia | collected...
TTCTGTATCGTTCTCAGAATATACCGATATCAGTTTATTCTTAAACAGTTCATGTAAAAGTAGTAACTGATCCATATCGTAGTTGACTTGTTCTTTATAGGGTATTGATACCATACTACGACCAAGAGTCATAGAAACATCATCTGGTTCTGGCCAGTAATCATCGTTTACTACATTCTCAACATATATGTATTTCTCATATAATGATTTTATGTAGTCTTTGTGCTGATACTTACCTCTAGGTATAATAACTACACGTGCTGGTACACCGTTAGAATTAAGCTGACAGCAGTATTCATAGCTATAATATAATAAACCATCAACTGGCTTGCTTGTAACAACGATGTTGATCACGTCTCAAATGCCCATTTCTTTTCATTACACCAGAAACATTTACCACAACCTTTTGTAAAATATTCTGTATCTCTTTCGCTACCCACACATGATGACGTAAAAGGATATAATTTATCCATTAAGTTATGGAACTTATATACTCCAGCCACAAACTTCTTATCTACATTTACATAGGGTTGATACATCTGAGAGTTAGTATACCAAGGAGATTGTTCTTTATCATCTCTGCGGCGTTCTGCCAAATTATAAAAATTATATTTGTGTTGTTCTTCTACAGGTGGGTTAGCAGTCATACCTGTAAGTATCCAATGATCTGGATATTGTTTACGGAGCCTTTCTGTATTCTTTCTAAGCATTAGTATTTTAACAAGACCGGAGAGTTTAGGACATCTATCTATTTTTGTACCATCTGGTAAAGTTATCTTTTCTTCCTCACGCTTTGATGCAGCATATTCTCTCCATTCTGGATCCATAATATCAAATGTATACACATCATGGTCTCTTATATTTACAGTAGGAAATGTTTCTTTCATATACTGTAAAATATCTTTAGCGCACTCATAATCCATAGGAGCTGTAACATCTTGTCCTGTATATGGTACTATCTCTGTATCAGGAAAATGGAAACATATAAGATAGAATAGCGAAGCTGAGTCTAATCCACCAGACAAAGATAGTAAAACTTTATCAGGGCATTTAAAATCTATTGTTTGATCACCGTATGTTATTTTCATAATATTCTTTCAGTTCAGGGAAGACATCAGACAATTTAGCTTCCCATTTAGTTCCTCTATATGCTTTATCATTAGCTTTACAATAAGCTATAGCTTTTTCAAACATGTCTTTATCACCATTTTGAGACAACGCTGCTGTTACTATTTCATTGTCGGCATGTTTATTAATAATCTTTTTCTTTATGCTTAATGGTAAATGACACGGCATTAGTTCCGGCGGTTCCTCTAATACTGTTGTCTTTATCTTAATATTATTTTCTAATCCCCATTTAAGTAATAAATCAAACCTTAGAATACTGAGAGTAGATAACACACATAAAACTTCAAGATGTACATTAGGTACTGTTTGTAATATTTTTATATTATTATTAATATCTTTCCATTCTGATCTTTTTCTAATATAATTATTATATTCTCCTACTGAATCAATTGATAGATTAATATAAACATTCTTAAACTTATCGAAATAGGAAAGTATTCTATGTTTGCCAGATGCAAGAACAGTAGCGTTAGTATTCATAGTAAGGTTAATTTTATTTGTGTGGCCAGTCTTGATTAATTTATCTAATAATTTATATTGATTTCTCATCACTAACGGTTCGCCGCCTTGAATAGACCAATCCGAGATATAAGGTGCCATCGCTATTATAGTATTGTTAAGATCGTCAAAGTTTGAAGTCATATCATAATCTTGAGGATTAAATCTTATCAGTTTAGCAGTATTATGGATTTCATCTTGTTTTACTCTTGTTGATGAATTTCTTGGATGGCACATATAACAGTCTAAATTACATTGGTTACCAAAGTGCCTAAGTTGAATATATAGACATCTTTCTATAGGTTTCCACTCTCCACTCACTATAGCATCAATTGCTTGACTTAGTACAGGCTCCAGTTTATCTTTAAGTTTATTTTCATGGTTATAAACAAATCTCGTTCGTTCTGAGTTTCCAAAGTTTTTCTCAGCTTTCTTACACTGTGCACATATACGGTTTACAAGCGGAGAGTCCTTACCGCTTTTAGTAAGCATATCAACTCTAAGATCAACCATATCATCAGAGTTCATCCAATCCACAGGAGACACATTTGCAGAGTGTATACCACTACCGGTGCCAACACAACAGACAGCATAGTTGCCATCTACATTATTATAGATATGATCGAAAGGACGTGGGCAAAACCAAACCTCTTTACTTTCAATTTGACTCTTTATCGTATCAATATTATATTGCATAGTTTATTAATTGACCTATATATAAATGTATATAGTTATATATTAAGGAAATATGATGATTGAGAAAGCAGTCATAGAAATATGTGGTTCATGTAACTATACTTGTACCTTCTGCCCACATTCTTTTGAAGGTGGTAGAGAAAAATCATTTAAAAGAATGATGAACTACCAGATGTTTGTTAATATGTTAGATCAGTTAACAGATACAGAATGCAAAGAAATATATCTTGAAGGTTCTGGTGAGCCAACGATGAATAAGAAACTGCCTGACTTTGTAAAGGCTGGTACTGATAGAGGATTTAAAATGTCTTTTATCACTAACGGCTTCTGGTTTAAAGATGATCTTATGAAAAGAACCATTGATGCTGGTATGCACTTTGCTCGTATATCTGTTACTGGATATAATCCTCTATTGTATAAAGAACAAATGAGCAAAGATGCTTTCTATGAAGTTAGAGATAATGCTAATGCGGCTATTGAGTATGGCGGTAACATAGGTTCATATCATTTAATCTTAGATAATGAAGATGTAAACTATGAGTGTAGCGAGTATATTGGCAATTGGATTCGTCACGTGCCAGGCATAAAAGCATCTATATGGAAAATGCATAACTGGTCTGGTCAACTTGATGTTGACTGGAGAGTTGGTAAAAAGAAAAGAAGTTGTGGTAGACCTTTCTCTCCTGATCTGATTGTAAGAGCAGGTGGTAATAATGGTATGACTGGTGCTGTTGTTCCTTGCTGTATGGTTTTAGGTCAAGATAGTAAAGGAGTATTAGGACACTTATCACACCAGACTATTGAGGAAGTATGGTATGGAGAAGAATATAATAAACTAAGAAAAGCCCATGAGATGCATGAATTTGATTCTATAGATTATTGTAAGAACTGCGATATGCTATATGATGCACCAGATGCTTTAGTTTGGTCTAACTTTGATGCTGACTATAATACACTCACTGGTTCTTCTTTTACTATGGAACAGTATAGGAAATAATATGAAAACAATAGTTATAGATGATTACTTAGACAAAGATGTATATGATATGTTGTATAAAATGTATCAAAATACTAAAGTTGGATCTGACGTAAAGAGAACTATGTTTGATTATGATCCTACTCCTCAGATTGCTGATCTGATAAATGAGTTTACCAATAAAAGAGAATATGACAAACTAGCTAAGTTTATTCATACTGCTGCTACACCACCTAACTATCATCATAAGATACACGACGAAGCAGAGTTTAAGATTATGTCTGCAATTATTTATATCGGACCAGAAAAGGCACCAGGTACTACATTCTATATTAATGGTAAGGAAGATACGATTGAATGGAAACCTAATAGGCTGATGGTCTTTTGTGGTGAAACTAATGTCACTTGGCACGATTATAAATCAGATGATAATATGAGGTTTACATATAATTATTTCTTAGTTGATCCTACAAAGATTGAAAACGAGACATACAAAAAATATGTTCTATATTAAATTTGATGAAAGAACAGTTCAGGCTCATGCAACTATTATGAGCCAATTCTGCCATGTGTTATGGCGGATTCAAAGTATGTGTGAAGAGGATCTTATTACAGATAAAGTAACCATAAAGGTATTCGTGCCTGATTGGATCCGTGATTGTTATATGTCTCTTAATCATAAATATTCTCTTGTAGAACAACTTGAGTGGTTTATGAATAACTTTGAAGAACCTTCTTGTGGTATAGAATGGATTATGGAGTTTTATCATGAAACCGGTGAAGTAACTTCTCCATGGAACGCACAATGTGTTTGGCCATTTAAAAAACAATGGGTAGGTGGAGGTGGTTATATTACTCTCCAAAAGTATAAAAATATAAACGAGGGTGCTTTTAACTATAATAGGAGAATGGCAGAGCAATCTGGTCAACTAGATATAATAGAAAATATAGAACAGTATTCTGATTATCCAGTTAAGATAGTTGACTATGAAATGCACCCTAGTGAACTAATTGATACTCTTATACATTCTGAGAAGCACTACACCTATATGGGCGGCAGTTATTATACTGCAGCACTTATCAACTGTCCTACAATATGTTATGGACATCCTATAGATAATGTTTATCCTGATTCGCTCGAGGGTAAAGGTATGCCAGGTAGTGCATGGGGATCTGCTATGGGTAATGGATTCTCTACAATATGCCAATATGATTTTGATAAAACCTATAATGGACCTCAAACATATGTCACCCATACATCATCAGTAAATGAGCTAAAAGGATTTCTATTGGAGATACCACTACCCTTATAAATACTTACAGTATTATTATAACAGGTTTTGTGGGAATGTAAACCCCTAATTTAACTTTTTTTTAGAGTGCAAAATCTTTATAAATAACACTAATAACTCAGTTGATGAATATGGGAAAATATGGCACAGGAAGAAACATTTACTATTGATCAAGGCGCGGATGTTGCCATTCAACTCTATCTGGTTAATACAGATGGCTCACCAAAAAACTTAACTAACCATTTAATAACTGCTAAAATGAAGAAAAATTTTAACAGTGATAGTGCAGATACAACTGATTTTATCTCAGCGGTTATGACTCCACCAACTGATGGGATTATAACTTTAAGTCTTACTAACACGCAAACAGATCAGCTAAAATCAGGCAGATATGTATATGATGTAGAAATGTCATATTCCGACAGTGATTCTAATACTATTATAGAACGGGTGCTTGAAGGCAGAATTGCAGTCTCACCATCTGTTACGAGGTAGTATAATGGCTTCAAAAGTAGGATTTAGTGGAGTTGTTGGATCAGTAAGAATTGCTGGTTCTACAACACAAATAAAAAAGATAGTAGTAGGTACACCCATTAGACGGGTTGCATCTGGTTCTTTCAACATAAATAATTTAGGTGGAATTGATACCACCGGAGCCATTACTGGCTCTGTTTTAGTTTATAATGCGACAACCGGCCAATTTGAAGCCGAGCAAGAATTAGAAAATACAAACTTTAACGGAGGCCAATACTGATGGCATCAATAATACGATTAAAACGCAGTGCTACGTCAGGAAATCCCTCTACGCTAGCCGCCGGCGAAATGGCATACTCATCCTTAGCAGATAACGGTTCCAATGGTGGTGATCGTCTCTATTTTGGTCACGGGACAGAAACTGGCGGAGATGCTGCCAATCATGAAGTCATTGGCGGTAAGTATTTTACACAACAATTAGATCATGCTAAAGGTACTCTAACTGCTAACTCTGCATTACTTGTAGATGCAAACAAAAAGATTAACGAATTACTTGTTGACAATCTGACACTTGATGGTAATACCATTAGTGCAAATGATGCGAACGGCGATATCTTTATATCACCAAGTGGTACAGGTCAAGTTGTTATTAACTTTAGTAGAATTGAAGATGTTGCTCCTCCGGTAGATTCGGCTGATGCGGCGACTAAGGGCTATGTAGACACATACAATCAGGCTGCTACTCTAACAGCTAAAGCTGGTAGTGATTCTGATACAATTAATTTGGCTACTGGGTCACTAGAATTTGCCGGTGGTACAGGATTAACTGCTGCACTTACAAATGATAATATTACTTTTAATTTAGACAATACTGCAGTAACAGCTGGATCATATGGTTCTGTTACTCAGATTCCAACATTCACAGTTGATGGTCAAGGTAGATTAACTACAGCTGGACAAGTTGCAATTTCTACAACACTTACAACAGCAGGTGATGCAACATCTGGTTCAGTTGCTCTAAACGGTGGTACATTAACATTTAGTGGTGGTGAAGGAATTGATATTGCTGCATCTGGATCTGGTATCACAGTTGCTGCAGAAGTTGCTACAGATACAAACCTTGGTGTTGCTAGATTTGATGCTACAGACTTCGGTAATACTGGCGGTGCTATTACAGTTGCAACAACAACTCTTGGTTCAACAGGACTAAACCCAGGTACTACAGTTACTGATCTTGCTGGGTTGACACAATTAGATGTTGATAATGTTAGATTAAATGGTAACATTCTATCTACAACAGACTCTGATAATGCTCTTATGTGGATTGATCCTGGTAACAACATGGCTGTTACTGGTAAAGTTATCATCCGTGGTGATCTACAAGTAGACGGTACTCAAACAATCATTAACTCAACTACTATGACTGTTGATGATAAAACTATTGTTCTTGCTGATGGAGCGGCTGACTCAGCTGCTGCTACTGGAGCTGGTATTGAAGTATCTACAGCTGGTGCAAATATTCTATGGAATGCTGGTACAGATAACTGGGATTTCAATAGATCAATTAATCTTCCACAAGGTTTAGACTTTAAGATTAATGGCGTTGGCTTTAATGAGCGTGTTGATGATAGATTAAATGATATGATTCAAGTGGGTGAAGGTTTAGACATCGCTTATGATGATACAGCTAACACTTTAACATTCACAGCTGAGATAGCATCTTCATCTAACTTAGGTGTTGCTAAGTTTAGCACTGACTTCTTTACAGTTGACGGAGCTGGTGAAGTTATCATCCATGAAGTTAATGGTGGAACATACTAAATACATTTGATAATATCTTTCTGGGCTTTTTAGTTCGGTAATAAACTTTTTTAAGGGTCATTATGGCAGTAAAATTAATTCATAAAAAGAGTTCTGTTGCGAACAGGGCTCCGGATAGTTCTGATTTAGAATACGGCGAATTAGCCGTAAACTATTTAGATGGTAACATCTATTATAAAGCTGCCAATAACTCTGTTGCTAGATTTCTTGACTCCGCTGGTGTTCAACTTAAAATAAACCAAAGCGTTGCAGGAATTACACCTGGTGCCAGAACTGCCATCTCAGTAACCGATGACGGTGGAGATGGTTCCCTTGGTTATAACAATAGCACAGGTGTTATTACATACCAAGGACCTGTAAAAGCAGATGTTCTTGCTCACCTATCAGCTGGAGGAGATTTATCCTTTAACAGCACTACAGGTCAATTTAGTGTAACCACATATAAAGATGCCGACTTTGATACACGTTTAGCTACAAAGTCAACAGCTAATCTTGCCGAAGGTTCTAATCTATACTATACTGGTGCTAGACATGATAGTGACTTTGATGTAAGACTTGCTATTAAGAGCACGGCTAATCTTGCCGAAGGTTCTAATCTATACTATACTAATGCAAGAGCAGATGCTCGAGTAGTTGCAGTTATGGATAGTGATAGGCTAGACTTACTAGCTAAAGATTATGCCACAATAACTGGCACACAAACTCTTACAAATAAAACTATTACAGCACCTAATATCAGCTCTCCTATATTTAAAGATAGTGCTGGTAACCAATCTACGATGCATATGCATGAGTATTCTGGTATATCATTTAATACAGCAGCATCGTTTGGTGACTCTAATCATACTGTATATCACTTTGGTGGTGACTCATCCAGAGATACTATTGTTTCTATTGGTAAAAATGATCAGTTCAATCATGCGATTGGTATATCTGGTGTACAAGGCGCTAATGACTTTGTTATTGGTTATGAAGGTAATACAACAAACTTTAAAATTAAAAGAGATATTGGTGCCAACTACGATCTTTCAACTGGTACTACACTATTCTCTGTTGACTCGACAGGTATTGTTGATATTCCATCAAACATACAATCTACTACCAAAACAACTGGTGCTTTGGTTGTTGCTGGTGGTGTTGGTGTATCCGGTGATATCCGTGCTTCTGAGATCATTACATCTGGTAACGTACAGGCTCAAGGTAACTTTTTAGGTAACCTAACAGGTCAAGTTTCTACATTATCAAATCATAACACTGGCGGTCTTTCAGAAGGTACAAATAAATATTATACACCTACAAGAGTTGATTCTGACTTTGATGCTAGATTAGCAACTAAGAATACAGGCAATCTAACCGAAGGTGGAAATCTTTACTATACTACAGCAAGAGCAGATTCAGATGCAAAGAATGCAGTATCTGTAACTGATGCTGGTGGTGATGGTTCTCTTAGTTATAATGCTTCTAATGGTACAATTACATATCAAGGACCTGTTGCATCAGACACAAGGGCTCACTTCTCAGGTGGCACTGGTGTTACTATTACCAGTGGCTCTATTGCTATCGGTCAGGATGTTAGTACATCATCAGTAGTTACTTTTGCTGGCGGATCAACTATCTCTGGTAACCTTAATGTAAGCGGTGACCTTGTTGTTGGTGGTGATCAGATTAACAATCAGGTAACTGATCTTAGAGTTACCAACGCAATGATTAAACTTGCCGACTCCAACTCAACAGATGCTGTTGATATTGGTCTTGTTGGTAGATATTCTGATGATGGTGGATCAACTATCAGACGAGCTGGATTTATTAGAGATGCATCTAACGGCGAGTTCTATGCTTTCCAAAATCTTATACAAGATGGGTTAGATTCATCAGTAGCTGATCAAACTATTAACATAGGTCACAGCAGTTTTGAATTAGGCACTTGGAACTTTGGAGCACTTCGTGGACAATACTTAGGCTGGGATTCAGATTACTCTGCATACCAATCAGACTATAAAGTAAAGACAGCTAACTACACTGCGGTAGCAGGAGATAGATTAGCAATTGATACTTCTGGTGGAGCATTTACTGTAACTCTTCCTGCTAGCCCTGCAACAGGTAATACAATTCACTTTATAGATATAGCTAATTGGAATGCAACAAACTACTTAGATGTTGCACGAAATGGGCAGACAATTGAAGGGAATGCAGATAACTTCCGACTTGACCTTGGTCAGAACACCGTCGATTTTATCTTTATAAATAATACATGGAACGTATTTGCGGCTATTGGACAAAGAGGACCAACTGGTCTTCAAGGTACCGCTGGAGTAAATGCAGATTCCGATACACTTAATCAAAATGCGATAGCATACGCAATAGCTTTAGGATAGACAATGGGAAAACAATTAATTCGTGATTATGTATTTGCACCAGGAGGTGCCGGTGCCGGTACTATTCAAATACCAGGTGGTTATACTTTGGACCAATTCCTAATCATCACTAATGTAACCGATAATGTGATTATTTACAACTTCGGTGGAGCTGATCATGCCGGCACAACTGCTGTAATCACTGCAGAAAACACTGGCGACGGTGGTAACTGGCCTACAGTTATATCAAGAGACAATGGATATACAACACTTACATTAGCTAAATCTACCTCAGGTATGGCATCAACAGATACTCTGCAAATCTTTGTAGAAGATCCGCAAGGTGATACAACTGTCAGACCTTATGCATTTGGTACAGATGCTATTGAGCGTATGAGAGTATCCTTACCAGAGTCGATGATTGATGCTGACTTTGAGTATGGATTGCAGCCTACTAAATGGGCTGGCTATGGTACTGTTAAAGGATATCCATCTGTTTATCAAAACGAAGGTGTTGATATTGAAACTACAGCCGTAACTACAAATTACAATACAGGTTCTGCTACAAACTCATTAATTGAAGTCACATTTGGAACGGCACATGGTTTGGCTGTCGGAGATGTTGTTAACGTATCAGGGCTAGATGCTGGTGTTGCAGGCTTCTCACGGGGTGATGGTTCATTCCTTGTTGAGACAGTTGTTAATACTACAAAAATTAAATACTATGCACGGGGTATTGTTGGTACATCAAATGGGCAATCATTACATACTGAAGAGACACTAACAAGAGGTGGCGGTATTTATGCAGGTGCTTCTATTCCAGTTTCTTCTGCTACATCTAATGGTGCTAACCCAAGTGTAATTACTCTAAACTTTACTAACCCTCACGGGCTTATTCCAGGCACAAACATTCACGTTGAGACTGGTGGCGGTACTAATAGAGACTATGCATCAGGACCTTTCTTTATTAAATCAACTCCATCACTTACATCTCTCACATTTAGTGCTAGATCAGGTGCGGTAGTAAGTAATCCTAGTTCTATAACACTATATGCTCTTTCTAACGCTACTATTCTACATAGACCAGCAGATGGTGGAGTTATTCTACAAACAAAGACACCTACATATGCGGCTTCTGTTGTACGTGTTAGTAAAAGGTATTTCAGATATCAGTCTGGTAAAGGCTTCTTATTCTCAACTGGTACACTCTTTGCACCTAACTATGATGTTAGGTCTATATCTGCAGCTGGTACTTCTGTTGGATCTCTTATCACAGTCGGCACGGATGAGATCGACCACGGACTACAACCTGGTGCTAAAGTTAGATTAGAAGGTATTGAGACATCTGGATATGAAGGAACTTATGTAGTTGATTCTATCGTAGATGACTATGTGTATAGAGTAGCAGCAACTCAAACTCTAGGAGCAACAGATCCAGTACTCAAGAGAGTATGTACGATGTATGTTACTGAGTGGCGTGGTGCAGCTGTTCGTGCAGGTATGTTTGATGACGTTAACGGAATCTTTTATGAGTGGGATGGTAAACAACTTTATGTTTGTAAGCGTACATCAACTCAACAGATTACTGGTACAATTGGTGTTACTGCTAACGGTAGTGAAGTCACAGGATCTAATACAAGACTTACAGAACAGTGTAAAGCTGGAGATAGAATTTCTATCCGTGGTATGATTCACTTTGTGACTCAAGTTGCTTCTGATACTTCTATGTTTGTGACACCTGACTATCGTGGCATTACAGCCTCCGGTATTAAAGGTAACCTTATTACAGATATTAAAGTACCACAGTCACGTTGGAATATGGATACAATGGATGGCTCAGGAACACATAACCCATCTAGGCATAACTTAGATGTCAATAAAATGCAGATGGTTGGCTTCCAATACTCATGGTATGGAGCTGGATTCATCGACTTTATGATTCGTGGAGCAGATGGTCATTGGACTATGATTCACAGAATGAAAAATAACAACATTAATAATGAAGCATTTATGCGGTCTGGTAACCTTCCAGTGAGATATTCTATTGAGAATGACTCACCTATCACACACCTAACTCAAACAATTAACGCATCTACTACAACTATTGCAGCTGCTGATTTAGGCGAGTTTGATGATGCTGGTACTATTATGATTGATAATGAAATTATTTCATATACAGGTAGGTCAACAACTTTAGGAGCTGGTAACTTTACAGGGTGTACAAGATCAGCTACACTTACGCAGTATCAGCAAGGTACTACAAATAACCTTACAGCTGGTGCGGCTGCTACACATAGTAATAAGACAGGTATCATTGAGATTTCAAACACTTGTTCTCCAACACTATCTCACTGGGGATCTGCCCTAGTTATTGATGGAGACTTTGACTTCGACCGTGGTTATATCTTCAACTATTCTAACTCACATAACTCTGGTTCAGACCAAATTTTTGTGACGCCAATTACATCATTTGTGCTTAGACTTGCACCTTCTGTATCTAACTCATCAGTTGGTAGACTTGGAGCCAAGGATCTTCTTAACAGATCACAGCTACTACTTAAAGAATGTGCTGTTGTGTGTGGGCGTGGTTCATCATCATCCGGTGAGGTTCATATTCAAGGGATTATTAATCCTAAAAACTTCCAAGATGCTACATGGAAAGGTCTATCAGGATCTGCAGAGGGTGGACAGCCTAGCTTTGCTCAAGTTGCAAACAAAGGTGATATTACATGGACTACTGGAACGTATGCGCAACCAGGAGAACGTATCTTCTCATTCGTTGCTGGTACATCAAGATCAGATTCAGTTGTTACTACTGCTGATATTGATCAGCTTAAAGAATTATCAGGTGCTCCTCTTGGAGGAGATTATAAATTCCCAGATGGCCCAGACATCTTGGCAGTGAATGCATTCTGTCTATCTGGTGATGTTAAAGCGTCTATTCAGCTCCGCTGGTCAGAAGCACAGGCTTAATAGGAAATAAAAACTAATGGTACAAAAGCTAAGTGATCATCTAAATATTAGCCTTGGTTTGGCAGCACAGACAGACTCAGCAGATGTTCTTCAGATTATTAGAGAAACAAATATTGCTATGGACTCTGGTACCATGGGTGATTTTGTTGGGACTATTGCTCCTAAAGGATCTGATGCTGGCATTGTGGTTCTTAACTCTGGTACTAATGATGCAGATGTTCAACTTAGATTAGACTCAGACTATGCGGCTACATTAACGGGAACACAAACCCTTACCAACAAAACTATTAACCTTTCAAACAATAGTTTGACTGGTACTATTGGTCAGTGGAATGCAGCTCTTAGTGGCGGTAACTCTTTCGCATCATTAACTGGTACAGAAACACTTACTAATAAAACCTTAACTTCTCCTGTTATTAACACAGTTGATATTAACTCTGGTGCAATTAATGATATTAGTACATTCTCACTTAGAGATGCTACTGTAGCAAGTCATGAACTATTATTTGCAGCCAACAGTTCAGTTAACGCAAGTGCTGATAGAACATTAACCTTTGATGTAAAAAATGCTAATAGAACTTTAAGCCTATTAGGTAACTTAACCCTTGGTGGTTCTCTTACTACATCTGGTGCACACGCAACTACATTTACCACAAGCGGAACAACTGGGCTTACACTACCAACATCTGGTACTCTTGTATCAAAAGATGGTAGTAATAATGTTGCAGGTATTAATAACATTACTGCTACTGGTACAGTTGACGGAAGAGACTTATCTGTAGATGGTACTAAATTAGATACTATCGAAACTAATGCAGATGTTACTGATAAAGATAATGTTGGAACTGCCTTAACTGCACTTACAACAGGTTCTGATGCCGAAAGTACTGACCTTATACCAGTATATGATGCTTCAGCAGGTACATGGGAAAAGCATTCGATTGCCAATGCAGCCTTAGCTGGTGATAAAGGTCAAACAGGTGCTAAAGGTGCCACTGGTGCAGGTGGTGCTGCAGGTGCAAAAGGTCAAAAAGGTGCAGCTGGTACAATTGGTGTTGACGGTGCTAAAGGCCAAAAAGGTGAAGTTGGATCTGCTGGTGCTAAAGGTCAAAAAGGTGAAGTTGGTGCTAAAGGCCAAAAGGGCCAAAAAGGTGAAGTTGGTGCTGGAGGCTCTACCGGAGCTAAAGGCCAAAAAGGTGAAAGCGGAGTAGGTGCTGACGGCGTTAAAGGCCAAAAGGGTCAAAAAGGTGAAGTTGGTACTGCTGGTTCAAAAGGACAAAAAGGCGACACTGGTGTTAAAGGTATTAAAGGTGAAGGTAACGAGGCTATTACAAGTGTAACTGCTCCATCAGGTGCAGTAGATGGAGACTTGTGGTGGGATGAGGAAACTGGATCTTTATATATTTACTATAATGATGGCACTTCAAGTCAGTGGGTTCAGTTTAATAACTCAGTTGTTCCAGACGGATCTATAACAACAGCTAAGATTGCAGCCGATGCAATAAACGGATCAAAGATTGCCAATGATGTAATTAATTCAGAACACTATGCAGCTGGATCTATAGACCAAGAACATTTAGCAGATGATGCCGTTGGCTCCGGTGAATTAAAGAATGTAGTATCCTTTATTGTTTATAACTCAGCAGGAACTGCATTGAAAACTATATATGGCGCAGGAGGCGCATAAGCATGGCAGCTATTAATTTCCCATCATCGCCTGCAAATGGTGCTACACATACTGCTAACAACATAACGTGGCAATATGATAGTGGAAAAGGTGTATGGAGAGCTACCAATTTTGGAGATGCTCCTCAGGGTAACAAAGGCCAAAAAGGTGAGAAAGGCCAGAAGGGCCAAAAAGGCGAAGTTGGACAAAAAGGCCAAAAAGGTCAGACTGGTGCCACTGGTACCACTGGTAGCACTGGTGCTAAAGGCCAAAAAGGTGAAGTCGGTAACACTGGTTCAACTGGTCAAAAAGGTCAAAAAGGTGAAGTCGGTAACACTGGTTCAACTGGTGCTAAAGGTCAAAAAGGTGAAGTTGGTACCACTGGTCAAAAAGGCCAGAAGGGTGAAGTTGGGTCAACTGGTCAAAAAGGTCAGACTGGGTCAACTGGTTCAACTGGTTCTAAAGGCCAAAAAGGTGAGATTGGTGTCTTTGGTGGTGGTACTATTGATATCACTAACGGTGGTGTTTTCTCTAATGCTTCATCTAACTGGACTGGAGATCCTGGCACAAAAGGTAAAATTCAATATCACTCAAATAGATGGTACATTGTTGCAGACCAATCTTCAAACAGAATTGTTCAGTTTAGAAGAAATGGTTCCGATGTATCATATGTTGATAACTCAGGTATCTATCAAGGTACTGCAGCATCTGCTAACTGGTCTGACCTTGCGGAGAAATACTTAGCTGATACAGAATATGAACCAGGTGATCTATTAGGCATTGGTGGTGACAAAGAGGTTACCAAATGGGAGACTGGTATGCCGATTGCAGGAGTCATATCTACACTACCTGGGCTTAGAATGAATGTATCAGAAGAAAATATGGAAGATCCTCTGTGGCCATTCATTGCTCTTAAAGGACGTATCCCTTGTAAGATAAATGGTACTGCTGAAAAAGGTGACTATATAGTAGCAGATGGTGCCGGTAAGTGTAAAGCAATCCCTGCTCAAAGAGCTTCCGAAATACATTTCTTACATTATATTGGTGTGGCACTAGAGGATGGCGAGGGAACAGTTGAGGTTAAAGTATAATGCCAACATATGCACAAAATAATAGTAGTTTGCAATCACAGGCTGGAGGTCAGCTTAGAACCTTTGATAAGACAGTCAACTTTAACGTAACAGCTTATATACTTGAAAGCCCAGGAGGTGTGAACCTATATCCTGGGGGTACAGCATACCCTTCCGGATTTACCGGTGCGCAAGCAACTCAAGCTATAGGTGAACGATTTGAATATACAGGCGCTGCTAATTCATTATATAACAATTACTTAAACGGTAATATCTATACAGGTTCGCGTATGTATTCACAGCACGTTATTAATTCAATAACCGATACTATGCAAAGAACAGTTGATCAGATAGAAGGTAGAATAACAAATAGAACTATTAATGGTGTGCTTTGCCATAACTCTTGTCATTCAAGCTGCCATACATCGAGAGGTCGTAGGTAATGGGTAATTTAACTCGAGATAGTTTAGATAGTTACATGCAAACTTATGCAGGCGCAAGGCTCCGTACTTTTGATAAAACTATTAGTATTACTACAAACGTGTATATGGGTTTGGATGCTGGCGTAGGGTTAGGTCAAACTACATCTAATACTACTAGCCATAGGTTTGAATATACTGGAGCTGCTAATAGCTTATTTGATAACTATATTGATGGTGGCGTTAGCCCAGGATCAAGAATTTATTCACAAGATATTGTAGATACATTAGAGGATGGAGTGAGAAGAACAGTCGATCTAATTGAAGGACGAATGACAGATAGGTCTATATCTGCTGTATTATGCCATACAAGTTGCCACACAAGCTGCCATTCATCGAGAGGAAGACGCTAATGACTATGCAAAAATCATATTGTAAACAGATGAGATATTCTGGACCGGAAAGTCTGGCACCATCTGATGCAACTAAGTTTGATGTATTAATCCAAATGGAAGTATTGTCTGGATGTGAGCAAGGGTGTCTTGGGTGTTTTGTTGATAAAGCTATTGATCCAGAAGTAAATCAACAAATTATTGATCGAGCTAAAGAATTGGCTGATGGAGTAAAACGAGTAGGAGGTAACCTAAGAGAATTTGTTATTGGACCTACTGATTTATTCTCAGCAAAAAATACAAAAGACATCTTAACTAATCCTACTGTACAAGCTATAATGAGAGAACATACAGGAGCACGTATTGCTTCTCCTGCTAAGTTTGATAAAGCCTCTATGGAGAAAGTAAGAGAAATATTTGCCATACTAGACGACCTTGATGCATATAGACGTGATATGGTTATCGAGTTTATTATGCCTGTCGGTCGTATTAATGAGATGTTAGACGACGATGAGTATTATAACTCTGTCATGGAAAAGGTTGAGTTCTTTAAAAACGAGACTCCTAAAATGATGGATTGGTCTTGGACTCTACAAGCTTCTAATGTAGTAGGAAAGCAAATAGATAAAGAAAAATATAATAGGATGATTCGGCGTTCTTATAATGATTATGGAACAATCGTAGAGATGAATCCAGCATTTGCAAGAGCACCTAATCAGATCATTCAACGTAATAACTTATTTGCTTGGAATAGATTTTTAGAATCAGTCATCGATGAAGAAAATAGTAAAGAGGCTGTTATGTCAATGGCCAATCTTTACTGTAATTCAATTAACTTTGTTGGTATAACTATTGTGCCAGGAGAACATGGACCTACTACTCATCTAAATGTTATGTTGCACGAACAAGCATTCTTCTTATCTAATAAGAACCTAGATGTAACCGGATTATCTTTTGAAGAAATCTTACAACGTAAGAATGAATTGATTACAAAAGGTATAAATAGATCCAGTAAGGTAAAAGATTGCTCTGATTGTAAATTTGCTATCGCATGTGCTAATAGATTAGTATTCGAAGCACAAGAAAGTTTAAACATAGACGGGTGTGTACTACCTAAAGAAATCTTGAAGCATTATAATCCATTTGATTTCACCTGGAATGATGATGCAACTCAATATAAAATGAAAGACGGAGCGTAACTATGATAGGTCAAAATCTTTATTACTTAAATAACACTAAGTATATCTCAACAATAGATAACCTAGGTACTGTATGTGGTGAGTTAAATTCATATTATCATACAGCAACTCCTAGAGATATTGTCATTGTTAGAGCATCTATGGGCGGCTTTCTAGTTGAAGGTCAGTATAATATTATTGCTGAAGGTACAAGAGCAGGTGCTTCTGAGTATCTTTCTTTCATGGACTTTGCTGATGTAGATGATATAGACTTTATACAGAACAGTGATAAACGTATTATCTTATTCGCAACATCAGGTGATATGATTAAAGTATTTGCAAGATATACTCATGGTTTGTTAACAGCTTCTGGTTTCTATGATTCAAGCACTAACATCACAAGCATGGTTGGATCATTTCTTGAGAAAATATTCTCTATGGATACTATGCTAACTATATTAATGAATAGTAATGATCTGAATGATGTATCCAATTATGTCGATACACTATTCTCTACAGACTCAGGTGGCGGAGCAGTAACTCCTTATACAGTAGTTTATCAAAATGGTAAGAACTTTAGTTATGATCTTTTATTCTGGTTAAATGATTATCATAGAAATGCTTCTGTACAATCACTTATTAAAGAAAAGTTTACGGTACACCAATCTACTATGGCTCAAGATGTAATGGAACACTTTACATCAAGACGCCACTATTTGGCATATATTCTTTCTGTTATTGATTGGATGAATGCCAACACAGCACGTAATGCTCAATATGCTACAGATAAGACAGCCTTTATTCAAGACTGTTATATCACTAAGGCAAACACTGGTAACTACACCGCAGCCTTTTATCTGTTAGAAGAATTGTGGAATAAAGTTAAAGCAGACACTGCATTCATTGCCGCACACCAAGATAAGGCAGATAGTGATGCAGATGGTTGGGAATATATGGATATCTACACAGAGTTTAAAAACGTATTTCCTATTGTTCGTAAAGTATTGCAAAATGACTTTGATATGGACAACTTAACAGCTGATCTTAAATTAATTAATACAGATGTTCAGTTTTTCTCTAAAAGACAGAATCGTATCCCTTATCTTATTCACAAATATCCACTGTAAGAGGAAAATTTATTATGACAATGCCTGACATAAACACGTGCTATGAGTTACCACTCTCTCCTCAACATCTTGTACAAATATACAAAGATAAAGCAACACTAGAGGATTATGTCCTTTGGGTTGATTATACTAAGAGTAAAGAAAAACTATCTGCACAGCATATTATAATCTATCTGGCTAACACAAACTTTAAGACAACATTTTCTGCTGTAGATGAAGACTTAATTCTGGCTTATATTAAATCTGATTTTATGGTTGACTGTCCTTTACTATCTAGGATTGTTGTTCTTATTATTAAGTTTTATTATAAATATGATATTACTAAACAAGAGAGCCAATTGTTGTATATGTTTCCTCCTAAACTCATATTTAAGTTTATAGAAGACCATAAAGAATTAGTGGAAGATTTAATTAAGTCTGTTGCTGCAGCAGTTCCTTTTGCTCTGTATAAACTGTATGAAGGTTTTGATGATGATATGAAAGCAAAGGAAGTTAACCTAGCTGAGCTTGTTAATGATATAACCATACATGATAAACCTGCTATTTGTGGCCCTAACATAGCTAGGCTACTCACTACAGGTTATGATGCTTTACTGTTAATACTTAATAAAGAAGGATTATTCAGAGAGTTTAATAAACAAACCTATAATGATTCTCCAAAATACTTTGGTAAAGACCTCTACCATATTCTGTGTGAAACTAATCTTACAAAGCAGATAATTGAGTTTTTTCCAGAAGACTTTCTATTGACCCATGATAACGAAACTTAACAGTACATATGCTGGTTATTATAGTTATGATGCAGAAAAATCTCCAACCAACATAGATTTTTTAAGAACAGAAATTAATCTGGACATTCTACATGGTTGTAGTCAAATGTGCCCAGGTTGTTTTATTCCTAGAAAGAATTTAACCAAAGCAGATAATTTAGAAACACTTTATAATCTATTGATTGAAGGGTCTTATCACCCTGACGAAATTACTATTGGTCCAACAGACATCTTTGATGCAGAGAACTTTAGTGAGATTATGAATCACCCATATATGGAAAAACTATATGGTATATCTGGTGTAGGATTTACATCAACTCTATTACAACCATATTCTGAAGTTAAAGAAAAACTTGCAAAGATATGGTCGTTATATAAAAATATACATCGTGTACCTGATATCGATTTTAAGATAGTTTTAGATATAGATAAGTACCTTGACAATGATTTGGACGAGTGGTACAAGAACCTCGAGCTGTTCAAGTATGGTTCTGTACAGTTTAGAGTAAACTATCATAAAGATGTGTTTAAAAGAATTGGCTATAATGATTTATGTCAAAAAGTATTTGATGACTTTAATGCACCAATTATTATTACACCATCATTCTTAACAGATAGAAATGTTCGTGGTAAAGTAGATCATCATCTTGCTAACTTTAGACGTGATATGATAGAGCAAAAGATTGACGATAAGTGGCTAAATTTATATACATTCTTTGATGCTAGATTTAATGGCTATGGTTGCCAGAATTATAGTTTCTATAATAATAAACTTTATATCAATCCGTTTTTGTATGATGTAATTATACAAAGGACACCACAGTTTGAGACAACTATGGATAATAATACACTATATGATAATATAGATTATGCCCAACAAGTAGATGACTGCAATGGTTGCCAATATATGATGAGTTGTGCTGAGCGTAATATACACCTTTATATGGAGTCACGAGGTTTAGAAAACTGTGTTGCCCTTAAAGAGTATATGTATGCCTCTCATTAAGAACAATTTATATTACGAACTTACCACAGAGACACAGACAAAGCCAGTATCTGCAGTAAAGATACAGCTTGATGTATTAGATGGTTGCCATCATAAGTGCCCTGGTTGTTTTGTACATCGCAGAGGTAATGCTAGTGATGAGCATCAGTTAGATAAAGCAAAAGACTTTATAAGAAGCATTACAGATCAGGGGATCTTGGTTGATGAGATGCTTATTGGTCCGACTGACTTTCTTGCATCAGAAAACTTCTATGAAGTGATGCCACATCTTGAAGATATTATCAACGAAAATAGCCCTATTCTTGCATTCGTATCTACTCTTATCGATGGTGACTTAGAAAGGTTTGTTAAATATATTAGCAATAATATTAATATAGATACTGAAATAGAAATAGGTATTGCTACTAACCCTTATAATTTCTTTTCTATACCATACCTTGAGAGAACTAAAAAGGCATTAGCATACCTTGATGAGAATTTAGAACACGAAATAACATATACATTTGTAATTAACATACGTGACTATAACTTAGACTATGCAGAACTTCATGCATATGCAATAGATAAGTTTGATACAATCTTAGACTTTGTACCATCGGTATCTAGGTCCCATAAAGCACATATCATACTTGCAACATTGGATAAGTTTAATGAATATTTTAATGTATTAAGTAGAGATAGCACTCTCAATAATATAATGGTAGATCATTCACACGCTGGTATGAATTATACAGTTCTTAACTATAAGAAAGGCGAATGGTACCTAAGCCCCTTTATGTATGAAAATATGGCAATCTATGACGATATGTTTAAAGTAGAGAGCCTTGCAGATGCTACCAGAATAACAGAAGAACAAATAGAAAGAGCAAAGGGTACCGAATGTGAAGAGTGTCCTATGTTCTTTTCTTGTTATAACAGAAAGATTATATCCCTCAGAGATTATCTTGGTGTAGATAGATGTATTGCTCCTAAAGAGAATATGTTAAATAATATACATAACTATAATGGACCAGCTCAGACTATGTATGAGTGGGATGGATATTCTGTAGAGAATGACAAGAATGGTTATAGAAAGAAATTTTTAGTAACCAAAGATGATGACCCAGAATTAGAAAGATTAAGGAATATTTCATATGTTAGTAAAACCTAAGCGAGTGATGATCGACCCACCTAACGGATGGCGATACGGCTTTCCTAAGATGCTACCTTTAATTCCAAAAGAAGGTAAGAATTTTAAATTAAAAGATTGGTTAATTCAAGAGGGTTATCCACCACACGAAATAATGGACAATCCCAACTTTGCTTGTAGGATGTGGGAAACCGAATAATGTTAACTGATGAATGGAAAAATATTGTAACCAAAGGCCACAAGCTTGAGGAGTTTACTTCTGTATCTTCCATGACTCAATATAAAATACAAGTGAATCTTGAAATACTTGAGGGCTGTTCTTATATGTGCCCTGGTTGTTTTGTTAAACGTAAAGGTAATTGGAATCCAAACTCAATCGCAACGTTTCATTCCTTGGCGTATGAACTAAAAGATAGAGATGATATTGTACTAGACGATATAGTAATTGGTCCAACTGATTTCTATGGCGCACAGAACTTAGAAGAAATTATTAATAATCAAAGACTTGCTGATGCTATATCAATGATACCTAAAGATAATAGAAACATTCAGCACAACTGTTCTATACTTGGATCATTATCTGAAAAGGATATTGAGGGTAAGATAAAAGCTATTGAAAATTCGCCACTAGGTAAAGCCGTTGAAGCATGGGATGTGCAAATTGCTTTAGATTTAAATAGACTAATGAATGATCAAAAATACCTAGACGCACTTGATAAAAGGGTCGAAACTTTTAAGAATAGTTCCTTAAACTTTGAAATTAGTATGGCCACTAATATTGTACAAGGCGTAGAGGATATAATATATGAAGCTATAGAATTTGTTAGAACTAGGTATGAAACTGTTATTGAAGTATTGCCATCAGTAGTACGTTCGTTTAACCACAGCGCAAAGCATGGTAACAAACTATTTGAATGGAATGAAATGCTTAGTAAACTATCAATAGATACAAAAAGGTTTAAAGAAAAGTTTCATTTCTTGCAAGGTGATGTATCACATAAAGTATTCCATTATGCTGTACTGAGCATATATCATGGTGATATGTATTTGTCTCCGTTTGTATATGAGAATGCTCAAATACATACAGATGATTTTAAAGTTGATAATGGTTGGCTTTGGTTACCAGATGCTGATATATCAGATTATATATTAAACAAGAAGAATGAAATTGTACAGAGACAGATTAAAGAAAGCTCTGATAAAGAATGTGGTTCTTGTAAGTATTTAAATATATGTGCAAACAGAATGGTTCCAATGATTATGGATACAGTATTCAAAGGTAGAAAAGAATGTATTCTTAATAAAGAAGTTATAGCACTATTTGATGATGAGATATATCGTGGGTGTAGTTAAGGATAATAGACAACAGGCTGTAAACTATCACAAAGACTTTGATGTGGGAGTTGGAGACGGGCACGAGATAAAAGTCCTATTTAATTGTGAGATATTATCTGGCTGTGAGTTTAAGTGCAAAGGGTGTTTTGTAAATAAAGCTGGTAGTAATATCGGATCTTTTGATAGATTAAATAATGCTATTGATTTATTTAATACCAATGGATACAGAGTATCTACTATTAATATAGGACCTTCTGACTTATTTGGTAACAACAATATTAAACAGCTATTGAATGATAGTGTATTCAGAGAAGCGTTATCGAAGTGCTCCACCATAGAATTTGCTACAACATTAGAGAATGTTGATGAGGAAGTAATAGAGTTACTTAACACCATACCTAAGATAGACGGGTTTATGTATGACATAAATGTTATAATAGATCCATATAAATTTGTTGATAATAATCAGTATAGGTCTTGGTTAAAGGAAGCTATTAATAAAATAAACTTATTTACTCACGATGCTGATTATCATATACAAATGAATATGGGTAATGATGATAAGATTAATAAACGTATTGTGGAAATGTGTTACATAGTAGAGGATGAGTTTGATTCTATATTCATACTTAATCCTAGTTTCTTTAGAGCCAGAAAGAGTAAAACTCATAGACAGCTTATAGAAAAATGGAGTAAGACTCTAAAAGAAGAATGGACTGATAATCATACTGAAGTCTTTCCTCTTACTATAGCTGATCAAGCACAAGGAGGTTCTTTAGAACTTAACTTCACATACTGTAATGAGAACTTTTTCTGGACACCGTTTGTATATAATATTGTTATGATTGGTACAGACGAGTATAAAGTACAAGATGAAAATGATATTAATTCTTGGACACAAGTTAAGGAAGATCAATTCCTAAAACAATTAACATATTCAAATCAAACTAGCGAATGCAGTGGATGTGATAATATGCTTACATGTATTGATAAAGGTGTTTTAAGTTACATGCAACATCATATGCTAACTGATTGTGTATATCCATCTAAAAATCTAAAGAGTGTATCTAATAATAAAAAAGTTTCTTTAACGACTGGGTTTGAATTTAAGGCAAACTAATGGGTATTATAACTAATAATAAATCAGCAGCACAGGCTGACAAAGACTTTGACCTAACCTTTAGAAAAGGTCATGAAGTTAAAGTACAGTTTAATTGTGAGATATTATCTGGATGTGAATTTAAATGTAAGGGTTGCTTTGTAAATAAATTAGGAAGTAATGTAGGTGAATTTGATAAACTAAATGATGCCATTGACTTATTTAATAATGAAGGTTATAGAGTATCAACAATTAATATTGGTCCTACTGACCTGTTTGGTAATAACAATATAATTACTTTACTACAAAATGAAACCTTTGTAAAGTGTTTATCGAAAGTTTCTACTATACAATTTGTTACTACTCTTGAGAATATTAATTACCAAGTTATTAAACTTCTGAACGATATTCCTAAGAAAGATGGTTTTATGTATGACTGTAATATTGCTTTACAGCCACCTGTAGACTGGGATAGGATGGAGGAAAGATTAGAGTTATTAAACGACTTTAAAGATGATCTAAATTATTATTTTGTCTATAATATGGGTAACGATGATGAGTATAACAGTGAAGTATTGGCTATGAACTACCTAGCAGACCTTCGCTTTGATACTATAATACAACTTAATCCTTCGTTCTTCCGTGCTAAGAAATCTAAAGTACAAAAGCATCTTATTGAGAAATGGAAAGGCTATGACTTTTCTGATGATCTATATCCTAAAACAATAATCGACAGAGCACAAGGTGGTTCACTTGAACTCAACTATACGTTCTGTAATAATAGATTTTTCTGGACTCCATTTGTATATGATATTGCCTTAATCGGTACAGAGGAGTTTGAAGTAAAAGATGTCAACGATATAGACAGCTGGACAGTACCAAAGGATATACAGTTTACAAAGCAATTGCGATATTCAAGTAAAGCGGATAACTGTTCTACTTGTTCTAATCTAATGACTTGTATTGATAAAGGTGTACTATCTTATATGGAGCATCACTCACTTACAGCGTGTGTATTTCCTGGAGTCTTTTCATAATCAAACCCTGTGATTAGATTTTGTCCAGTTTTATCCATATAGTTAAACCACATTCTCATAATACAATCTGGTAAATCTCTTTCACGGTTCTTCCAATCCCATTGTGTATAGCAACGGAATCCACATTTGTTCCACCACTTACAAGACAAGCAACCATTCTCGTCCATATATGCTTGCATCATACCAGCATTATCTTTACGCTCATACTTTGTATTAAAGTCTCTCTGATCGTATCTATCCCACCTACAGTTTGATGTAGAGTTATCAGGGAAGATGGTAACCTTATTAAGAGCCAAGCAGTGCATGTGATTACTCTCGTTATAGATCAGATCCTTAATAGGATTAATATCAGGGTAGTTGTGATATACAAACTTTAAGAACTCAAGGTACTTACTATCAGATGGAATCATATAGTCATAACCACGATCTGGAATATAATCGTCAAAGTAAAAGTTATCAAACTTCTCATATAAGTAATGAAAATACTCATCGTCATCTGCCATAAACTTATCAATAGAGATAGTAGTTGCAACCATATTGATAGATGTAATATAATCAGCAAAGTGTTCTATGTTCTTACCATAAGGTCCTTTGACTGGTCTACCATCAAAGTCATATGAGCAAATAATATAAGATGGTATATCTACAGCGTTTAGATCATCAAGCAGTTTCTGTACTCTATCTCTTTTAGTAAACTGAAAAGAAGTAACCCAAACAACTTTAATCTTTTGCTTATGTTCGTCATATATCTTTTTAATTTCTACTAAGAAATCATAATATACTTCATAAGCCCACTCTGATATTCTATCTTGGAATAATTCACCACCAAGCATATTGATTTGGATTATATCAGCGCGACCTTTCATCTTTATAACGTGTTCTTCAACCAAAGGGATTTTAGAGAATATCTCCTCACGTGACAAGCCTACTGTAGACTTCTTATCATGGTGACAAAAAGAACAGTTAAGGTGACAGTTCTCAAAGAGTGTCATCTCAATCTCAGCTATATCTGGTCGTTTAACTTCCAGAAGTTGTTTGGTGAATTCAAAGTTGTCCAATCAACATTTCCTCTTTATAGTATTGGTATATGTCAGGTACCATACCTTTAGATTCATTCCATTCCATTTTATCTAATATAGCATCATATGTTTCTTCATCTTGCCAGTAAGGTACAAAGTGTGGATCATTATTAAAAAGTAAGTCTTCGTCATTAAGTGCATGATAAAAGGGTTCTTGAAAATCATGAACAAGCCAGTATGCATAGCATATAGCAACTACATAAGATTTGGCTGGATATATCCACTCATCAACATACTGAGTAAAATGTTTAAGAGCATCTTCAACTACAGTATTAGGTCTCCAAACAGTTTCTATGTTAGTCAGATCATCCTTAAAAAGAGATGCCGTCATGTGATATGCCGCTTGTCTGGCTTTCCATTCTTTCATAATATTCTAATAATCCTTTATATCCATTACAACTGTTTGTTAAATCTTTTACATAACGATAATGTTCTGTTAAACAATTACCATAGTATTTACACTTTTTACATATAGGTGATAGATTTTTTTCTGGTTCTTCTTTTGCCCATTGTTTATATTCGTGATATGAATTATACTCTTTAAAGTATTCTTTATCGTACTTGTCAAATTCTAATACACCAAATTTGCCAGATGGTGTAATATACACATGATCATTAGAGAATGCATCATACTCTTTATCTATACTCCTATAGATATTATGAATGTTTTGAAAGTCAAAATTCTTGGCTGTCTTGGCTTCATCAAATCTAATTACAAAGTCCTCAAAGTCTTTATGGGTAACAGGGTGAGCATTTGCTTGGTTAATAGAGTATGGTTTGATTTCTACAGAAGTCACATTATAAATCATATTAAGTGTAAAGACCATGAACTCGACATCCATTTCTAAAACTTTAGGCGATGCCAGAATAAGAACAGACATTTCTTTATCAGTCTTCATCATATTATCTAATACAAATTGTTCTTTCTCGCGAGCATGAAAGTCATATGATACAGATAAAGTCACATCTTCATCACGGAAGAAATCTGGAAAGGCAGATAGATTTGTATTAATATTAATTGGTCCGTCATAGTATTCACGTATAACTTTCTTAATAGAATAATAATAATCTGGAGAAAGTAGACCTATTTCACCACCATATAAATCAACGTGACTAATAGGATCTGTTATTTGTGCCATTGAGTTGTGTAACCATAATGGTGTTATCTTATGTCTATCGCCTAGCTGAGCCTCTGTTAGATAGCAAAAGTCACATCTAAAATTGCAATAGTAAGTTGGATTAATGGATAGATTCATCGACATATGGTGTCACTCCATCAGGGCTCATTCCGTTTATCTCAAGTATGCGAGGGGCTAGTGTCTTCATCTGCTTACAGTGATCCTCTACAATACCTTCTCTTTTCATATCTCTTACTGTCTTTTTACAGCCATTACATATTTCAAACATAGGGCAAGTATAGCAAGCCATTTTCATAGTCTGTATATTAGGATCATCTTGAAGAGGTGTCTGCATCTCACCATTCATCTCAGTCTCAAAATCAATAGGATAATCCATATCATCAGCAAAAGAGCCACAAGAGTAATAGTCACCACCTGGGTTCATAGCTCTAATACCCGTATCACATAATCTATTCTGAGGGCAAGATGTTGATGATCCACCGAGGCGTTTCATCATTTGCTTTGTATTATATTCGTGATCTGCTAATCCCATATCATATATTTTGATATACGTCTCATATATCTTAGATAGTCGATATGTTGTACCTTGCACACCAGAAGCCATAGCATAATTTAATTTACACTCAACACCCATTTCTTTTGCTAACTCAACATTCTTAATAGCAAGGTGTTCGTTCTCATCTGTTATGACGGCAATAAAGTCTGGTCTTTCTCCAGTATGTTTAAGCATAGCATTAGATACCATCCAGAAATCACTCTCAGTAAATTCTGAATAGTCACCTTTTAATCTACCACCACCATATTGAAATGATGTAGCACAACCAAATCTTTCATTCTGAAATATAGGAAGCCATTTCTCTGGTCGCATTAAGAAAGGCCATAGATTAGATGTAAAAGATATAGATGCTTTATAATCATGTTCATCTAAGTGGTCGATTAATTCTTGATACCATTCTGGTTTAACCATAAGAGGATCGCCACCGTTAACAATAATAGTATTGCAATCTGGCCATCTTTCAAGAAACTTGTAGATATAGTTTAAGTCTAATAAACCAACCTCATTAGGATCGATATCAGTAGACGAACAGAAAGTACATTTAAAGTTACAAGCCTCTGTTGGTTTTACAATTAGATCCATTCTTTTTCTTTCGCAAGTTTCATCATTAAAGTTTTAGGAGCAGGGCATACATCATCCATCCATACTAGCTGATGACAGTCTGAATGGCAATACATAAACACAGGGCAAGAATAACATCTTGGATCACGCTCATGTTGTTCACACGAAATAATTTCCATACGTTTAGGGCTTAGTCTTACTTCTTTTGCTGGAGTATCTATATGTCCATAATGCATAGTAGGAGCTGTATTAGGGCAACCTGCTACTGTACCATCTGCATTTATGGTATGTATCTTTTGCTCACAATCACGACAGAACGTACCTATTCTAAATTGCCCTGCGCTAAACTTCTCATATACAGATTGCATAAAACCATTTTCGACTGGATGGTTTTCAGTCTGCTCATGCATTAACATCCACCAATCATCTAAATCTTTATTATGAGGAAAAATATCTGTATTGATAGTAGCGTTACCATCATGAGTTAGCCTCTCATATGATATTTCTCTTATGCCTAGCGAATGCATATAGTCTGCAATATCTATAGGCTGTAATTTTATAACGTCTTTAGATACAGATATAAAGCATTTTAGAGAATGGCCAAGTGATGTGAGATGCTTAACATTATTCTCCCACATCTTTCTTTGATGCTCATTAGTAAAACGTATGTTAGGATCCCATGACGTACCTATATTACCGCCTGTGATAACCTCATCAAAGAACGCTAGTTTTTCTTCTGTAAGTTTAAAAACAAGGTTAGTGGTTATACCATGAGTAGCCCTATCACCCCATTGTGCTTTTGTTATATCATGAAACTCACGTAGGTCTGCCATAGGAGCCAACATAGGCTCACCACCATGATATTCTAAATGTATAAGGTTATCGCCTGTGTCTAATTCATTACACCAGTTAGCTGTTTTAACATGATCAAAGTAAATCTTTCTACCATTCATACCAGATGTAAAACAATGGGAGCAATTTAGATTACAAGTTTCCGTCGTTTTTATGTATACCACTGAGTGTGTTTGTGTCGTTAATGCCATAACTGTATGTTAATGCCTTCTCATAATTTATTGCTCTATGTTCTACACCAGCTCTCAAAAACATATTTTGACCTGGGCTCATATGATATTCACCGTCGAATGTTTCAATACATTTGGATCCGTCTATAACTTCTATTATAACATTAACTGGATCAGAGTGTAATGGGAAAGTAGGTCCACCTGCTGGCGAATAAAATATATGTATAGTACCATTTTCAATATATTTAAACTGCTCATAACCTTCTACCTTAATAGTATCATCACCACTCATCCACAGGTCGGTTATTTTACCTCTGTATGCCCATATATCTGTTTGTTCTATATATCGTTGTAGTTGATGTTCATCTATAAAAGATACCAAGCATTTTTCAAAACAATCTTCTGATAACAGAAATTCGTAAAATTCATCAAATGATTTCATAATAGCCCTTGTTAAGTACATTATATATACCATTATATATACAGATATAATATGAGGAATGCGAAATGGTTTTAATTGATAACCTATGGCCTACACAAATGGGTAGCGGTAAGTTTGACACTACCGGATTAGTAGAACATATATTCAAGCATCACAATATGACTAATCCTCCGAATAATCTCAGCGGATATAATATATTAGATGATGATAATAGTGAAGTAATGAATAAATTTAAAAGCATCGCATATGATTGCTTTGATTCATACTTAACTAAAACAATAGGTCGTTCTATTAGTGATTGGAATAACTATAGTCTCAAGGGGTGGCTTACTGGTCAAGGTAAACACTATAGTATGGCTAAACATAATCATGATGAGTGTCAACTATCTGGAGTATTTTATATACTAGCAGAAGATCAAACCTCTGGAGGAGAGATAGTATTCTCTGATCCTAGATCAAATTGCAACAGAGGTTATGATCCTTATTTTAAACCAATGTTTGAAAATCATATACATGCTCCGAAGACAGGGGACTTTATGATCTTTCCGAGTTTTACTTATCACGCCGTTAATCCATTCTTCTCAGAACAAAGAATATGCATGCCAGTGGATCTGTCTCTTAACAGACAATAAAGGAATAAATGATGCTTAATATTAAAAACTTATGGCCCACACAATTGGGATATGGCAAGTTTGATACAACCGGTCTAGTTGACCATATTCTTTCTAACTATGATATGAATAATCCACCTAGTGACTTAGGTGGTTACAATATCTTAGATGATGATAGTGAGGTTATGATTGGGTTTTCAAATAAAGTCTTTACAGCTTTTGATGATTATTTAAAAACAACTATAGATAAGAATATCGACGATTGGGATGAATGGAATCTAAAAGGTTGGATTACTGGACATGGTAAAGATTACAAAATGCAAATACACAATCATAGCGGAGCACATCTCTCTGGTGTATTTTATATATTAGCAGAAGAGCAAGATGCTGGTGGCGATCTTGTTTTACATGATCCTAGATCAAATGCAAATAGAGGATATGACGAATATTTTAACCCTATGTTTGCTAGAAACAGTGTGCTACCAGAAACAGGAGACTTTATGATATTTCCTAGTTTTACATACCATCACGTCAACCCGTACTACTCACAACTAAGAATATGCGTTCCAGTGGATCTATATCTCTACAGAGAATAAAGGAATAAATTATGAAAAAGATAATTATCAATTTAAAGAAGCGTCACGATAGACTAGCCAATTTTAAAGCAAAGCATCAGTGGTTAGAAGACTATGATGTACTAGAAGCTGTTGATGGTAATACCATTACTCATGAGAAAATGCTAAAGAACGAATTTAGTATTAACCATAAGTGGAGAGATCCATTTAAAAATAGACGTATCACAAAAGGTGAAGTAGGCTGTTTCTTATCTCATTATAAGGCGTGGCAACAAGTTGTACAGCATGGTAAACCTTGTATTATATTTGAAGATGATGCAATCATTGATCAAAGTTTATGGAAAGAAAATGATTGGGGCGAATGGATAGATGAGCATAATATTGATGTTTTATATCTAGGTCATAATGAGAATGAATATGGATCTAGGAAAGAGGGTGCAACACCAGAATTAGTTAAACCTGGATATCCATACAACTTACATGCTTATATTCTTACTGTGCATATGGCTAATGAATTACTCAATACAGGATTTCATACTGAAATTATTCCAGTAGATGAAGTTGTTGCAGGTAAAGTTTTAACTCATAATATACAAGCGCTTGAAACAGAAGCTGTCACACAAGAGAGCAGAGCAGTGATGGGATCAGATATTGAACCTCAAAGTCACGATGATTGGTTTCAAAACTTCAATGTACATGCAATTACTGTAGGAACTGATAGAAAGAAATGTGCTGCACTTAATGATAGTGCGGCGATAAATGGCTTTAGTGTTAAGAACTTGGGTACCAATGTCGATTGGCATGGTACTGATATGGAGGGTCCAGGTGGAGGACATAAGGTAAACCTAGTTAGAAACTATTTAGATCAGTTGCCCGAAAATGATGTTGTACTATTTACAGATGCATATGATGTGTTCTTTATAAACGGCTTACAAGAAATTACTAAACGTTGGATGGATGCTTCTGTAGAAATTCTATTTGGATCAGAAGCATCGTGTTGGCCAGATGAAAGTATGACGATCAAGCATCCAGAGACTGGCTTATCTAAATATAGGTTCTTAAATAGTGGCCAATATATTGGTAGAGTAGGAGCTTTAAAAGACTTCTTTGCTGAACGATTAAATGATTCAGATGATGATCAGTTGTATATGCAAAGGGTATGGTTAAATGATACTACTAAATTCTCTGTAGGTTTAGATTACGAACAATATATTTTCCAAACTCATGAACCTGCATGCTCAGTACACAATGAATTATATAACCCTATTACTAATACTGTACCTTGCTTATATCATGGTAATGGTGGTCCTGAAGCTAAGATACTATTCAATGAACTATGGCAAACTGTTCATTCAAAAAGGATGGCAGATAAAAACCCTGTTGCCCCTGTTGCTGATACTAAAGTAACATCTCCTATGTTTATTCCACATCAAGGTAAGATTGATATTATTGATAAAGATATGTTTATTATTGACTTTATGACTCAGAGTCAATGTGAGAGACTTATTGAAATGGGTGATAATCATGGTGAATGGGCTCCTATGCCAGAAGATAAGTTTCCTGCATATGAAATTAGGGTAAAAGAATTAGGTTTCTGGGATGAGATGAGTAAACATTGGCAAGAACATGTCGTACCTATTGTTGAGAAGTATTGGAAGCCAATTGAGATGTATGGTATGAGAGATGCATTTATTATGCGCTATTCAGTGGATACTCAAAAGAGTTTACCTTTACACAACGATGCATCTCTTGTAACAGGTTCAGTAAAACTTAATGATGATTATAAAGGTGCTTCTTTAGTTTACCCTAGGCAAGGTGTGAATAATGATGATGTACCATGCGGTAAGATGATCCTATTCCCTGGATTAGTTACTCACGGTCACGAATGTACTGAATTAACAGAAGGGGTAAAATATAGTTTTACTATGTGGACTCAACGTTATCCCGGAGATGTAAATTGATATAAATAGAACTAAATAATATACATATTGGGAAAATGGAATGGCAAACCCTAATTCAAGACAAAGTTTAATTGATTACTGCTTGAGACGCTTAGGCGATCCAGTTATTGAGATTAATGTTGATGAAGATCAATTAGAAGACAGGGTTGACGAAGCAATCCAATACTGGCAAGAGTATAACTCAGATGCCACAAAAATGGTATATTTAAAGCATCAAGTTACAGCAGATGATGTCACTAATAAGTATATTCCTATCCCATCAGATTATATATTTGTAAAAAGATTATTGCCTATTAGTAATGGTTCTGGAGGCAGCAACTTTATGTCTCTGAACTATCAGTTAAGACTTAATGACTTGGCTAATATGGGAACATATCTTGGTGATATGACTTACTATAATCAGCTACAGATGCACTTAGATTATATACAGCAATCATTAGTAGGGCAACCACAAGTTACTTTTGCTCAATATGAAGGTAGAATGTATATACACGGTGAGTTTGAAATGAATTCAATTCAAGCAGGGCAATATCTAATTGCAGAGGCATATCAGTTAATTGATCCAGACACTAATACATCAGCATATAATGATAAATGGTTAAAATCTTATACGACTGCACTTATTAAACAACAGTGGGGTCAGAACCTAAGTAAGTTTGAGGGAATGCAATTGCCAGGTGGCGTTACTATGAATGGTATGCAAATTCTTAATGATGCCACAGAGGAGATCAGACGACTTGAGGAAGAAATTAGATTGACTCATGAACTTCCAGCTGACTTCTTTATAGGATAATCATGGCACGTAATCTTTATTTCTCAGACGGCTATAGACCAGAACAATTACTTCACGAGGATTTAATCGTAGAGGCAATGCAGATATATGGTCATGATTTATATTATATGCCTCGTGATCTAGTAAATGTGGATTCAGTCTTTAAGGAAGATCCAGTAGGATCATTTAACTCAAGTTATAAAGTTGAAATGTATGTTGAGAACTTAGATGGCTTTGATGGCGAAGGTGATCTGTTTAGCAAGTTTGGTGTTGAGATTAGAGACTCAGTTACACTTGTATTATCTAAAAGACGTTGGAATTCAACAGTATTAAAATATGATAATGAAATTACAACTTCAAGACCACTTGAAGGTGATCTTGTCTATGCACCTTTTGCTAAGAAACTGTTCCAAATTCAACACGTTGAGCATGAACAACCATTCTATCAATTAAACAACTTGCCAATCTATAAGTTGCGTTGTGAACTCTTTGAATATAATGACGAGAATATTGATACTGGTGTACCTGATATTGATCAAATTGAATTAGACCATGCTTATAAACATGCATTAACAGTGAGTGTTGATAGTGATGGTAAATTTGTTCCTGGTGAAACAATCACATTTGATACACTTAGTGATGGTACTATAATGACTGCTCAAGTAGCAACTTGGAATGATTCAGATAATATGTTAAATATTATTCAGCTTGGTACAAACAATGGCACTTTCAAAGAACCAGCCACTGGATATTTTATAACTGGAGACACAAGTACAGCTAGGGCGCAGATTACTAAAGCAACTGAGACTGCAGATAAGCAAGCACAGAATGATATATTCTCTATAGAAATAGAGGACTTTGTTGATTTCTCAGAAACTAATCCATTTGGAGAAATAGCACAATCGGGAGCGCATGAACACTAATGTTAGGTACTTATTTTTACCACGAAAGAATTAGAAAGACAGTTGCCTTGTTTGGTTCGCTGTTTACCAAGATTCATGTTATGAGAACAACAAGTACTGGTGCTAGTATTAATCAAGTGCGAGTACCTTTATCTTATGCTCCTAGGTCAAAGTTTTTGGCAAGATTAGAACAAGTAGAAAATCTGCCTGGTGATGAAACTGTTGCTATCAAACTTCCACGTATGTCTTTTGAAATGACTGCAATATCATATGATTCAACTAGGCAGCTTTCTAAAACAAATAATACACTAGTTAGTGGTGCATCTGGCACATCAACTGGTAGAAGTAAGATTAGACAATCTACACCATATATTATTAACTTTTCTTTGAATGTATATACTAATAACCAAGATGATGCCTTACAGATTGTAGAGCAGATCGTACCATACTTTGCACCACAATATACAGTTACTATTAAACCATATAAAGAACATCCTAGTATAAAGGAAGATGTTCCTATTACTTTACAATCAGTTTCATTCATAAACGAATTTGAAGGTCAACAAGAATCACGTCAGTATGTACAGTATGTACTTGACTTTGAAGTTAAAATTAACTTTAGTGGTCCTATTAATGAAGGTAAAGTTATTACTAAAGCAATTACAGAATTTGAATTTGAAAAAGGTACTAAACACCTTACAACCACTACTACACCAAACCCTAGTACAATCTATTATGATTCAGACTATGGTTTTACTTCAACCTATGACTATGCGGATATAATTAGTGATGACTCAGCCTAGTGACGATAAAGTACAAAATGACTATGAGAAGTCAAGGGATACTTACTACGACCTAATTGACAAGGGTAAAGATGCTCTTGATATGATGATGGAAGTAGCAAGAGAATCAGAGCATCCTCGTGCCTTTGAAGTCTTATCCGGTCTAATGAAAAATATTGCTGATGTAAATGATAAGGTTATGGATCTAAATAAGAAACATAAAGACATCAATAAGGAAGATACTCCTTTACCAGTAGAATCAAAAACAACTAATAATATGTTTATAGGTTCGACTGCAGACTTACAAAAGATGTTGCAGCAAGCAAATAAACCAACAGAATTAAAAGATAACGTAATTGATATAACTCCTAGATTAAATGATGACGAACAACACTGATGGTTATCTTGGCAACGTCAACGTAAAACGTGACGGAATTGTCAGTAACTGGACTCAAGAAGAAATACTAGAATATAAAAAGTGTATGGATGACCCTGTTCACTTTGCAAAGAGATATTGTAAAGTCATATCTTTAGACGATGGGCTTGTTAACTTTAATCTTTATCCCTATCAAGAAAAAATGTTTGATCACTTTAATACTAATCGCTTCTCTATTGTATTAGCTTGTAGACAATCAGGTAAATCTATTTCATCAGTAGCATATATTCTTTGGTATGCTTTATTCCATTCAGAAAAGACTGTTGCAATCCTAGCTAACAAAGGTGCGACTGCACGTGAGATGTTGGCACGTATTACACTTATGTTAGAGAACTTACCATTCTTTCTACAGCCAGGCACTAAAGCACTTAATAAAGGTTCACTTGAATTTTCTAATAATAGTAGAATCATTGCAGCTGCTACTAGTGGCTCATCTATTCGTGGTATGTCTATCAACCTTTTATTCTTAGACGAGTTTGCTTTTGTTGAGAATGATGCTACCTTCTTTACATCTACATATCCGGTTATCTCGGCTGGTAGAGAAACTAAAGTTATTATTACTTCTACAGCAAATGGTATTGGTAATGTCTTCCATAAGATATGGGAAGGCGCAATGCAAAAGACGAACGAATTTAAACCAATGCGAGTTGATTGGTGGGATGTGCCGGGGCGAGATGATAAATGGAAAAAGCAAACAATAAACAACACTTCTAAACTACAGTTTGACCAAGAGTTTGGAAATACATTCTTTGGTACCGGAGATACCTTAATTAATGCTGAGACACTTCTATCTTTAAGAGCAAAAGATCCTATAAGAGTGAATGGAGATTGTTTAATCTATGAAGAAACTATAGCAAAGCATGAATATGTTATGTGCGTTGATGTTGCACAAGGAAGAGGACAAGATTATTCTACTTTTAATTTGATCGACATTAGCCAAAGACCTTTTAAACAGGTTGCTGTATATCGCAATAACACTATATCTCCTATCCTCTTCCCTGATATTATTTATAAATTTGCTAAAGCCTACAATAATGCTTATGTTGTAATTGAGAATAATGATCAAGGATCTGTTGTGTGTAATGGATTATACCATGACTTAGAGTATGAAAATATGCACCTTGAGTCAATGGTTAAGGCTAATGGTCTTGGTGTCCGTATGGATAGAAAAGTAAAAAGAATTGGTTGTTCTTCTTTCAAAGATATTATTGAAAACAATAAACTAGATATTGTTGACGAACAAACTATTATAGAAATATCAACATTCGAAGCAAAAGGTCAATCCTTTGAAGCATCTAATGGTAACCACGATGACTTAGTAATGAACTTTGTCATGTTTGGTTACTTTGCTGGTTCTACATACTTCTCAGAGATGACTGATATTAATTTAAAGAGTATGCTATTTGAACAAAGAATGAATGAAATAGAAAATGATGTGTTACCATTTGGTTTTATCGACGATGGAGTACCAGACTTACCTCAAGTAGACCCAATGAGAGTAGGTTGGGGCATAAGTGAAGTGTGGGATCCAGATTTATAATAACTTATAAATAACATTAATATTGAAATCCCGTCGTATTATGATCAATTATTATTAGCTTAAAGGAAAAACAAATGGCAATTGGAACACCATCCCAAAGTCCAGCGATTGTTATCAAGGAAGTTGATCTATCAGGTGTAGTGCCTAATGTTCAATCTACCATGGGTGCAATTGTCGGCAACTATCGTTGGGGACCGGTCGAAACGAGAGAAAGAATCAGCGATGAATCTCAGCTCGCAGCAACATTCGGTAACCCAGACGATGCACACTCTATAGATTTTCACTCTGCAGCATACTACTTGCGATATAGTTCAGATTTAACTGTCACTAGAACAGTTAATGGCGCTGTTAACGCACATGATGCTTCAGCAACTGGAGACAATCCAGTAGTTAAGAACCGAGATGACTGGGATGCCCAGATTGCAGCTCGTGATTCTGACGGACACACATTCATTGCAAAATGGCCAGGAGACATGGGTAACTCAATTAAAGTTTCCGTATGTCCTGCTCACACTGCATCATTTGCAGGCTGGACTTATAAGTCAAGCTTTGACAATCAACCAGGCACATCAGCCACTGCAACAGATGTAGGTGCATCTAACGATGAGATTCACATCGCAGTTATTGACGAAGGTGGTAAGTTTGGTGCTAAAGGCGCTGTACTAGAAACATTCCCATTTGTGTCTTTGGCTACTAACTCTAAAAAATCAGATGGCTCAACAAACTATTCAGTAGACGTTGTTAACAATGCTTCTCAATATGTTTGGATGGCAGGCTTTGAGTCAGTATTCACAACTCAAGGTGCAGGTACTACAGCAGATAACGCAGATGACTTTATTCTATCGACTCCAGCAGTCAAAGAGTATCAAATGGTTACAGGCACAAACTCTGCTGCTCTTACAGCAGCAAATGTTCAAACAGGCTTTGATCTATATGAAGATCAAGATACAGTAGAAGTTGATTTCTTAATTGCACCATCAATGGGTAGTAGAACAGATCAGACAACTGTTGTTAATGATCTTGCAGCTATTGCTATTGCTAGAAAAGACTGTGTTGCAGTTGCTTCTCCAGCAAGATCAGATGTCGTAGGGCTTGCAGATGCATCCACTATTACAACTAATATCGAAACTACAGCAGATACTTTTACACCAACTTCATACTTAATTGCAGATGCTAACTTCTTAAAGGTATATGATAAATACAACGATAAGTATATTCATATCCCAGCGGCATCATCTACAGCAGGTATTATGTCTGCATCAGATGCTAATGCAGCTCCATGGGTATCACCAGCAGGCGCAAGACGTGGTGCTTACTTAGGTGTAACCAACTTGGCTTATAGCCCAACAAAAGCACAACGAGACACATTGTATAAAGCAAGTGTTAACCCAGTTGCTAATATCCCTGGTCAAGGAGTATTATTGTTTGGTGATAAAACACATATGAATAGACCATCAGCATTTGATAGAATCAATGTTCGCAGACTATTCTTAACTGTTGAAAGAGCTATCGGCGAAGCAGCTAAAAATGTAATGTTCGAACTTAATGACGAATTTACAAGAGCTGAGTTTGTTAATATTGTAGAGCCATTCTTGAGAGAAATCAAGGGTAGACGTGGTATTACAGACTTTAAAGTTGTGTGTAATGAAACTAATAACACATCAGCCGTAATCGACCGAAATGAATTTGTAGCAAATATCTTCATTAAACCAGCAAGATCCATTAACTTTATCACATTGAACTTTGTGGCAGTTAGATCAGGTGTTGAGTTTGAAGAAGTTGTTGGTACAGTATAAGTAACTGGAAAGGAAAAAAATAAATGGCTATTCTCGGAGTAGATGACTTTAAAGCCAAAATTGCAGGTGGTGGAGCACGCCCTAACCTTTTCAAGGCTACGGTAAACTTTCCAGCATATGCAGGCGGAGATGTCGAACAAACGTCTTTCATGTGTAAAGGCGCACAACTTCCAGGTTCAAATATAGCACCGTTGCCTATCTCTTTTAGAGGTAGACAATTGCAGATTGCAGGTGATAGAACTTTTGAACCATGGACTGTAACAATTATTAACGACACAGACTTTGTTGTTAGAGATGCAATGGAACGTTGGATGAACGGAATTAACGGTCATACAACTAACGTTGGTCTTGTTAACCCAGCAGACTATCAAGCAGACCTAGTTGTAGACCAATTGGATCGTGACGAAACTATTCTAAAGACATATAACTTTAGAGGTTGTTTCCCTACAGCGATTTCACCAATTGATCTTAACTACGAAGCAACAGGACAGATTGAAGAATTCACTGTTGAATTCCAAATCCAATACTGGGAATCAGATACAACTTCTTAAAGTGTATATAAATACTCGGGTGGAGGGGAAACTCTCCACCTAACTCTAATTTGGACGAAAGAAATATGGCAGATAATCGAGGACTAAAATTATTTGGATTTGAGATTCGACGTGCTGGACAACAAACTAGCGCAAAGAGTAAACTTGATTCTATCGTTCCACCAACAGATGATGATGGTGCAGGATATGTAACTGCATCTGGTTCACACTTTGGACAATATATTAATCTTGATGGCGACGAATCCAAAGACAACTCAGAACTTGTTAAACAATATCGTGGTATTGCTATGCACCCAGAAGTGGATGCAGCAGTAGAAGACATTGTTAATGAGTCTATTACTATTGAAGATAATAAATCCGCAATCGAGGTTGTACTTGATAATGTGGAAACTTCTGATAAAATTAAAAAAGAAATTCAGGAAGAGTTTAAAAATATTCTTTCTATGTTAAAGTTTAATGATCTAGGTCATGACATCTTCCGCAGATGGTATGTAGATGGTAGAATTTATCACCACCTAGTTGTTAACGAATCAAATACTAAAGCTGGTATACAAGAGATCAGACATATTGACTCAACTAAGATCCGTAAGGTGAAAGAAATAAAGTCAAAGAAAGATCCAGTAACTGGTGCTAAAGTCATTGAAAGGGTAGATGAACACTTCATCTATCAAGAAAAACCAGGCCAACAAACAAGTGGTGTCAAACTTACTACTGATTCGATCAGTTATGTGACATCTGGTTTGTTGGATGACCAACGGAAAAAAGTTGTGTCCTATCTTCATAAAGCGATCAAACCCATCAACCAGTTAAGGATGATGGAAGATAGTCTGGTGATTTATAGATTGTCAAGAGCACCAGAACGTCGTATTTTCTATATTGATGTTGGTAACTTACCAAGAGGTAAAGCCGAAGAATATATGAAAAACATTATGACCAAGTATCGTAATAAACTTGTATATGATGCAAACACTGGTAAACTAAAAGATGATCGTAAACATATGTCTATGTTGGAAGACTTCTGGCTACCAAGACGTGAAGGCGGAAGAGGTACAGAAATCTCTACACTGCCAGGTGGTGAAAACTTAGGACAGATAGACGATATTATATACTTCCAAAAGAGGCTATATAAATCTTTAAACGTACCCGTATCAAGACTAGAGCAAGAGCAAGCTGCAGGGCTATTAGGTAGATCAACTGAGATCAACCGTGATGAACTTAAATTCCAAAAGTTTGTTGATAGACTACGCCGTAGGTTCTCTACATTATTCTTAGAGGTTCTTAGGAAGCAATTGATGCTGAAAGGCATTATTACTAGTGAAGACTGGGAAGCATGGCGCAATAATATTATTGTTGAATATGCATCAGATAATCATTTTGCAGAACTAAGAAATGCAGAACTTGTAAGAGAAAGATTGCAGACCTTGGATATGACTCAACAGTATGTTGGCGAGTTCTATTCTAAAGAGTGGGTATATAAGAATATATTGAATCTGAACGAGGAAGAAATCGAACAGATGAAGAAAGAAATGACTGAAGAGCAAGCAAGTGGTGAGACAGATGATGAAGATGATGAACCACAAGAGCAAGAAGCTCCACAGCCTACACCTGTTAAAATTGTAAAAGATGATGAGGAATAAATCATGAGTGAAGTAGAAGTAGTAGATCCAGTTGTTGCCTCAACTGGTATTGGTGATTGGATTGATGCAGTAGTAGATAAAGATTATGCATCTGCAGATCCTATTTTTAAAGAATTAATGGCTGATCGTATGAATGATGCATTAGATGCAGAAAAGATCAAAGTTGCTGGAGAAATCTATAACGGTGACGAACCAGAACAAGTAGAAATGGAATTTGATGAAGTAGAAACTTCTGAGGACGAAGAAGAAATGCCTGATATTGACGGGCATCCAGTATAAATAGTTCTTTGTATAAATAAATGTAACAAAAGGTTATGTGATGAAAAGTTTTTTACAGTTACGCGAGAAGATGTCGAAAGGCATGCCTAAAGGTACTCACGTATTCGATACTAAAGTAAAAGGCATTGAAGTAATGGTACACAAAGAAGGCGGTAAGTTTTCTGTTTATGTGGATCGTGAAAAACTTGATACTTTTCGTGACCTCAGTTCAGCTAAAAAAGCTGGGCTTGAATTTGTAAAACAATATAAAGGTTAATTAGATGAAGCTGATTACAGAATATACTGAAACAGATGTTAACTGCATCGTAGAAGCCAAAGAAGACGGTTCTAAGAACTATGTCATCGAAGGCATTTTTGCAATGGCTGAATCTAAAAACAGAAACGGAAGAGTTTACCCTAAACCAATCATGGAAGCAGCGGTAAACAAATACGTTACTGAACAAGTAAAAACTAAGCGATCTGTTGGAGAGTTAAATCACCCTGAGGGGCCAACAGTAAACTTAGATAAGGTATCCCATCTTATTACTGATCTCAAATTTGAGGGAAATAATGTGATGGGTAAGGCACAAATATTGGATACACCAATGGGAAAGATTGTAAAAGGTCTACTTGATGGCGGTGTTCAACTAGGAGTGTCAACTCGTGGTATGGGTAGCCTCATGCAACAAAATGGCGCACAAGTTGTCAAAGACGACTTTATTCTTAATACGGTTGATATCGTACAAGATCCATCCGCACCGAATGCTTTCGTAAATGGAATTATGGAAGGTGTAGACTGGGTATGGAATAACGGCATTATTGAAGCAAGAGAAATTGAAAGAATGGAGACTGAAGTTAAGAAGGCTCCACGTGCTGATCTTTATGAGACACAGACACGTGAGTTTAAGAATTTCCTCTCGTTACTCAAAACAAAAAGCATGTAAGGAGTCAAAATGGCTGATCAAGAAAACGCGATCATCGAAGCCGAACTCCATGACGAGGACGTTATGGAAGAAGCTCATGATCCAAAGAATGCCGAAGTACAGTCAGTCGATTCAGTCGACGCTGCTGCTAAAGCAATTAAAACACAAGCCCCGGTTCCAAAGACAAAAGCTGGAATGATCAATGCTATGTATGGTAAAATGAAAAAGATGAATAAATCATCTTTGACTGCATCATACGGCAAAATGATGGGTGAAGAAGTAGAAGCGGATGAAACTAATGTTGTTGCAGAAGATGCAATGGCTGCAGTACAATTCGATTATACAACTGAACTCGATGCATTGGTTGAATCTGAAGCAACTCTTTCTGAAGAGTTCAAAGAGAAAACAGCAATAATCTTTGAGTCGGCTATTAAAACAAAACTTTCAGAAGAAATCGATCGTCTGGAAGAAACATATGCAACTGAATTAGCTGAGGAAGTTTCTACTTTGAAAACTGACTTGGTTGAAAAAGTTGATAGCTACCTAAACTATGTCGTAGAATCATGGATGGAAGACAACCAAGTTGCAATCCATACTGGCCTACGTACAGAAATCGCTGAAGGTTTCATGAACAAGTTGAAAGACGTGTTCGAGGAGTCTTACATTGTAGTACCAGATGAGAAAGTTGACATGGTTGACGATCTTGCTGAACAAGTACAAGAACTGGAAGCAGCTCTTAACGAACGTACTGAAGAAGCAATGGAAACAGCAAGCGAGTTGGAATCAATGAAACGTAGTGCGGTTATCCGTGAGGCGTCTCGTGACCTAGCTGAAACACAAGTTGAGAAACTTGCCAAATTGGTAGAAGGCATTGAATTCGATAATGAGGAAACTTTTGCAGACAAAGTTGCTATTATTAAAGAAACACACTTCAAGCCTAAAACTGTAGAATCCACAATCGCAGAAGAAACTGAAGATGCTGGCGAAGCTAGTGTTGAAGTGTCAGCAATGATGGAAACATATCTTTCTGCAATCAGAAATACATCTAAATAAAGGGAATCCAAAAGATGCAATCTTATGACAATCTAGTCGAAAAATGGAACCCAGTACTGAACGAAGAGTCAGCTGGCAACATTAGCGACAAGCACAAACGTGCAGTAACTGCTGTTATGCTCGAGAATACAGAAAAAGCTCTAAACGAAGAGCGTATGATCACAGAAGCAGCTCCTACAAACTCAACTGGCGGAAACATCAATAACTGGGATCCAATCTTGATCTCATTGGTTCGTCGTGCAGCTCCAAACTTGGTAGCATATGACTTAGCTGGTGTTCAACCAATGTCTGGTCCAACAGGACTAATCTTCGCAATGAAGTCAAAGTACACATCACAAGGTGGTACAGAGGCTCTATTCAACGAAGCAGACACAGCATTCTCTGGTACACAAGTTGCTGGTGCAAACGGTGCTGCTGGTCCATCTGGTTTAGATGTAGGCAATCCTAACTCACCACACACAATCGATTCTGATCGTGTAACTGGTCACACTGGTACTGGTATGGGTACAGACTCTGCTGAAGCTCTTGGCGATGCAGCTGGTAACGCATTCAACGAAATGGGTTTCTCAATTGAAAAAGCAACTGTGACAGCTAAGTCACGTGCTTTGAAAGCTGAGTACTCACTAGAACTAGCTCAAGACTTGAAAGCAATCCACGGTTTGGATGCTGAATCAGAATTAGCTAACATCTTGTCTACAGAAATCTTAGCGGAAATTAACCGTGAAGTTATCCGTACAATCAACTCACAAGCTAAAAACGGTGCTCAAACAAGCAACTGTACAGTAAAAGGCGTATTCGACCTAACATCTGATGCAGACGGCCGTTGGTCAGTTGAGAAGTTTAAAGGCTTGATGGTACAGATTGAGCGCGAAGCTAACACCATTGCGAAAGAAACTCGTAGAGGTAAAGGTAACGTAATCATGTGTTCATCTGATGTTGCTACTGCACTTGCTGCAGCTGGAATGTTGGACTATACACCAGCGATTTCTGCTAACCTAAATGTTGATGATACAGGCAACTTGTTTGCTGGTGTTCTTAACGGGCGCACAAAAGTGTTTATTGATCCATATGCAACAACAGACTATGTAACTGTAGGTTATAAGGGTACTAACCCATATGACGCAGGTGTATTCTACTGTCCATATGTACCATTAACAATGATGCGTGCAGTTGGTGAAAACAACTTCCAACCAAAAATCGGCTTTAAGACTCGCTACGGCATGGCTTCTAACCCATTCGTTGGTGCTTCTCCTGCAGATGGTCTTGCAACAGCTAAGACTAACCAATACTACAGAATCTTCCGTGTTGACAATATCTTAGACACATAAGAATTAATAAACAGGAGAGGGTTAACCTCTCCTACCTAAACTGGGCTGTCTTCGGACGGCCCTTTTTTTTGTATAAATACTATTATAAATTGGAGGCATTATGGCTGAGCTAACAAAGAACCAAAACTTTTTACAACCAACTGGTTATAAGATTACAATAGAAAGGGTTAATTATCCTAACCTTGAATTCTTTGTACAATCTGTACAGCATCCATCGGTGTCTGTTCCAATGACAGATGTAGGTTATCCTAGAGCAAGTGTATTCATGCCTGGTGATAAGCTAGTTTATGATGAAGTTACATTTGATTTACTCTTAGATGAAGATATGAATGCATATATTGAGATGCATAATTGGTTAAAGAGATTAGTCGAGGATAAGGTTCGAGGTGCTTCTGAGAGACCTCTACAAGTGCCTACCACTGCTGATATAACTTTGACCCTATTATCCAGTCATAATAATGTTACTAAACAATTTATTTACAGAGACTGTATACCAACAAATATCGGTGGTGTACAAATGTCTTCTAATGTGACTGATGTTGCTTATATTAATGTGCCGATGGGCTTTGCATTTACTTACTTTGATATCGTATAGATAGTTATGATTATGATGGAGATATATTATGAACCTAGAATCCGTTCTGGAGATGTGGAAAAAAGATAGTCAGATTGAACAGTATAATCTTGATGAGACTAGCCGCAACACACCACAGTTGCATGCAAAATACTTAGAATTGCTTTCTATTGCTAAACTGCAAATGAAGAAAGCTGAACACACACAAAAATCTTTACTTCATAAAAAATGGCTTTACTATAATGGTAAGATGAGCCAAGAAGAAATTGTCGAACTAGGCTGGGAGTTTGATCCTTTTAATGGGCTTAAAGTATTAAAAGGTGAGATGGAATATTATTATAATTCAGATATAGATATTCAGAAGTCAGAAGAAAAACTAACTTACTATAAAACCCTTATTGAAACACTAACTGAAATAGTAACCAATCTAAACTGGAGACACCAGACAGTTGGTAATATGATTAAATGGAGGCAGTTCGAAGCCGGTGGATAATATCTATGTAAAGAAAAAGAATGAATCGGTACTACATGTTGGTACTGATATGGGTATATCAAATGAGTTGTCTGATTTTTTTAGCTTCTTTGTCCCTGGATATAAATTTATGCCTGCATATAAGAATAGGGTATGGGATGGTAAGGTAAGATTATTTAATGCTCAAAGCTGTGAACTGCCAGTAGGTTTGTTTCCGTATCTGCAAGAGTTTGCAGGACCTAGACAGTATACAGTAGAAGTTGATCACGATGCATTCTATGGAATTCCTGGTTCAACTATTGATGTTGACATAGATGAGTTTGTAAAGTTTGTAGAAGAATTAAATCTATCGTCACGTGGTAAAAAAATTAAGCCCAGAGACTATCAGTTGGAAGCTGTACTAGAAGGTATCCATAGAAAGCGTGCTATCTTGTTGAGCCCTACTGGTTCTGGTAAATCTCTTATCATCTATTTGCTTATGAGGTATCTATTAGAAAGAACTCAGAAAAAGGTATTGATTATTGTACCAACAACAAGTCTAGTGCAACAAATGTATGCTGACTTTGAAGATTACTCTGCGTATGACGATAGTTGGAATCCTGAAACTGAATGCCATAGAATTTATTCTGGTAAACCTAAGATGAATATGAGCCAACGTGTGTTTATCTCTACATGGCAATCTGTCTATAAATTGCCTGGTGCTTGGTTTGAGCAGTTCGGTACAGTCTTTGGAGACGAGGTTCATGGATTCAAGTCTAAATCTCTGACTGGAATTATGAATAAGTCAAGGGAAGCAACATATAGATTTGGCACCACTGGTACCTTAGATGGTACTCAAACACACAAGCTTGTATTAGAAGGTCTTTTTGGTAAGATATATAATGTAACCACCACAAAAAAGTTACAAGATGATGAGACCCTTGCAGCTTTAGATATTAAGGTGATGCTTTTAAAATATCCAGATGAAGTACGAAAAGCATTTGGTAAAAAGCAATACCATGATGAAATAGATTATATTGTAACTAATGATGCAAGAAATAATTTAATTAAGAATTTAGCAATAGATCAAGAAGGTAATACATTAGTTTTATTTCAGTTAGTTGATAAGCATGGTAAAGTATTATTTGATTTAATTAGAAATGCCGCACACGAAAGAAGAAAAGTATTCTTTGTAAGTGGTGAGACAGAAACTTCAGATAGAGAGGCTATAAGAAAAATTGTTGAGAAACAGAAAAATTCTATTATTGTTGCGAGCTTGGGTACCTTTAGTACCGGTATCAATATTCGTAATCTTCATAATATTGTTTTTGCTTCTCCTAGTAAATCCCAAATTAAAGTGTTGCAATCTATCGGCAGAGGGCTTAGACAATCAGATGATGGTAGAACAACCACATTATATGATATTGCCGATGATCTACACTGGAAAGCAAGAAAGAATTACACTTTAGTACACAGTGCCGAACGCATTAAGATATATGCAAAAGAATCCTTTAACTATAAAATTTACGAAATCGAGTTAAAAACATGAGCGAACCTTATTTAAGACAGTTTAAACTAACCACTGGAGAAGAAATCATATGTGAAATCCTTGAATGGAATGATGAAGAAACTGATTTGATTGTCGTTAGACACGCTGTAGAAATACAATATATAGTTAAAGATTCCTATAGAATGTGCACTATGAGGCCTTGGATGTTGCAACAAGTACAGAATGATTTCTTTCAAACTCTTAGTGCTAATCATATTGTTGCTGATGCCAAACCAGCTATGGAGACAGAAGCTAATTGGCAAGAGACTGTAGACTTTTTTCTTAATGCAAACCAATTAGACGAGCCAACTGAAGGACCTATTGATTTAGAACCAGAGGATAGTATCGATGAAGTATTAGGAAAAGTCTTAAAATTCCCAAAGGATAAAATGCACTAGTTGTATACCATCTACCCCTAAAAGCTGTTAGCTTATTATAACACAGATCCGTCAATCTGTAAACCCCCAAAATGAATTATTTTTAATTATTTTCTTGTTTACAACCTTTTTAAAATGTAGTATAATGGAAATATTGAAAGGACTATATCATGGCAAGAACAAAAAGAAAATCCATTCACTATGTTAATAATGCAGACTTCTCTGCTGCAGTAGTTGAATATGTTACTGTTGTTCAAAAAGCAAAAGCAGACGAAATTAACCTACCTATTGTACCAGACTATATTGCTCAGTGTTTTCTAAAGATCGCTGAAGGCTTGTCTCACAAGTCAAACTTTATTCGCTATACATATCGCGAAGAAATGGTAATGGATGCGGTTGAGAATTGTCTGAAAGCTATTGAGAACTATAACCTTGAGGCAGCTACTCGTACAGGTAAGCCTAATGCATTTGCTTACTTTACACAGATTAGTTGGTATGCGTTTCTAAGACGCATTGCTAAAGAGAAAAAGCAACAAGATATTAAATTTAAGTATCTAACCAATAGTGGCGTAGAAGCCTTTATGAATGTTGGTGATGTTGGAGAGTTTCAGCATATCGTAGCTTCTAACTTTGTGGACCAGCTAAAGGATCGTATTGATAAAGTTAAAGATACTGACATAGCTGTCAAGGAGTTGGTTAAAAAAGAAAAGCGCAAGAAGCGAGAGGTCAAAGTAGACTCAGATTTGAGTGGATTTATTGAATGAAGGTAGCAATCATAAATGACACTCATTGTGGTATCCGCAATAGCTCTGACATATTTCTCGATAATGCGGAGAAATTTTACAGCGATGTATTTTTTCCTTATCTTTTGGAACATGGTATTCAGCATATCGTGCATCTTGGTGATTATTACGATAACCGGAAGTTTATCAACTTCCGTGCTCTTAACCGTAATCGTCAACACTTTCTTAAACCGTTAAGAGATTATGGCATTACTATGGATATTATCTGTGGTAACCACGACACTTTCTATAAGAATACTAATGAACTAAACAGCTTGAAAGAGTTGCTAGGACATTATATGAATGAAGTAAACATCATTAGCAAGCCTAAGGTTATGGAATATGGTTCTCTCAAGATGGGTCTTGTGCCATGGATCTGCGCAGAGAATGAGAAACAATCACTTGACTTTCTTGCCAACTGTAAAGCAGACTTTATTGGTGGACACTTTGATATCATTGGTTATGAGATGATGAAAGGTATTAAATGTGATCATGGTCTTGATCGTAATCTTTTCAGTAGATTTGAAATGGTTATGTCTGGACATTTTCATACTAAATCTAATCAAGATAATATTCACTACCTTGGTTCTCAAATAGAGATGAATTGGAGTGATGCTCACGACCCTAAGTATTTTCATATACTCGATACGGAAACAAGAATAGTAGAACCTATTCGTAATCCACATGGTTTATATCATAAGATTGTATATGATGACTCTAAACGTGACTACATGGATTATGATCTAACTCAAGTAGAAAATAAATTTGTTAAAATAGTTGTAATTAATAAGGAAGACCTATTTACTTTTGACCGGTTTGTTGATAGAATACAGAATAGGCCAATTCACGAATTAAAGATTGCAGAAAACTTTAATGAGTTTCTTGGTGATGCTGTTGATGATGAAGCAATCTCTGTGGAAGATACCACACAATTGCTTGATAGTTATGTTGATGGTGTTGATACTGAACTGGATAAAGATAGACTGAAAGGTAAGATGCGTGACTTGTTAACAGAAGCACAGGCATCAGAGATTGCATGATCATATTCCGAACATTAAAATATAAAAACTTCTTATCGACTGGTAACAAGTGGGTTGATATTGACTATACAAAGACAAAATCAACTCTGGTTATTGGTCATAACGGTGCTGGTAAATCAAGTATGCTTGATGCACTATCATTTGCTTTATTTGGCAAACCACACCGAAATATTAATAAAAGCCAATTAGTAAACTCTATCAATAAGAAAGATAGTGTTGTTGAAGTTGTATTCACTATTGGTAAAGCACACTTTAAAGTTGTACGAGGCATTAAACCTAACATCTTTGAAATTTGGAAAGATGGTGTTATGATTAATCAAGCATCTCATTCCAAAGAGTACCAGAAGATCCTCGAGCAGAATATCATTAAGTTGAATCATAAATCATTTCATCAGATTGTGGTACTAGGCTCATCATCCTTCATTCCCTTCATGCAGCTTGCATCACAACACAGGCGAGATGTGATCGAGGATCTTCTGGATATTAATATCTTTAGTAAGATGAATTCACTTGTAAAAGAAAAGTCATCATCACTTAAAGACTTGATTAAGAATGTTGTATATGATATTGAGCTTACAAAAGAAAAGATTGATATACAACGTAAGTATATACGTGATGTAGAAAATCTAAGTAATGATCAAGTTGATCTTAGAGTAATAGAAATAGAAGCAGCACTTGCAGATATAGAAAAGTATCAAGAAGAAAATACCTTATTATCAAATGAGATTGATGAAAGACAAAATGGTCTTAAAGAAAATCTTAAAGCAAGTAATGATAAGAAACAAAGTCTATTACAGTTTAAGGCAGAGTTTAATCAAAAGATTAAGGTACTTGTTAAAGAAACAAAATTCTATGAAGAGAATGCTGACTGTCCAACATGCTCACAAACTATTAGTGAAGACCTTAGATCAGAAAAGCTATCTGTAGGTAAAGAAAAAGCAACAGAACTACAGAATGCCTTAAACGATGTCTCTGATCAATCTACTAAGGTTGAGCAAGATATTACAAAGTTTAATACTATCACGGACGAGATTAGAGATCGTACTACAACTATTAGTGGTAATAATAGAGAAATTACTAGGCTGCAAGGTGTCATTACAGCCTCTAACGAAGCTATCCAAAAGATACAAGGTACTGATGGTGATCTAAGTGTAGAAAAGAAATCACTGGAGACACTTGTAGAAAGCCGTAATGATCTAACTGAGACTAAACTTGTCAAGAATGAAGAACTATCTTACAACTTGGCTATGGCAGAGATGCTAAAAGATACTGGTATTAAAACTAAGATTGTCAAAGAATACTTGCCAGTCATTAATAAACTTACTAATCAGTACCTACAAATCCTAGACTTTTTTGTCCACTTTAATCTTGATGAGAGTTTCCAAGAGACTATCCGCTCAAGACATCGTGACAACTTCTCATACGACTCGTTCTCTGAGGGTGAGAAGCAACGTATTGACTTGGCACTACTCTTTACTTGGCGACAAATTGCTAAGATGAAGAACTCGGTGGCAACCAATTTACTAATACTTGATGAGACCTTTGACAGTTCATTGGATCATGAAGGTGTTGGTAACTTAATGAAAATCATCTACTCGCTTGGTGATGATGCTAATGTCTTTGTTATATCACATAAAGGAGAAATTTTAGATGATAAGTTTGAAGGCAAGATTGAATTTACTAAAGAAAAAAACTTTAGTAAAATTAAATAAAATGGTTTACAACTTGACCAATATGGTATATAATGGTCATATTAATTCAACTGGAGTATATTATGGAATTATCTGAAAACACTCTTTCTATTCTTAAAAACTTTGCTGGTATCAATTCCAACATTGTGATAGAAAAAGGCAATACTGTTAAAACTATCTCGGAGGCAAAGAATGTTATGTCTACCGCTTCTATCGTGGAAGATTTTCCACAATCATTTGGTATCTATGATCTAAATGAATTCCTTGGGGTTCTAAGTTTGGTGGATACACCTAACCTAGTATTTCAACAAGACTATGTGACTGTCGGAGATTCCTCTGGTCGCAGTAAAGTAAAATATTTCTTCTCTGATCCTGACATGCTAACAAAGCCAGGCAAGAATGTAAATATGCCAAATGCAGACGTATCTTTTACACTAGATGCAGATACACTTGGTAGAATTAAACGTGCTTCAACAGCACTAGGTCACAATGAGGTATCAATCACCGGCAAAGATGGTGTACTAAGTATCTCTGTTGTTGATAGTAAGAATAAAACATCTAATGCTTATTCTATTGACGTTGCTGGAGAATTTGATGATGGAGTAGATTTTAACTTTATTCTAAATATCTCAAATCTAAAGGTAATTGCTGGAGATTATAATGTTGAAATCTCCTCTAAACTTATCTCTAAATGGACTAATACGGAATATGGTATTTCTTATTGGATCGCCTTTGAAAAAACATCTACATACGGAGTTTAATTGATGTCTAAAAAAGAAAATAATGAACACGATGCAAGCTATGCTTTAATGGCACAGATTAGTCGTAGCACGGTTGCTGTAATTGATGCAGTCGTACAACGTGGTGGCTTTCGTGGTGAAGAATTATCCACAATCGGCACCCTCAGAGACCAGTGTATTCAAGCTATCTCTACATCTGAAGCATATGAGGCCAATAAGTCATAATAAACTTTACAATTTGTCCAAAATATTATATAATGAAATTCTTGAATATGGAGATTGTAAATGACTGACTTCCTATGGACCGAAAAATATCGGCCACAAAAAATTAGTGACAGTGTCTTACCAAAAGACCTAAAAGAAACATTTCAGCAATTGGTGAATACTGGTGATTTACCTAACATGTTGTTATGCGGTACTGCTGGTCTAGGTAAGACAACTGTTGCTAAGGCTCTATGTAATGAACTAGAGCTTGACTATATTATGATCAATGGATCCGAAGAAGGTAACATTGACACACTACGTGGTAAGATTAAACAGTTTGCTTCTACAGTATCTCTGCAAGGTGGCTATAAAGTAGTTATTCTTGACGAGGCTGATTATCTTAATCCACAAAGTACACAACCAGCCCTACGTGGCTTTATAGAAGAATTTGCAAACAATTGTAGGTTTATCTTAACTTGTAACTTTAAAAATCGTATCATTGAGCCACTGCATTCTCGTTGTGGTGTATATGAATTTAATACATCTAAGAAAGATATGGCTGGTCTTGCCGCACAGTTTATGGCACGGGCTAAGTTTGTATTAGAAACAGAAGGGATTGAATATGAAGAACCTAAACTTGCTGAAATTATCTTGGCTCATGCCCCTGATTGGCGCCGTATTCTCAACGAACTACAAAGGTTTTCAATTAGCGGCATTCTTATTCCTGGCACTAGGATGGTTTCTACTGGCGATCAGTATGTTAATCTAATTAAACTCCTTAAAGATAAAGACTTCAAAAAGATGCGGTCTTGGGTAGTTAATAATATTGATGTTGATGCATCTTCAATCTTCCGTGGTGTATATGATGGTATGAATGGATTAGTTCAACCACAATCTATACCACAACTTGTTCTTATATTAGCCGACTATCAATATAAGAATGCCTTTGTTGCAGATCATGAACTAAATGTAGTTGCTTGTATGACTGAGATCATGGCTAATGTGGAGTTTGTATAATGGCTATAATCTTTGACTTTGAAACCTTATCTGTAGATAGAGTAAATGGTGTACTGCTTTCAATGGCTGTACTTGAGTTTGAAGAAAGCAGATTTAATCCTAAAGAGCAATATTCTTATACTGAATTGTTAGAAAGTTCACGATATATTAAATTTGATGTTGAAAGTCAAGTTAAAAAATATGGTAGACAAATCAATCAGGATACGTTAAAATGGTGGGGAGAACAATCTAAAGATGCTCAAAGGCAACTAAAGCCAACTGAGCTTGATGTAGATATTGACCAAGCAATACCATTTATCAACACCCATACAAAGAAAAAGTTAGATAAAGTTTATACTCGTGGTAATACATTTGATCCTATTATTATAGATTATATTGCCGAACAGTGTAAGCAAATCGTACCTTGGCCACATTGGGTTGTTCGTGATACTAGATCAATGATCGAAGGTATGTCTTGGGGTATTGATCTAAGAAATGGATTTATACCAGAAGGTTTGGAATCTGTGTTTGTTGCACATGATCCACAGCATGATATTGTTATGGATGTGATGAGACTACAGACACTAGCATTAGCGTTAGGATAGATTATGGATAGATTGACTTTATTTACTAAAGATAGATGTGTATATTGCCACATGCTACAAGAAAAACTTGATATGTGGAATATAGAATATGTAATACTAAACAACCATCCTTTACCAGATGGTCATAAAACTTACCCTCAGTTGTATTATAGAGATACTGATGTGCAAAAAGGCGCATCAACAGATGTGACTGAAGCAGTTCTTTTGGAAAGAATGGAGCGCGTAATGTGGCCAGGTATGGACGGAGGTATTGAAGATGTCCGTTAGCCCTTTTGATTATCTAAACTCTATTAACTTTACTAAGCAAGACATCATGATGGATGATCAAGCTGAGAAAGGTTATGCACCATTTATGGTCAATCGTGGCTTATCTTACTTTCCAGATACAGTTGCTTTTGCTAATGAGATGAATAGGTATCACCACCTAGACAATCGTCTACAATTTGACTTTCTTATAAATATCACTAGAAAGCGGAAACGCTTCTCTAAATGGGCTAAGGCTCAACCTGAAAGTGATATTGATGCTGTCAAAGAATACTATGAATATAGCAATGAGAAAGCTAGGCAAGCTTTGACACTATTATCACCTGAACAAATAAAAATTATAAAAACAAAGGTGAGTAAAGGTGGAAAAAGAAAATAATATAGTTGAGTGGACTCCAAGTGATATGCTTGAGATTGTCCTCAACGAGCCAGATGACTTTTTAAAGATTAGAGAAACATTAACACGTATTGGTGTTGCTAGTCGTAAAGATAACAAATTATTCCAATCGTGCCATATTCTACATAAACAAGGTAGATATTTTATAGTGCACTTTAAAGAACTATTTTTGCTTGATGGCAAAAAGAGTAATCTGGAAGAGAATGATATTGGTAGAAGAAATACAATTGCGACACTTATGTCGGATTGGGGTCTTGTAAGTATACAAGGCGAACAAAATCCAAAACCAGTTGCACCTCTCAGACAGATTAAAATTATCCCATTTAAAGATAAAGATAAATGGGAACTATGTCCGAAATATAATATCGGAAACAAATAGACTAGCTGCTATTCTGAAAATGAATAGCTGTAGTTTATAAATACTATTGTAGCGCCGTAAAGGGCTATGAACCATTCTTGCTGTTAAAAGGAGAAAAAATATGACAGGCATGAAAACACTATTCCCCTCTTCCGCCTTTGTGGGCTTTGACCATCTATTCAACGAATTAGAATGGACAACAAAGCATGCACAAGATCACTATCCCCCACATAATATCATCAAAACCAGTGAGGAAGATTACCTCATTGAGATTGCTGTTGCTGGATTTAGTAAAGAAGGTATTGAAGTCGAATATCACCAGCGAACGCTTACTGTAACAGGTGAGCATAAAAAGCAAGGTCGTGATTACATTCACCGTGGAATTTCCACTAAGAAGTTTAAGCGAACCTTTCGACTGTCTGAGAACGTAGAAGTTCACGGAGCAGATATTCAAGATGGCATTCTAGCAGTTGAACTGAAATATGTCATTCCAGAAGATCAGCGTCCTCGTAAAATCAATATTGGTCAAAACGAGGAATCACAAAATGAACCAACTAATAATACTACAAGCCAACTTCTTACAGAACGCAATTAACGCTCTGTTAGATTTATTTAAAGACATAAAATCAACACGCAAGGAAATTTCAGAAGCTAAGGCGACTATTAGAGAGTTGAATAAACTATCTGATGCAGACTTAACTGATATTGGTCTATGTCGTGGAGACATCTGGAGTGTCGCTCATCATAAGCATGACGATATAAGGAGACGTTTCTAATGACTGAATCAGTAATGAAATTTGCATTTGCACCAGTTGGTGGACTCTTTAGTGGATTTAACAATTTCTTCCTATCCGTAGGAAAAGCAAAGGCAGCAGCTGAGCTTCATAGAATGGGTTACTATGATGAAGCAAAGTATCTAATGTTGACTGACAACGAAGACTTGTGAAAACACATAAAAATTTGAAAAAGGGGGTTTACAGACCTCCTTTTTTGGTATATAATACTAACATATATTATGGAGATATTCATTGTCATTCTACACTTCTGTTAATCGCTACGGCAACTCTTTACTTTATCGTGGATATAATGACACTGGTCATGCAATAAGTAAACGTATTAAATACGAACCAACATTATATTTGCCTTCTAAAGAAGCTGGTACAAAATATACTGGTCTTGATGGATCGCCTCTTAAAGCCATGAAGTTTGGCAAGATGTCAGAGGCAAAAGAATTTATTGATATGTACAAAGAAGTGCCAGGATTTAAAATCTATGGTAATACTAACTATGTACAACAATTCATAGAAGAAAGATTTCCAGACAACATCAAGTTTAATCCTAGCCACGTTAATGTGGTTAACTTTGATATTGAGGTTGCTTCTGATGAAGGCTTCCCTCGCCCAGAGGAAGCTGCATATCCTGTAATCTCTATTGCTCTCAAGTCAAGTCTATCTGGTGTCTACCAAGTGTGGGGTCTTGATGAGTACGACTTTGAGAAAACTGAACTTGATATGGGTGATGATCTTATCCAATACCACCGCTGTTCGTCAGAGGAAGAGTTACTGGCTAAGTTTCTAGGCTATTGGCATAAGAATTGTCCAGACATTATTACTGGTTGGAATATACGTTTCTTTGACGTTCCGTATCTGGTGAATCGCATTGCGAGAGTAGGTAGTGCCGAGGCAGTAAAAAGACTAAGCCCATGGAATTTAGTGAACGAGAGAAATGTCACCGTCATGGGTAGACCTCAGCAAGGCTTTGAAATTGTTGGTATCCAGCAAGCTGATTATATTGAATTGTTTAAGAAGTTTGGTTATGCATATGGCACACAAGAAAAGTATACACTAGATCATGTTGCAAATACGGTACTCGGCGAGAAGAAATTATCATATGAAGAATTTGGTAATCTATTTACTTTGTACGAACGTGATCACCAGAAGTTTATTGACTATAATATTAAAGATGTTCAGCTAGTACAACGTATCGATGATAAGATGGGTTTGATCGAACTCTGTATGACTATGCAATATAAAGGTGGTGTTAACTTATCAGATACCTTTGGTACTACTGCGATATGGGATTCAATCATCTGTCGAGAGTTGGCTCAGAGCAACATTATCATTCCGCCATCTAACCAGAATATTAAACAACCTTATCCTGGTGGTTATGTTAAAGATCCAGATATTGGTTTCCACGAGTGGGTGGTTTCTTTTGACTTAAACTCACTATATCCAAATCTTATTGTCCAATATAATATGTCACCAGAGACACTTATGCCAGGTTTAACAACTCAGGGTGTCGAACATTATCTACATGGACCAGCTACTGATGATGAACATTGTGTAGCCGCCAACGGTGCTAGGTTCTCCAAGTCTAAACAAGGTGTATTGCCTAAGATTATTATTGACTATGGTAATGAGCGTAAGGCTGTTAAGAAAGAAATGCTCAAGACAAAGCAAGCCTATGAAAAGGCACCTACTTATGAGCTTGAGAAAAAGATTAACCAACTTGAGAATAGACAGATGTCTGTCAAGATCCTACTCAATTCTCTTTATGGTGCATTAGGCAATAAACACTTTAGATACTTTGATATGAGAATGGCTGAGGGTATCACACTATCTGGCCAGTTGTCTATCTTGTGGGCTGAGAAAGCAATCAACCAAGAGATGAACAAGATACTTAAATCTGATGATAAAGATTATGTGATTGCAATCGATACAGATTCACTTTATATTAATATGGCACCAATTGTAGACCAACTTAAACCAACAGATCCCGTTAAGGCTCTGGATAAGATATGTTCACAACACTTCGAGTCTGTCCTAGAGAAATCGTATGCTGATTTGTTCACTAAGATGAATTGCTTTACTAATCGTATGGTAATGGAGCGAGAAGTAATTGCTGATCGTGGTATATGGACTGCTAAGAAAAGATACATCTTAAACGTACATAACTCAGAGGGTGTGCAGTATGACGAGCCTAAACTCAAGATCATGGGTATTGAGGCTATTAAGTCATCCACTCCTATGGTTGTAAGAGATAAGTTTAAAGAAATATTCTATATTATTATTGATGGTGACGAACGTAAGGTGCAGAAGTATATCGAAGACTTCCGCAATCACTTTAAAACTTTACCAGTTGAGCAAGTATCCTTTCCACGTGGTGTGTCTAATATTACTAACTGGCATGACAATCAGAAGATATACAAAAAAGGTACACCAATTCATGTTCGTGGTTGCTTGCTATATAATCATACGATTAAAGGATTATCTCTTGATAAAAGATATGGCTTAGTTCAGAATGGAGAAAAGATTAAATTCTGTTATCTAAAATTGCCTAACCCTATTAAAGAGAATGTAATTGCATTCCCTGATTATCTACCTGAAGAGACAACCCTGCATAAATATGTTGACTATGATAAACAATTTCAGAAAACATTTATCGACCCAATTACACCAATTCTGGAAGCTATTGGTTGGTCAGCAGAGGATCAAATGACTTTGGAGGACTTTTTTGTATGAACTATGTATTTGATGTTGACGGAACTCTAACGCCTAGCCGTGGAGAAATGGATAAGGAGTTTGCAAATTGGATGGAACACTTTACAACTCACAATGCTTGCTATCTGGTGACTGGTAGTGATCGTGTAAAAACTAAGGAACAAGTACCTGCAAGTGTTTATGACTCTTGTATGAAAGTATTCCAATGTTCGGGTAATCATATCTTTGAACAGAATAGAGAAATTCATAAAGACGAATGGATGTTATCTCATGAACAAAATATCTTTCTATTAGATAAGTTGCATTCATCTCAATACGGAATAAGAACAGGGCAGCACTTTGATCATAGACCTGGATTATGCAACTTCAGTGTTGTAGGTAGAAATGCTGGTCCATATCAAAGACAAGATTATATTTGGTTTGATGAAATGTTTGAAGAGCGCTCTAATATTGCAACGGAGTTTAATAAGAAGTTTGGTAAGGAAGTGCGAGCTACTGTAGCTGGAGAAACTGGTCTTGACATCACTCCAGTGGGTAAAGGTAAAGCACAGATCCTTAAATGGTTAAAAGGTCCTATCACATTCTTTGGTGATAAGACTATGGAAGGTGGCAATGATTATGATCTTGCTGCAGCACTAGAATTTAAAAATGTAAATCAAGTAGATGATTGGAGACACACTTGGAAAATCTTGTCGAATTAATTGAGCAATGGCATCACGACCGCAACCTAATTGAGGGTTCTACTGATAAAGATCAGTACCTTAAACTTATACAAGAGGCTGGTGAACTATCAGATAGCATCTGTAAGGGTAAGGATATTCGTGATGATATTGGTGATATGATGGTGGTTCTAATTAATATTATGGCTCGTAATGACTTGTCTATGCAGGAATGCCTACAAGTAGCATATGATGATATCAAAGATCGTAAAGGAAAGATGATTGATGGCGTTTTTGTGAAAGAAAGTGATTTACAATAGGCGCTAAATATGTTATAATGGTTTTATATATTATGGAGTACACATGACTAACTACAATCAACCAAAATATCCAATCTATATTATCTCTAAAGGTAGGGCAGACTCTCGCCTTACCTCTAAGACATTGGACGAATTAAATGTGCCGTATCATATTGTTATCGAAAAAGATGAGTATGATGCTTATGCAGAAAACATACACCCTAGCAAAATTCTTACATTACCTGATGGATTCCGAGAGGATCCTGAACTAGCTCTTGGTGATGCTGCAGGGCGAGTTGGTGGTAGTATACCAGCAAGAAATTTTGTATGGCAGCATGCTATCTCAACTGGTGCTAAACGTCACTGGATTATGGATGATAACATTCGTCACTTCTATCGTGTACACCAGAATAAGAAAACTATTGTAACTAATGGTAATGTGATCCGTGCTTGCGAAGAGTTTACTGATCGCTTTACTAATGTTGCAATGTCTGGTATGAATTATCAATACTTTGTACCAGCATCTCAAAAGAAAAGACCTTATACACTTAATACTAGGGTTTATTCTTGTATTCTACTGCGTAATGATCTACCGCACCGATGGCGTGGTAAATATAATGAAGACACAGATTTAAGTCTGCGTATTCTAAAAGATGATCATTGCTCTATTCTTTTTAATGCATTTGTTTGTGGTAAGATGACTACCCTAGTTATGGGTGGCGGCAATACAGACAATGTTTATATTGATGGTGATAATCGCCGTACCTTTGCAGAAGCACTTAAAGAACAACATCCGGATATTACAGAAGTTGTTTGGCGCTACAATCGTTGGCATCATCATGTAGATTATTCTGGTTTTTCTAAGAATAAACTTATATTCAGAGATGACTATGAAAAGAAAGCTGGAGTCAACGAGATGGGTATGCAAATGGTCAGACTCACTAAAGATCAACATATCAAGCATAAAGAAACATTTGGAAATACAGAGGATAGATATTATGGCTAAATCAACAGCATCAAGTTTATTTGTACTAGATGGTACAGAAGAAGAATGGAACGTACAACACTGGGAAGACATGCCAGCGTTTGACCAACCGGACCTAGACATCTATGGTTCTATGAACATTGCATTTAGAACAGAGCAAGACTTTATTAAATTTCGTCAACTGATGGATCAGCCTAGTATTTCTATTCGATCCCGTGGTGTCTATTATCCAGCTCGTGGCGAGAATGATGCCACCCTATTGCGTTGGATGGATGAAGACACTACGGAGAAAGCAAATGTATCAACTGACGATATTTAAAAGCCAGTTTGACAACAAGACACATCGTCAAATTGAAATTCAAACCTGGGATCAGTTCAAGGATTTTTTGTTCAAGTTATCCCAAGCACCTAAGAAAGGTAAGAAAGATGCTGAGCTTATTTCACCGGCTGTATATACGGATGGTACTACAAGAGCCAACAAAAATGTATTACATTGGGCAAATTGGGCTGCTGTTGATGTTGATGATTATGTCTTCGAGGGGAATTTAGAAAATGTATTACGTTCTCGTTTTGGTAAGTATAATTTTGTTTGTTATAGCACTGCTAGCAGCACGGACGATTTACCGAAGTTCAGACTTGTCTTTGACCTTGGCAGAAAGATTGTCGCAGAAAATATCAGAGGTTTCTGGCACGCCCTTAACAAAGAGCTTGGTGAAATTGGAGATTCGCAGACTAAAGACCTATCAAGGATGTATTATATCCCTGCAGATTATGCTGGTGCTAACAACTTTTTCTTTAGTAATACTGGCGATTGCCTTGATGTGGATGCCCTTATGGCTGCCCATCCCTATGACGATAGGCAACATTCCACTTCCTTTTTAGATAGATTGCCAGACGAGTTAAAAGAACAAGTCTTATTATATAAAAAGAATAAATTAAACAATCACGATTATAAATGGTCTGGTTATCGTGACTGTCCGTTCTGGCCAAAAGATTTGGCTGGTGAATATCTAACCATATCAGACACTGGTTGGTATTCTAAGATGTATGCTATTATGGTTAAGGTAGCAGGCAACGCAACATACAGAGGCTATCCTATATCATCAGCACAGATTGCTGAATTATGTAAACAGTTTGATGTAGAGAATGGTAACTGGTATGAGAACCGCCCATTGGAGACTGAAGCCGATAGGGCACTTGAGTATATTTACAGAAATGGAACACTATAATGAAAGCACAAAGAATTGCTAAATCTCAAAAAGCACGTATCCGTCGTAAAAAATTAAAGACTGTCATTGAAGAGAAGACCGAAAGATTGTATTCAAAAATGAGAAAGGTTCGTAGGTCTCGATCATGCAAACAATAGTTTGGCTTACAATTTTATTGGCTCTTTGTACGATATCCATAACTTGGGCGTATCAAACATATCTAAATGGTATAACTCGTCATAAAAAATTAGAATATTCGGTAAAGGTTCTGGTTATATGTGTAAGTATATTCCAGTGCTTACTGGTATTACTACAAATAATAATATTAATAATAGTGTAACAAATATGTTACAATATCGCATTAAATACAAAAAAAGTTAAAAAAAGTAAAGAAAACACTTTACATCTGTGTTTGTTTGTAGTATAAGAGTTATAGAAACAATAACTAAGGAATTATATTATGTCAAAATCAAACGTATTTTCATCAAACATGGAATTTTCAACTACTAAAATCGAAAACTTCTATAAAGCTACTAACTCATCTGTACCTTGTTACTTAGAGCAAGTAGCATGTATTGGTTGGGTTGCTTCTTATGAAGATCCTAAGTGGAAGCAAACAGGTCTATCATATGAAGATGCTGTTGCAGAATTTGGTTTTAAGAATGTTAAGGCTAAGCCTAATGGTTGTGTTAACGGAGATTGGTTAATCGAAGTTAAAGATGGCTTCACATCTGATGAAAAGGAATTCGATACTCCTACTCAAGCAATTGCTTGGTTAGAAACTAAGATTCCTTTCTCAATGAAATTAGCAGAATTTATATAATTCAACTGAGAGGGTTTACAAAGCCCTCTCTTTATGCTATAATGTTTACAACACTTGGAGATTTATATTATGAGAAAGCCTTCTATTGAGATTGCAATTAAAAAAGCTGGTACTTACCTTGGTTACTTTACAATTGCTGAGCACACCACAAACATCAGTAACGATAAACCTTCTCGCACATTTGAGAAATTGGTTTTTACTAAAGCTGATGGTATGGAAACACGTGACTATAAAGCAATGGGTGATATTGTATATGGTATGTATGTTAACGACAGCTTGGTCAAGATTGGTAAAGCTGGATCAACAAATGGTTGGGCTGGACGTATCGGTACATATGGTGTCGATCCTAAAGGCGAAGCAACCAATCGTAAGATCATCACTCATCTAAAAGAAGACTTTACATATGAAACTCGTGTTGA
>Ga0257114_1000118_pt1 | contig 60887 bp, 100 predicted proteins | sample SI112_10mmetaG_FD_190149 | JGI IMG/M metagenome (GOLD analysis project Ga0257114, IMG submission 190149) | Marine microbial communities from Saanich Inlet, British Columbia, Canada - SI112_10m | ecosystem: Environmental > Aquatic > Marine > Inlet | place: Canada: British Columbia | collected...
ACTGGGGCAGTTCAAACCGTGGGGTCCACGCAAAAGGTGAGTACGGAACCGCATCTCTCCGAGCAGACGCAATGGGTCTTCTTGACACCGAAGGTCGCTGGATTCTTCCACAAGACGCTGGTTCAACAAATACTGGCTCTGGACAAGCTGGCGCTGCAAGCGGCTGGATCTCCAAAGCAATTTCAATCAAAACTTTGGAGGAGGCATACTACATGTTCACCGGACTGCAGTACAACACCTCTCCAATCCGAGTCACTGAATCGCAATGGGCAATCGCTGGTATTACTACTCCAGTCCACTCTCACCTGATTCTCTCTGTCCTCGAAGAACCATTCTGTTACATGTCAGAACCATTGGTCATTGAACCAGAAAAATTGGTTGACTGGAACCTTCGCAGCACACTCGGAACCGGCACTCTCCAGGGCGAGTCTCTGAGAGTCTTGGGGATGATCGTAGGTCAGCACCACGAGATGATCCAACTTCAAGTCACATCAACGGAGCTTGCTTGAGACCTTTTTGGTCCCCACACACACAATGAGGTGAACAAGTATGGCACTCGATTTAACAAACGCATTCACCATCGGTGGATTGGACAGCGCCCCTGGGGGCAACTCGGCAAGAATTCTCTGCATGACAGGTGCAGTTGAGATTTCAAGCATAACTCCCGCCGATGCAGGCGGTTCTGCTCTCTTTGACGCAGACGGCGGCATCACTCTAAAAACCGGAACTGGACTTAGTGGTGATGATTACACAACCGCAGATTTCGCATTGTCCTACGGTGCTGGCACCGTGGGTGTCGGCGCAAACGACGCAGACGACGAAACTGGCGATCAAATCCGACTTAGCTTCACTTTCGGAGACACAGTTGACGACATCTCACAATTTCAAATCGTTGGCGCTACGGGCTCTTTCGCAGCAGACGCAGACGGCGTAGCAGCTACAATGGCCCCTGGGGCCGCTGGAGTTTCTCTTCTCGGAACCGGAATCGATGTAAACATGGTTGGTGGAGTGACAAAGATGAAGGGAAATACAGTTTCATTCATTCTGGACACACTAAGCGGTGAAGATGTGGCAAACATCGATCTTGCCGCAGGCACTTGCATTTCCTTCTCGGTTATTGCTATCGCTTTGCCAGTCCACGCTTGATTCTGATTCACTCACAATACCTGCTCCTTTGAGCATGTGTGAGTGGAACTTACACAAAATGGTGATTCAAAATGGACGGATGGCGAGGAACAAGACTTGGTTATGCTGGTGGTCGAACAGGCTACATGGCAAACTACGGCAACAACGATGCTTTCAGAGGCACCCTGGGTGCTAACAGCAACTCAAGCGGTTTCAACTATGTCCAGAGCGGCATTCAGCGAAACACAGCTACTTTGATGGCAACCGGCTTCGGCCTTGTTCTTGGACTTGCGATCCTCACTGGAAACAAAGGACTCAACAATGCAATCAACAAAGTGCCCGTGGTGGGCGACTTGAACAAAGCGGTGCAAAATACAGCACCAGCCAAGGCTGCCCAGAACACGGTGAAGAAATTCACGAACTGAGGTGGCCAAGTTGATGACCAGTACCTTCGAGCGTGCGATGGCTCAAAACGCCAACACGGTGCCGCTAAGGCATGAACTCGCAGGTAGCATGAGCGGAACTGCTTCAACAGTGTCAGGAGGCGTACTAACGGCTCTTGGCATTGGTACTCTTTTTTACTTCGGCAACGACCGTACATCGGGCTTAGTGCCTTTGATGGTTGCCGGATTGGGTGGATTGGCCATTGGAGGTTATCTACAGAACAGATGAAAATATTCCCTGAATTCATACACATCAAGGGGGAAGTGATACAATGGCAAGAGTTAATTTTGGAAGAACACCGACTGTACGAGGATACAATCCTTTAGCGAACACACTGAAACCTGGGCATGTTATCCAGATGCGTGGCGAATTTTATGTCGTTGACGCTGTCGAAGGATTAACAGTTGACCTGGTTGTTACCGCTGGTGGAAATACTGCTGGAACTGAAATCTCGGATAACTACGATTCAGGATATTTCGAAGATGCGGATCTCGAACCTTACCGAAACCACCTTTACTGTTTGATTCCTTCCTTGACAGGACAACCAAAATTCATTACACGGTCCGGAACCTACGACGGCGTTGGTTTTCCCGACGATACCGCAGAAGTCACATTGTCTGGAGCATTGAAATCCATCGGTGCAGCATCTCGTACTATGGTCGGGCTCATCAGCCCTCGTGTCTATCTCAAGCATCCTGCCGGGATACCCAGGTGGCACCTTGATGAAGCTCCGGAGAACGACAAGACTGGATTCATCGATGTCACAGTCAGTCCTCACGAAGATCCCAACCCAAACTTCGCAATTTGGATTGAAAGCGGTGAAAATCAACTTCCACAATTTAGAATGGTGAATACAACTGGAGAGGCAATCTACAACCCTGTAATTCACCTGCAGGGATTCAAAGCTCGGTTGAAGCATCTCAACAAGCGAGATATCGATGAGGCAAGAAAAGCAAACGGTGGTAAATTTGTCTACAAGATTATCAAGCCACAAGGTCTTCCGCACGCTGGTTCAATGAGCGCTGACTATGACCCGAACTGAGGGGGGTAGTCTGAATGGCAATCAAAGAACTCACCAAAGGCAAAGATGCTAACCAACTTGCTCGGCAATCCCCCTTTGGCCGCCCTCCTTATGGCGGTGGCTATGAGTCATCCAAAGATTACAAGACCGGCGAATTGGTAATGCTCTCAGAGGGCCTTTACCGAATCAAACAAGCTGAAACAATCTCGACCATCTTTCACATTGGGATACAAGGCACACTGACTGCCTCCGCCACAGGTTCGATCACCATAGATATGACTCAAAACAATCGAAGAGCGACTGAACTCAATACAGTAGCAAAGGTATTTCCTGCCGGAATTCAAGTGTTGCTTGGTGAACAGGGTTTCAACAACACAAATCAAATCATCACCAACAGAGCGAACGCAACATCATCTACGGCAGGTTTGCTAACAATTACTACAGACGACACTGTAAGAACTGCTCTGTATCCTGTTGGAACGGAATGCACAATCCTGTTCATTCCCAAAAACGAAACCCACGCCAAACAATTCTTACTTGACAAAACAACAATGTCTGCACTTGAAAGCCCTTCCTCCGATACCGTAATTTACGAACTTCTATGGGGTTTGTCGCAACACCCAAAATACATTGGTGAGGATGGGGAAATTACATCGTCGGGGTTAAACAACGCCACGGAGGCGACAATAAGTTCCACCAACTACGGGGCGCAAATGGGAGGGACTCCAATAGGTTCTGGTGGTGTCAGGTCTGGTGGTGAAGAGGCAGGGGACACAAGTAAGGTAATTACCGGCTCAGGCCATGGTGCATCTGGATATGGGACCTCAATGGTGAAATACGCAGGAATGATTTCACCTTCCGTTCGAGTTTACCAACCGGAATCAGTCGTTCGTTTCTCATCTGACCGTGAAAAAAACACAGATGCTACTATCTCCATTGCTGGAGGCCAATTAAATAAATCCGGATTCTTGGATGCATCAGACACTTCGGCATTGAGCCCCAACCCTTCTTACCGACTCCTAACGGGTTCTAATGGTAATGATGGCACTCTTCCTTTCTTCGAGACATTGCAGGCGACGGAAGAAGACCTGCACGATCCCCACATTGTAATTATTGGAAACAAATTTACTTTGGTTGAGGTAAGCACAGAGGAAGTAAAGCAAATGGTTCGTCGTTCTGGGCGATTCAATTACAAAATCATACAAGACCCAACTCAAGCTTACAAAGACCTATCAGACGGTGTTACAGGGCCAAGAAACGGGTGGAAAGAGGCAGTAGAAGCAACAAAGGGACGCAGAATGTCTTTTGATGATTACAAAAAATTGACTGACAATGTGACCAGCCAAACAATGAACCTTCTATATGGCACATCCACCCAGCAAGTAGCGAAGCGGAGTGGCATAGATCCACGACAACGCCATCGGGGGAATTGAAAATGGTTGATGTATTGCCAGACGGAGTAACAGACATAACAGACGGAGTAATTGACACGGACACCATAATGCTGTTCCCAGGTGATATGCACCAAGGGGGGCACAGCCGAGTCCAAGACAACCGGGCCATCGTAGAACGCCGAAGGAACTTGACTATAACATCTAAAGCCACAGAAGTTGTATTGGATCAATTGGAATCCGGCAACTTGGAATATGTACTCATTAAAGCCTCTCGCACGCTCTCCGATGGAACAGAGGGAGCCGTCCCCGGAAAGATAGCAATCTTTCTCCAGTTAGATGGATATGCTCAAGGTGGGTTCGAAAGCATTTACGACGGTGCGGTGGGCGCATCTGTTCCAGGAGTCACAATGGCTACGATGAGTGAACTGAACCTGCCGGAGCAATCTGGAATGTGGTATTTGACAGTCGACCAAATCGATACCAAAGTCGCATTGTTCCGCAACCGAAACTACAATCACAGAATTCGCTTGAAGATAATGAATACTGACACATCATCTTCTGTACATATTGATTTTATTGAAATTGCCAGAAAACGCCGTATTGCAAAAGAGGGCATGTCCAACGCTCGAGGCAACAGCATGGACCAATTAGGCTACTGAGGTGAATATGATGGGGCAGACTACAGCACAAGCAGACGCATCAGTTTTCGGCGCAATCGTTCACCAAGCTGGAACAGGATATCTAACCAACTTGGGTACAACGCTTGCCGTTGGGGCTACATCAATAATCCTCGATACCGGGACCTCCTCGCTTTCCAAAGGTCAAACTGGAAAATTTACCGGATCAACTCAATTGTACACTATTGTTTCAGTCGATGCGGCGGGGACTCGAGACACTAATTCTGCGGGAATTGGTATTCATGGCGTAGATGTAACTCAAATTACAGTCTCGCCCGCACTCGTGGCCACGCTTGCGAACAATGTGGCATTTACTCCTACTGCGGCAGCCCAGGCTTTACCTCCTTACCAAGTCACGGATAGTATCGTCGTGTTAGCCGACGCCAGCAACTCAAACAACATCTTCGTAGGCAGCGACAGTGTGACCGTAAGTTATGGGTTCATGCTTGCCGCTGGTTCCGCTATTGAAATCAAATGCACAGACGCTTCATCTGTTTACATCATAGGTACAACGAACGACCATGTTTACATCACGGGGAGCTGATTCAATGGGTAAATATTCAGGGGCAGGCGGCGGCGGCGACATAGATGCTGCGACTACATCACTCCAAGGCAAGGTTGAACTTGCAACACAAGCTGAAACCACCGGTGGCACCGTGGACACGATGGCAGTAACTCCCGCAGGTCTACATACGGGACTTGCTGGCCTAACCGATGTAACAGTTACCGCCTCAGACAAGATCGTACATATCGATGTGTCTGACAGCGGGAAGCTAAAAATTGACACGATTCAAGGTATTCTTGACCTCGTACCCTCTGTATCTACCGCATCTGACTCTACCGCAGGTATAATCGAAATTGCAACAGACGCAGAGACTTTAACGGGAACTGCGACGAACAGGGCAGTTACTCCTGCGAACCTTGTAGCCAAGATTAACCAACTCGTTGTGGTTGGCAATGCCCAGCCAACACTAACGGCTGGACAGAGTGGCGCAGTGATTTACCTCGACCATGCTAATTCGGGCGTTACCTTGCCGAACGGATGTGCTGTCGGCACTCACTTTACAATCATCAACAACACAGGTTCAAGTGAAGCAATTGGGCTAAATACCAACGGGGTGGTTTTGAGTGGCTTGCCAAACAATACAATCAATGACCACCTTTCTAAAACCTTCATCTGCGTGACGCTTTCGGGCAGCTCCTCAACATGGGCAGTAATTGGGTGAACTCTTATGTTTTCAACAGCAGTTGCCGGAAGCGTATCTGATTCGACAAAATCAGGGACGCCGTCCTTTACTGTACAAAGTATGAGGCTCACCCCCATCAATAATCAAGGTGCTGTAGTAACTCCAGGGGTCCAAACATTGACTAACGGCCAAACGACAGCCGCTATAGCGATGAGCGATATTGGATTCGGGGGAAGCATCAGATTCCAAATGCAAGTGAATATCGGAAATAGTGTCGGCGGTGGTGGGCGTTCAACATCAAACGATATCACTTTGAATCCGAAAGGTCATGAACTCTACTCAGGCGAACTGCAACCGACAGTGTCGCAGACAGATTACGATGGGAGTCCCGGTAAACATGTTGGCATAATGTTAGAAGAGGGACCAGATGGAAGTGGTGGTACTTCCTTCCTTTCCGCTATAATAAGTCAAGATTCGGGAGGTGCCGGCGGAACCAGTAACGCCGTCCTCACCTTCAATAGCTCCCCCCCGAATTTGCTCATGGAGCAGGTGGAAGAATTGGCATTAGGTATCATCTCTTCAGCGACTGGATTGTTTGAGATTCCGGATCTCTGTATCGAAATACTTGACAAAAACACGGGGATTTACGCACTTGGTCCGAGCGATGCAATGAGATTCACGATAGAGTTGGCGACCTGAAGGTGAATAAAGTGATTGAAGTCAAAGATTTAGGTACGACCAAAAAATCAAGACCACAGTTGTTGAGACTGTATCGTAACGAATTCCCCAAACTAACAGTGGAAGTCGTTGAACGATTCACAAACTCATTCAACTGTATAGCCTGGACAATCGGTGTTCGAGATCGATGGGTCTGGAATGAAGTAGACATGAACAATGATGGTTTGGCGAGCTTCTCGGAATTCATCTCCTTTTACAACAAACACGGATTGATGCCAACGACCATTGAATCGGAAGCTGATGTCGCTATATTCGGATTTGAAAATTTTGGGAAAATTGATGTCAAACATGGGGCAGTAAGAGAAAAAGGGAGCAATTACTGGCTTTCCAAAATGGGGCAAGGCGGGATAATCCGCCATGCTGGACTAAATGTGTTTGGAGATAGTCCCTATGGGGACCTTCTGTTGATGTTCAAGAGGGTTTGAAGTGGCCGGAAGAAGGTAAGCCCATGAAATGCGATTGCGGATGTGAAGAAATCATCCAAGTACCTCATGAGGGTATAGGGGTGCTGGAAATTTGCCAAGATTGCGGTTTAACGACCCTATTCCTTGGGAATCAATGATGGCTTTTGAGGCTGCACAGTAGACCACTTACAGTAAACACATTGGTGATTCTTTAGAGTTGTCATAGAAACAGATCGCAGTGAACAAACATTGTGGCATCCAGGGCACACCTTTGTTTCCTCATCCGCAGATACATCGGATATTGGGTGCCAGTACCCAGATGAAAGAAACTCTTCATAACTCATTTGTTTTACCGGGAAGTCGGGTCGTCCAAATGTCCACGCACCGGCATATTTGTATGAACCGTCTGTGTATTGAGCCATAAAATAAATGTCGTCTGCAGGATAAATGTACATGCTTGCTTCGTCCACAGTTGTATTATCTACTCTCATGCTCAGCTCCCGAATAAGCGCAGCATGGTCTTTCTCACTTACATACATGGTGTCCTTGATGAGTTTTGCCTTTGTCCACCCTTTGAATGGAGGCACGACATAGCCGGGGCTGCTCCATGCCCCGTAACGACTACGATGCTGGCTTCCTTGCACCGTTTGGCCCTCCTTCTCGATGTATTTGGGTTTCTGAGTATGCTCGACCCATCCTATCAGTGAACCTTTGGGCATTTGGATAAGGCGAACATCGTGGCCCGATTGTATTAACGAATTAGGTGCCCTCTCGAATGGCAATTGCAAAACCTTGTACCACAATGGCGACGATGACTGTGCAGTTACGGAACATTTCAAGCACAAGGGTGTGCGTGTTGTTGATTTAATCGTGGAGGTGCCGAATATCTTTTCGTAAATTTCTTCATGGCCATCCATTCGAATTAAATGTTTCAATTCCGGCCTCCAACTCCTATTCATTGTGGAGCCAAAAGATGCAGGTTTTTCTCCACACCTGGCATCGCCATCAGGGCTATCGTAAATGTGGTACTCTTCGTTTACCTTTGCAATGTACGGGGTCTTTTGAGGATCTATCATTTGCAACACTCCTGCAACAAGGGAAGATTATGCAACAAGGCGATAAGTTGTATGACTTGTATGCGAGTTGTATTGTGTGCAAGATGTAGGACTGTTTTTCCCATGAACCTACTGACAACCATGCACAGACCACCTGCTTTGCTTCACATGGACAACCTACATGAAGGCTTCGCTACTCATGGAGTGTGGCCCAATACTTCATGTTCCAAGAAGGTTATAAGGTTCAAGTGCTTGATTGCTAATGGGCGGAAGTGTGTATAGCATACAAGCCGTATAGGAGATGTAAAATTGGCAGAACTTGAATCAAACATACATGAAGCATTACTGAACACATTGGCTAAAGAGGGTACACTTTCTCCAGAAATCAAGCAGGCCTGCATGATGCTGGGTATCGCAGTAATGAGTGACCTCCGCATGGTAGTTCGAGAAGAACTCGAACGGTTCGGTTTAGCGGTCCATCTGGTTGGCGAGGAGGAAAAGAAAGATGTGGAATAGGCCAGGTCGTCAATTTGACAATTGCGTAACTGCTCTGGAGTATGCCCTGTTGACAAGGGCTGCAGGGGAACTGTATCGTCGTATCACGGTAGGTGAGCCCACTGAAACGCCCCTGTTCTCCGATTTTCCTGCCCAGCACCAAACCTACTATCTGGGATACACTATGATGCATTTTGGCTCTCCGAGGACAGAACCGCCGGAGATAAGCTCACAGGCAGAATCGACCATAGCGGCTCTTTTTGAGGTTCTTTTTGATCTCTGCCACGACGACGATGAAATGCGATTCCTTCTGTCCTCGGTTTGGGCCGAGCATATGAAGGAGTGTGAAGATGACGATTTTCTTCAAGAGTGGGCGGATCTGCTGCTCGATGATGAAAGATTTGAACTGTCTCTTGAGAAAATTCTTGAGGCGATTCTCGACACCTTCCTGCATGACGGGGACTATGAAATACATGCATGGGCTGTCCAAGAGGAATTCTTGCAGTTGGAATTTTCTAAAATCCCTGTGTCGGAAATCAAACGACAAACAGAATTCCTGCTCAAGCTCTACGATCTTTCCACTAAACCGTTGACGAAGCACTTGGATGCACTTCGGCCACAGGAAGGTGGATGGGAAGTTGAAAAACAACCCGATGGCAGTTATGCCATCAAGACGGGAAGAGATATCTTTTCCTTAGAAGAAGCAGAGGCTATCGCCAAACTACCTGGCCTTGTTAAGAAATCCTCTAAACCATTGAAAAAATCCCATTCCGAATGGATCTCGATGATGAACTACATCCAAAAGCGATGCGGTAAAGCAAGGACAATTGAAATCTTGCAGTGTGTTTGGAACGGGATTGAAATTATCGAAGAAGGTGATGGGGAATGAGTATTTGGCCTTTAGTGACTCTTGGATTTGTAATCTATTTGCTTATCCGATTCTCCGGCGCAGATGCATCGTTAGGGAAACATTGGCGTAACTACATCCGTGCTGTTGGAAATATTTCGGTGGAGGAAGAATGATGAACAACTGCAAATACGGACACGCTGAGTGCATCAATCGGAATCTAAAGCCGAACCAAAATGGAATTATGATGTGTCCCGTCTGCCTGGACAAGTGGAGAACCAGACGCAACATCATTCGAGACAGGAGTGGCTCAAAATGAATGCAGGTTTGGGGGGGATTTGGATGATTGAATGTTTGGACATGAAAGGCGATTGGATACTTTACGCAAAAGAAAACACACAACAGACCGCCAGAAGGACAGCAGCAGAGGCGATTGTAAAAGCGAAGCTAATTTATCAGGTACGGATTAGAAGGGTGAGTGATTAAATGAGATTTACAAACAGCGTGTGCGCAAGAAAGGGCTGCAATCGACCAACTGTTTCTGGCTCCAAATACTGTATGAATATGTTAGGCAAGCCTTGTGCTGAAATTGCTGTTCGAGGTGAGGAGGAATGAGAGCCGCAATATACACCCGAGTAAGCACCACCGGCCAAGAATTAGATGGTCATTCTCTCGAAGAACAAGAGAGGCAATGTAAACAACTAATTGAATTCCAAGGAAACGAACTCGTGAAGATCTATTCCGATGTCGGCTCTGGTGGTTCGTTTGAAAACAGACCGGGGTATCGATTGATGTTGGAAGAGATGAACAAAGAATGGGATATCGTTTATGTTTGGAAGCTTGACCGGCTAAACAGAAATCTTCGGAACTCAATTCTGTTCTTTGAGACTCTTGGTGACAGAGACGCATACATCTCTTGTATAACAGAGCAAGTTGACACTTCGAACCCTATGGGGCGGTTCATAATCAATATCATGTCTTCTCTCGCTCAAATGGAGAGGGAGCAGACAAGAGAGCGAGTGATAATGGGGAGTGAAGCCGCCAGGAGAGCAGGAAGGTGGACCGGTGGAGTTCCTTATGGGTATGAGATCCCAATTACCTTCGATTCGACAGGCAACCGCATTGAAAGGGGACTTTTGAAAAGACATTCACAAGAAGCACCTGTTGTTCAAAAGATATTTGAATTGAGGGCTACGGGGTGCAAGGTCTCTACAATTTGTAACATGCTGGTTGAAAGCGGAACTCGAACTCGGCATGGAAATTTAATTTGGAATCAAAACACTGTGACCGGAATTTTGAATCGTTACGACCTGTATGTTCGCGGGCACAACCAACAAAGTCAAGCATTGTGGGAGCCAATCGTATTCTTGACCGAGGGCGAAGCCAATAGAATATTGAAATCATTAGGCAGAGAACCTGTTTCAGAAGAAGAATGACCAAAAGGGTGAGACGCATGAGACGGAATAAGATGAGGCCAGAAGTGATTGCTGGAATGACTGTTGGTTTCTTATCTTCCATATGGAATCTAACCGTAGGAGGCACAGTATGGGAGTCAATCGGACTGTTTCTTATCCTCGGCGCTTTAATCGAGTGGCTGGGATCAATCTTTTTGAAAAGAAGTCACGACCTCACCCAAGAAGATATTTACAAGCAAATGCTGGCGCTTCGAGAAAAAATACGAGGATTTGATGACGATGAAGGATGAGGAAATTACTTCTTATTGGGCTGTAAATTTGACCCGAATGGGCAGCAAGCATAGTGCGCATGATTACAGGGAAAAGTTTCACTCATGGCGCAATGAATCAGGAGCGAGATGCTATGAATTACTTTTGCCGTTGCTCGGCACAGGTGTAGCTTTTGGCCCCTTCGACGCAGAAAAGAATGCCCTCGCCATGGCCGCATCCGACCTCATTGAAGAAAAGGATTTCTTTGGGGATCGTTGGGCAATCATAGAAGGAGTTTCCAGCATTAGTACGGATTTCTTCAAGCCTCGAGCCAATGAGTCCAGGGTGTATGTCTGCAGCGACCAGAAATGTGACGGTGTTCAACGGTTCAAGGGGTCTTGCTCCAAATGCAAATTCTCCGGAAAAGAACTTGTACCAACTCGAGAGATTCGTGACTGGGACGGTAGATTGGAGGGGAGATTATGATCCGTACAATTGAGAATTCTCGGAAACTTATTTTCGGGCGAATCGGCATACTATTGTTGGGGGCAGGTATGTACCTGTCCGTGATGAGCATCGGGCTGATGGGCGTAGCGATAACAACACTATTTGGAATCGACATTGTAATTACATTAAGGGAGGAATCTGTATGAATAAACCAAAGAAACTGAAAATGATAGACGACGATAAAGAACCGAAACCACAAAATATGTCACTTGATACCGACATCATGATTCAGAAAGCTACGCAAATTGTCACGAACCGCTACGAAAAAGAAATCAAAAGATTGAAAAGATTTCATGAAAAAGAGATGCAGACCCTTATTGACGGTAGAAAAACATTCAGAAAACCACCTTTTTGGTCAAGAATGACACGACGCTACAAGGACATTTACATTTTATACAATCATCGTATGCCAGTTTATTGCCACCGTTCGGACTGCGAAACAGCAGGGTCAGGAGTTAATTGGGGGATGGAATGCATCTCGACCGATTTAGAAGAAATCATGCAAGCTGCGGATGAATATTTTTACGAGTGGAGGCACCATTCCGATTACGCTTCGATGAAAATCCTCCACTTGCAAGTTGATAGACGATCATCGAAGGGTGCAATTGTAAAAGATGTGACAATGCTATACAAAGATTGGAATCCTGAAACAAAGAAACTGACAAAGGACAAGATTAGTGAAGTCACAGCAGATTCATCGATTGTCAACAGCCTCGTTGCTAACCGTCCGTCTTACAAGAAGCGATGATTATACTCTCAATTCAACCCAGCGTAAATGATTGCCAATGGGAAGGCAGAGAAACCAATTGCACTCATTTTCCTGCGGTGTTTCTTAGATGAATAGGCTGCATAAAGTCCGCCTAAACTAACGCCGGTTCCGAGAAGCAAAACGAGTTTTTCATTGCCGGACAACTTGTTGACTTGCTTCCCGACAACACTCCCAAGGGATCTGCCAAGTGAGGCAGGTGGAGCGCCAGGTGCAGAAGTCAAATTGCTGAAATTTACAGGGCCGTTTCCGACATCGAAAGATGGTACATTAAGAAAATCAGTCATATTACTCAATCCTCGTTGTTCCCTGTGATTGCGTCTATTTCGCGGAACGCGTCGCTCACATCAAGTTGCAAATTAGCCAGTTTGAATCTCTCTTTCAGTCGGGAGTTGGCGAAATTGGCGGAAAATGCCATCAATCCTGCGCCCACTGCCATTTGCGTAGGATTAGGTTGAGGCTTTTTGGTAGCGCCTACCAAAATTGAAGTTCCGCCGGCCCAGTATGCAGCTGTCTTGAACGGACTTGCTGCTGCAGATTCGAAAACCATTGCGGTGTAGCGGGCGATTCCATGCTGGTCCATTGGAATCTTTCTTTTGCCGCGGCCCTTGTTGAGTTGGCGTTGTAAATCTTTGGCTATCGGTTCGCTCAACATGGCAAGAGGGATTGCACCCACAAATGATCCTACAATTGTGATTCCCAAAAGTTGCAAGAATTTGATAACCGGCTCGGGAGTTCGACTGAGGGGGTTCGTACCATAGTGGGCGTCGCCAAGACCGGAACCGTTGAGACCAAGGTTTCGCTGCACTAACCCACCTCCACCAAGCGTCGCTCACCTTGCGTCCCAGATGTCGTGGCCGTGCTTTCAAAAGGATATTGGTAACTCATTGGCGATAGGATGGCAAATGAGGCAAGCGCCCCAAAGGCCTGCAACAGTCCTCTTCTTCGTTGCCTTTTATTGGCTTCTTCCCCGCCATCTTGGGATTTTAGAAAACTCCGTCCGGAGGCAAAAGCTAAACTTGTACCAACAACGCCAACGCCCAACGAAACAAGTGCATTATTTGAATCAACGCCCCATCCAGTATTGGGCGCTGGCATTCCAACGGTGATTATATGCTGCATTACATTGTTTCCTGTCACAGTATTTTTGACGGGCTTGTACCAAGATGAGCCTAAACTCCTTTCTACGCCTTTTGCTTCTTTTATGATCTTTATTGCCTGATTTGTCGATACCATATTTTACACCTACAGTTTTCCATAAACGCCGAATGCTCCGGCGACAAACACCATGAATCCAATTACTGCGAGCATCAACCCATCGGGTGTTAAGGAATCACCTGCAGTAATGATAAGGAACAGCCCAACGATGAAACATGCAATCATTTGAATAACAATTACATGCTTTATGACCGATGCTCGAGGGTTGAACCATTCATTCATCAAATTAGAAACAGACAAGTTTTCCTCGCCTTGAGGTTTTGCGATGCTGTTCAAAATATCTTCAATGTCTTTCTTTTCGCCCATTTAATCACCGGCCTGGAGGTGGAGGCGGCATGCCTCCTTGTTGAACTGGTGGAACAGGGACTCCTGCTGTACGAAGTCCAAAATTGATAACTGAGGACATGACTCCTGGCCCCCTCTTTTGGCCTCCGGCAGCTTCGTCCAGCAATTGTGAAATGCCTCCTTGCTGTGCGATGATTTTCGCAGCCTCTCTGTGAGAGGTAAGCGTGTGGTTTGCCGATTGCAACAGTTCATTTTGAAGGGTTTGAGTGATAGAATTTAGATCGGTAGAAACTTCTGCCATGGTTGTCGAAATAAGTTCCTTGCCTCGCTCGGTATCTTGTTCGAGAGCGGGTGCTATGTGCATTGCACCCGCCTCATCTTGAACAATGGAAAGTTTGAAGTCTTTGAAAAAAGACACAAGTTTGTAATCCATCATGGTCGAAAAGAATTGGGCCAAAACCTGCAATCCAATCATGCCACTGTGACCCCCAGTTAGGAATCGAGCGACAGGAGATGCCGAACGAACTATGTCGGAAAATATGTCGATTTCAGAGGGATTGCCATCGCGGTATCCAAGCTCTTGGAAAATCATCGCAGCGGTTTGTTGTGAATATCGTGGATCATATTGCTGGCCTCCATATTGTTGTTGTTGTCCGTAAGGATTGCCCATCGGCGGTGCCGGGGCAGTCGAGGGTATGAAACCGTTCGACTGTGCAGGTTTGTCGTTTCTTGAAAGGAATGAATCGGCCATAACATTAACTCCGCTATTGTGTCTCCGAAGCGGTTCCATCGCTTGAGGCTTCCGCATATTCGGCTTCCATCATGCGCATGATTCTCAAGTCCAGATAAATGCCGCAAAAGTCAACTTCATTGGTATTAGGGTTTGGAAACTCCTGAATGTAAACACCCTTGCCTACATGTTCCTGCAATACCTTGAAGAACGGGTCAAGGACTTCAACAACGGCGGGTTTCTTTGCCTTCTTCGGAGGTTCGGTGATTGGAATCATTTTGATTCTTCTTCTCTTCCAAAGCCAAAGTGATCTTTCCCCAATCGAGTCCATATGCTGTTGTTGCTTCCATTGGCTGTAAAGCCAATAAAGCATCAACAACTCAGGGCAGTAGCCAGAACGCAATGAATAGCCACTGTCGATATTTGAAAGTCCTGTGAATGCCACTCGCTGCCCAGTCAAAGAATCGGTGAAGAAATGACCAGCCAAAGTTTTCCCGTTTTCCATAGGGTCGTAGGTGTCGGGGTGCAGGAGAGGTTTGTTGTAAGCTTCAGGGCCCAATGAAGAGAGCCGTATTCCGGTGACACAGCATTGACCAGGTTCGTTATATTGCAACCATCCCCACTTTCGTCGGGGCTTTAGAATCCTCTTTGCGTTTGCAATATTCTTTTTTCGACGCTTGGTTGGATCGGGGTCTCTGTCAAAATCAAATTTCACTTGGCCGTAATAGCTGACCGCTTCATTTGCGTCGTTCATGAACCTGCGAGGCGTTTCAACCGATTCAATGCTTCGCTTGTAGTAAATCCCATATTGTTGCTTCACATTGCCAGTTTCTAAGCGCAGACATCGACCTCTTTATCGTCGGTATCATGCGGCTTTGAAGCCTCGCCAGGTCGACTTTGAATGGATCAAAAATAGGATGGTCGTTCATCCTTAAAGTGCCCCAATGATGTTCCCACGCATCGTCCAACCACACATCCGCTTTGTTCGCCACCAAACCTACTACTTTTGGTTGGTAATTTCTGGCCTTTTTGAGAAGTTTCTTATCCGTAAAGGGGTACTCATTTTTCACGATACAGTCTACAAATTGCTTGAATATGTCCTGCTGTATGGTGTCTTTTGGATTTCTCATGTGCCTGTGGTCCACGAGAAATATTACTACCTCTACTTGACGATTAACCATATCTTCAAACCATAAATCAAAGTATTTGGGATGCCCTCCTATGTCAGTCGAAATCATAGTACGATTATTAGTTCGTAATGTCTGAGTGTTCTGCAATGCAATACGCTTTCTCGTGGCAGGTGGTGGCAAATACCTTCCCGTATCGGGGTCGAAAGGATGAGTTGTTGAGGTGTCAAAATCACTGGCATCTAATTCTTCCAGCTCTCCAGTGGTTGATAGTTGTCTTGACAGGGTCGTTTTTCCGACACCAAATACGCCATAACAGCCGTATGAGTGTGTTTTCCATGTGTCCCACAGGTGCTTCAAATACAGGAAACCGCCGTAGGCTACGGCAACCTCGAATGTCATTTCAATCCCAAGTCACTGCTTGTTGTTCGTCCTCGTCCTCGTCCTCGTCCTCGTCCTCGTCATCCCAATCCTCGAAGTCGTCAAAGTCATCGTCGTCATCATTGGGGCTCACAGGCATCAGGACAGGAGCGGGTTGCACTTCCTCTGGTATCGGTTCAGATTTAGTCGATTCACTTTTTCCTAATTCGTTTCGAATCAATGCCATCAAACCAGGTGGCAAACCTTGGGTGTCGGTGTCAGGTGTTGTATCGAGGAATCCGTTCATCAATTTTTCACCCTTTGGTTCTTCATCGGCAAACATGTCCTCTTCTTCTTCTTCTTCTCCTTGAAACCTCTCGACTTCACTGCCATCAATATCCGCAGACTCGCCTTCTTTGAATTCGTGCTTGAGAGGCGCAAACGAATCAAGCTTCATACGGAGTTGTGGGGTATCCGTTCCCTCATCAAACCACACATTTGTTTGATTGTAAGCCTCCATTAGCATGGTGACTAAAGAAACCCACTTGAGATAATCGATGCTATCTCTCTTTTCATGGACCGCTATTTGAATAGCCCAGTTGTAGCCCCATCCTACTTCGTCAGCCCACTCTCGAAGGTCTGGCTTCATTTGCTCTCGAAGATCCTCAAGCATAACTCTGAATTTGGTCTTTTGGAAAAGCCACTCGAATTCAACGGTGTTTGATTTTTCATTCATTCCGAAAGCACGGGCGATTGCCGCCCCTGGAGATTTGTTCGGTTTTTTGGGAAATCCAATGAACGCCTTGATGGTCATGGAACTCGCAGGTGCTTCAACCGTATAAAATCACAGATTGAAAAGCCACCCAATCAAGGAAAAATCAAAGAAATACTCTGCTCCGGACAATGTCGCAGCGGTGAGGACGGATGAACCAACAGAATAGCTAATCAACTGTAAGCGAAACCAACGCATGTCCCATTTATTTTTTTCATGGAAGGCAAGGGCCATTGTTTCAATGGCTCTATCCCCTTCGCTTGGAAATAGTGATGCCACCGAATCACCTCATTGATTCAAGTCCAGGGATAAGTCCACCGCCGTAGTCCTCTGCTGGTTGGGCTGTATCGAGTTTGTCTTGTTGATCTTTCATGGCTGACATCAATGCTCGCCTTTGTCCTTCCATTTCGAGGCTCATCTGGAACTTTTGGAGTTCAGCATTCATCTTCTTCATCGAGCGTCTGCTTTGAGTCATCATTGATTGAATGTATGTTTGGTCTTCCATTCTTTCTTGGAAGAATACTTTGTAGAGCATGAAACTAACCATCTGGACAAATGTGGCGGCCATCATGTAAAGGCCGCCAATCTTGAACCAGTTCTCTTCTTGAGGGAACCATAAGCCTTGCTGGTGAATAGATACCGCAGCCCCAATTAGGAAACTGTTCACGAACAAAAGCGTGAAAATTCGAAGCGTGTTGAAATCGGATTGTTCTCCGCCCATGTCAACGGCGAGGGAGTTTGACCGTTTGAATGTATCAGTTGACGGAACCAAGTAATCTGTGAGCGAGGCCGACACCTACAGCCGAGGAGGCGAGGCCGACATGCAAAGCTGTCATTGTATCGGGCGAAGCACCTACTAAGATGGGAATTCCAACAATCGCTCCGATGCCTCCTGCGACAATAGCGGGGCCCTTTTGGAATGATGGTGCGACTTCGCTCCAGTCAAGGCCAGCCAGCCCAGCACCCAGAAGACCCAACAATACAACGCCTCCACCTGTCATGGCCCGGTAAAAGGGATCTTCAACAACAGGCGCAGGCTCTTCTGCCCGAGTCGAATTGGCAGCAACTGAGGCAGCAACACCAGCAACTGCGCCGGCTACCGCAGTTGCGGTACGGCCTTCCTTGGAGTCTCCCAATTTAATCCCCCCATCTTCTAACATATTAGCCAGCAATACTCCAGCGATACCCCCGGCGAGGCCGTAGGCTACGGAATCAGTGACAGCTCCACTCCTGGACGGGAGAATGGCAAAACCCATGTTTGGGTTGGTCAAACCGTAATTCATTGGTTTCAGTTGACTTACTCTCTTCATTCGAGATCTGTGGGTCTCACCGACTCTTTGATTGCCTAAGATGTTGTAATTGTCCTTTCCTATGTGGCTTGCAGGTATCATTCTAAATCCTCCATTCGTGTCAAATCATCCAATTCCGTTTGTAATTGGTCAAGACTTTTTTCTTCTGGCTGTTGCTCTTCATCTATGTCGGCGTCACCAGTCCAGTCATCATCCTCTTCTAAAACAATCTCGTGGAGTGCGTTTGCAGACATGCGCATGGTTGGATAAACTGGTACGGCAGAAACGCACCGGTAATGGTAACTAATGCCTGTGTAAGCGGACCGCCTTGTGATTCTTACGACCGAATCAATCGGCCATCGTGCTGATACTCCTTTTGGCCTTGGAACGCAAGCACCAAGCAAAGCAGGATCGTCAATGCCGATGAGCGGCAACGCCGATGTTTCGATTTTACCGTCGATTACCAGGCCGAAAGGCTGTAATTCTTGAATGGCTTCTTGGTCAGTCAGGACCTCGTGCATTGGCACGAGTGCATGATTTAAGACTCCCGCCATAGCAATGCCAAGAGGTTTTATCAATTGAAGATGCCGATTCACTCGCTGGAATCAGCTTCGAGAATCTTTGCACCCAAGGCCACAAGAGATTCGTATGTGTGGACAACTTGAGATTCTGGTACTTCGTGCTTGAGTACGACTTCGTTTCCGGCTGCGTTCTTGAATGCATAGACAACTTCGATATTGGTTTGGCGCATGAATCAAGTCAAGGGTTTCAGCCTTTTAATGGGTGCGTCGTTTAATTTTTCCACCACTTGCTTTTTTTGGCAACCTTTTTGTCCCTACGCAATGGATTGTCGGACTCATCTGCCTCGCTCATGGCTTCTTTGTTTGTCCATTCGTAAAATCGGGTCATTATTTCTGTCCGTTCGAGTGGTCTCACGCCGTAGCCTAATATGTCCCATCCTGTATCGAGGCAATAATACTGCAATGGTCGGTAAAATGCTTCCAAGGCTATTGCAAACCTCGCCTTTGCAAGAAGTTCCTCGTTCTGTTCTCCTTGTTTCAAATGCTCTTCGATTTCTTGTCGAATCTTTTGCTGATCCAACTCGGGCGGGTGCTTGTAGGTGACTTTTGCTTTGCCTGTTACGGCATCAACACCCTCGTAATATTGCCCAGTTCCGCAGGAAGGACATGACAAGAAACGACTGTGTACGACCCCCGAACCGTCTTTGGTTGGCATCGTAAGAAACTCCTCTTTGATTTCTTCGCTGCCACAAGCTAAACAAGGAGGGTGTTTCTCTCCACGCTTTACTTCAATGTCGTCCATGGACCCACATTGAATCATAATGGGCCATTCTGGTTCATCTACAATTTTCTTGCATATTGGGCAAGCGTCTTTCCATGCATCAAAAGCTAATGATTGATCGTGTTTCACCATGTTTATCTCTCCGAATTTATTTTTCCTAAAGACTTGTTCCACACAATAAGTGCATCATTGCGCCACTTGAGTTGGCCGTAAACGAACGCATTGTGTGTAAAATCTGCCTTTGCTTGAATACTTTCATGTCTCTCGTCCTTTTGACACTTTACTTGAGCGGTCGGTAGCCACGCCATCGCACACCCGTCGAGGAAGAGCCTACGCCCGAAATCGCAATCCTCCCACCCGTAAACACCGTCATAGGAACTATCAAATCCACCGATTCGTCGCCATGCCGATTTCAAAAAACCCATGTGCATGCCGTAATAGTGCGATGCAATCCACTTGCCATTCGCTGCATTAGGATTTCCGTATCGACTGTCCGAGTGTGCTGCGAGGCGACCGTTGAGTGTGTACGAACCCGCCACGGCATCAAAGCCGAGTTCTCCCGCTTTGGAATGAATATTGAGGACCTTGGCATCGATGGTCGTCAAATCGTCTATGCAAACAATCCATTCTCCTGACGCAGCGGCAATCCCCATATTCCTTGCAGAAGCAGGGCAAGGTCCATGCCCAGTGTCTTTCAAATGAATGAAGTCTATTCCAAGCTGAGCCATTGCCTGTTCCCAGTGTTCGTTTCGAGAATCCTTCAAGGCGTCGACATAAACCAACTCAATGTCCTTGGCCCCCTGTAAGGACTTTACCAATTCAACGAAACCGGGCTCCTTTCTGGCAGTAATAACGACTACTGAAATTTTAAGCATATCATTCCTCCTCCTGGTCGTTGCTTGTCGGTTTGTCTTGCATTGAAAGTAATGGGGCGTTCCCGTTCGGTTGCGGAATTAGATACGAGTGGTGGTGAAAAGCCCACGCCGCACATATCTTCTCGTATGATTTTGAATGTTGACCTGCAACAATTGTCCAATCTCGGTCTGCTGCCAAGGATTTGACATTAGCGGAAAGATGTTCGTAATATTTCTTGTCCGATGAAAACACACGGATAGCCTCTATGATTGTTTGACACAGGGATTCCGGCTCGGAAGAACACTTCCAGCCGTGTATGCCTCCGATTATGTCCCTTAGTCGCCCTTCGTCTGTGGCTATCACGGGTTTTCCTGCAGAAAGTGTTCGCATCAAGGCTCCTGATGTTGAATTTACATCACGCCCAGAATAAGGGAACGCCACTATGCTGCTTGCATTGAGGTAGAGATCTAATTTCTCTTCTGATACAAATTCCTTTGAATAGTAAACGCCATCGATTTGTTCAGCCAACAACTCGCATGCCTTGGTGTATTCATTTTGCCCCGATGCGTTTTCTCCAGCAAAAATAGCCACTTCAAAATATTGGGTATTTTCCTTTGCCTTCTGAATAGCCTTCAAAAAAGACAAGGTGCCTTTTGCTTTGGATGGGAATCCAAAGTGAAACAGCAAGGGTATTCCTGCTGGCAACCCGATTTCTTTTCGAGATTCGGGATGAGGCGGTATGTGCAACACGCCATGGGGGATATAGTCAACTGGTGCTGTAACAGTTCCTGCAAGCTCTTTAGCAAGCCTTTCATTGTGCAGAAAAATGCCATCAGACAACAATATTGCTTCCTTTACGCAATCATTGTTGAAGTCTGGAGTATGCAGCGTTGTTACAACATGTCTGTTCATGCTCCTTAGAGTGGGATACAAGTCTGAGAATCGCCTAAGCATCGTTGCTTCGTGTTGCACATGGACCACATCGGGGTTGGAACTTTCAATGGCCGCTGAAAGTGAACCGCCAGATTGCCACTTACGATCCCAACAATGTATTATTGTAATGTCGTTGATCGTGGATTTCGAATTCATTGAGTGTTCTTTGGTGGATTCTGCGAAGATAGTGACTTTGTGACCTAAAGCGACCAAGGATTCCGCTAACATTTGAGTATAGGTTGCAATACCACAATTTACTCCATGCGTGGACACAATACCGACATGGCGTGGTTTCTTTGGTCTAACCTTGACTAATGGCGGATAGTAGTGCTTGAACATAAATGCGAGCAACCCATCAAGGTATTCCGGAAAGATATTGTTCGGAGTGTACTTGTCCACGGGCGACAAGTTCGCTCCCGAATCAAGTCCATTTTTCCACTCATCGTACAATGTTTCTAAGCGTACTACAATGCCTGGCACATTTGGTAAGCCGTAGTCTTCACCTTCTCTGTATCCCTCGACTCCGACTATGAACTCCTGCCGGAAATTCAACTCAGGCATTGGGCCGTAGTTGGTATTGATTACCGGAACTCTCTGCATTTGGGCTTCGATTTGTAAAACTCCAAAACCCTCTTGATTGGAACAATGGATAAGGGCGTCAAGTCCCTTCAAATTAGTGGCAAGTTGTAAATCCGACCACGCCTCATTAGAATCGGTGATATGAGCTTCGAACCAAGCCGCTTCTTGAGGTTCTTCCATTTGCAAATGATTGGAGTGATGAATCCACAGTCTCACATCATCCTTGCCCATCGAAAATTCAGCCCACGCTTGAAGAATTTCATGCGGCGACTTTCGCTTCGAAAAATCCCCCCATAATCCTGCCGTGAAGTGTCCGGGTTCGATAGGCCAATGCCGTGTAGAGCGAATCGCCGCCTTTGACTTTGGAATGGAGACCTTTTCGGCCACATGGGGCAAATAGAAAGCACCCTGCAATCCGTTTCTTGCCATTACCTTCTGCCCGAATACTGACATTGCGACGGGAATTGATTGCCTGAGCGTCTCTATTTCTCGTTCAGTCAATGTTTCTCTGTCTACGGGACCAATAACTGCAGAAGGGAATTCTGCAAACAAATCGCCCCATTTGTGAAGATCTCCGAGAGCTATCATCACCCATCGATCTATGGACTTTTGAGATAGCCACCGATTGACGGTTTCATTGATGTGAGAATTTGTCAAACCTTCTTTCCTTTTTGCCTTCGATGGGCAAACCGGGGCAACGGTGATGCTGTTGTATTCGAATTGATTCAAATCATATCCGAAATCTGAAATGTGAAGGACTTCGTACTTGGAGCATAGGTATTCGCCCATGAACTTGAGCTGCTTTCCATATCCGGTGGGCAAAAAAGGAGGATTTCCAATTAGAACAACGCCATCCATGAATCGCTGATGCGTCTCAGCCCTTTCAAGCAAACGCCATGTCATGTTGTGGTTTCTTGGTTTTTTTGGCCTCGATGGAAAGTTGGAAAATGAGGTATGCGAGGCGATCCGCATCAATATCTGCGCCGGTCAATTGTCGTCTGATGCTTTCGGCTGTCTCCATCAATTTGAACAATTCCATATCGTCCAGGGCATCTACTTGCTTCGATGCCTTGGATACTGCGAGGTACAATTCGGTGTCTATTTCGTCTCCCATGTGTTCTGCTTAGTTGTAGACAGCACATATACCCTTTCCGAACATGATGAGCGATGTAGGGTTTATACGGTTGGTACACATGGAACGGTTTGAGGAAAATGGCTCGAGGAAAAAGCATACATGTTGACGCCGAAACACATGACAGATTGAAAAAGCGAGGGGTCTTTGGAGAATCATTTTGCGATGTAATCAAAAGACTCTTGGATCAACTCGAACATTTTGAAGTGCAACCGGAAGATGATTCGGAGGCACTCTAAATGGCTAAACTGAAAGTATTGAAGCAGATAGAGAAGTTGTTTATCCGCACAGGCGAAGATGTCCTCGCCTTCAAAACAATCATGTCTAATGTGGATGAAAGGAGAAGCACCCTGCTTGGAGTGCTTTCTTCGAATAAAAAAGTATTTTCTAAAATTGCAAAAAATCAATGGCAGTACATTCCGGATACACGAGGCTCCGTTGAGGAAATGTGCCGACAATATGGATTTGACCGTGAAGAAATCGCCCATTTGGTGACAGAAGATGGGGGTTTGCAGTATTCGTGGGTACGAGTCAAGCCTTCAGGAGACTTAATCTCCAGGAGGGAGTTTCATTACCTTCTCCATACAATGCAAAAGCATGGCGAAGTTATTGACGACGAATCCGCCGTAACTGCTTGACAACAGTTGAGGGAATCATCTTGTTCTCAGCTTGTTGAGGATTGACCAGAACCAGTGGACGGTTTAAGTTCCTAAGCGCCTCTGCCGCCCTGTAAACACCCTTTCTGTCTATCATCGCCACTCTTGCTATGGCTGCCCCACTGAATCTTCTTGGCCGTGTCTTTGCCTCCTTCGATGCAGCAAGCATCAACGCAGCACAGGCATGATCAACTGCCCGAATGTTAGGCACTGTCTCTTTTGCAATTTCTAATGCCTCTTTCAGCATCTCGGGTGGAGTCTCAATTTTACTTGCGAGGTGTGATACAATCTCGACAGCATCAAGGCGATTGATATCGAATAGGTTGTTTGCCCTTGCATCACTTAGAAAGCGATTTACAACTTTGACAGATGGCTTTTCGCTGTGAGCTTTCGCTAATTTTGCCACCGGCACGGGCATCCCTGCATTGAGTGATGCGACACGCAAAGCGGCCACAGCAGTGACCTTATGGCCTCTGCCGCCAGAACCACTTCCATACTCGTGAAACAAATTGAATAAGCGAGTGGCCTCTTCAATTCGTCTCAATGTAAAACCAAATGCGTCAGCGACTCTTTCCATCTCCGTTCTTGCATCCTCCTTTCTTCGCTGAGACCCTGATTTGGAGACGGTCATGTTCATCGGTGCAGATAGGCCAGTCTCTTTGTCGTATGACTCACTATTCGACTCAAGGATGTCCAAGGGGCGGGACAAGCCACAATGCTTGCATGCAATCTGCCAGTCAGCGTTTTCATTTTTTGCTGATTTTGATAAAACAGTTTCCTTTTGGATCAATTCATCAAATTTGTATTTCAAAGTTGCATCAGAGATTTCCTTGTTGGAAACCATTCCATGTTCAGCCATTATGTGCAGCACCGCACAATTTACAGGCCACCCCGATTGACATTCAGCTCCGTCAAAAGCTTTCTTTTCGAGAGTAGTGTATTCGGATAAGTCGGCCATGCTAATGCTAAGAGGTCCATTATGATAAATACCGATGGCATATTTGCATGATGCAATTATACAAATTGCGAATACAGGGTGCTGCAAATGTAGCAGGAACGCCCGCCATGCAATTGAAGCTGCCCTCGGATCGTGCTTACGAACGAATCCAGGGGCCGGTTATCAAGTCCGATGGCATATTTGCATGATGCAATTATATTTATTGCGTAAACAGGCTTGTAAGTCTATGATCTACGAGCCGCACAGCGTAAAGCTGTGTTTCAGGCGAGCATTTGCGCCGAACAGAGGTCTGTTATGAAGGCCGATGGCGTAAATGCACGATACAATGTTAAACACTGCGTAAACAGGATGCTGATTCAGTACAGAATTGGCTTCAGGACATGAGGGCATGGTGAGATCCACCAAGCTCCTGCGTCTCAAAGACCTCATTTATGAAGGCCGATGGCACAAACGCACGATACAACATTAAACATTATGAAATAGGGCAGGGGTTAAGCACCCCGTAGCACATTAGAATGATGCGAGCAAAGAGAGTCCACAAGAGCAACAGACCGTTGCTTAGGGCTCCAATGGCTCATAAGAATGAAACAACTTAACAACAAAAGCCGGTGAGGTTACGACCTCTCACGAGCCACCTTTGAAAACCCCGTAGCAGGGGATCATCACTGGAATTATGGTTCACCGGCTGCACACCAACAGGAAATTGCGATACCAAAGGCTTCGGCCTTCGCACCCAGTTGATGCAGCAAATCGAATACTGCCGTGGTTGCTAACCACGACAAGCGCTCCCAGGCATCTTAGTTAGATGCAGAATGGATAGGCGGACTCGAAAGAGAAGAAGATTTGCAGCCCTAAGCCGTTTGGTAGCGGTATGGGCATACGGTAAAGTGACCCTGGAGACAGGACGAGGACAGAAAATAAAGAAATACCGTTGCGATTCCGGTCAATTCCGGATGAGCTTACTGTCGACAGACATTTGATGAGCGACACTGCAGCAATGCGTGTGTCGTAACAGGATGGGAGTTACTCCGAACTAAACCTCTTGAGGCATGTTCGAGTCATCACACAAGTGCTTGCACTTGAGGAAATTCCTTACATCTTGTCTCCATAAATGGGTCACACTTAACAACTTAACAACTTAACAAACTTAACCTAATCGGGAATTAGGGGCGCTCTTAAGCCCCCGAAAGCCCAATAGAATGAGGAGGGATAACACCCAACTCACGCTGACCACTCTAACCGTAGAATACGCACCGAAAGGATGCGACGGGAAACGATGGAAAGCGACGGCTGAAACCAGAGATGGTGGAGGCAAAACCGCCGAAACCAGAGATGGTGGAGGCAAACCACTGATACACCCGGCAGCCTAACAGCAGAAGACAGGAATGAACGCCGGCCTGCGAAAGAAATCCCCGAAAGGGGGCACCGTAAAATGAATCAGTAACCAACAAAAGAAACAACAGGAGGATTTGGGATCCTTTCCTTGCGAAATTGCAATCGCTTGGACCGTAAGGACCCTTAACCTGTGAATGCTCTGATGAAGACGATTCCTACGGGATGAAGGCGATTCGGAATGTTTCGGATGTGAACCATGATGCGAGATGGGGATTTTGAACTCGAAAGAGAACTTAACACAGCAACCGAAAGGTGCAACAATGCGACACACCATTCTGATGGTTGGTCAGCGTGCGACAGGGTGCGACAGCACCACAACATCACCCCGTAGGGGGTTCTTTCTCTCAAGCAGGTTCGAAAAGTGCCTACGCAAGCAAATCGCAAGCGGCGAGAAGAGAAAGAAACAAGAGGGCGTTTGCCCAACCGGACCGTGCTTCCGGAGAAAAAATAGTGCAAGCCCCCCTTGAGGTGTAGATAGGGAAAATCTTAACATTTTCACCCCATGTGGGGTTTCTTCGTCTCAAGACTGATGTTCGGCGGCGGGAAGCGAAGACAACAAGAGGGCGATTGCCCATACCGGACCGTGCTTCCGGCAAAAAATAGTGCAAGCCTCCCTTGAGGTGTAGATAGGGAACTTTACATGACCATGAAATTACCCGTAGGAGTAGTGGATAATCAACTTGCTTGGCACATCGATTCGGTGTTTGCTAAGCGTTTTGATAGAATCCAATGCGCAGAACAGAATAGATTATGGAATATTTGCCAAAAACGAATGGAACAAAAAAGGTTGAACTCAACCTCAGTATCCTGTCCGAATGGCAAATGGCAAATTGAAATCGATTTCAAAACAGCGGGAGATATCGCATACCAGTGGTGTCTTCTTGCAGAAGGAAACTGAACATGTCTAATTTTAGAGGACGCAGCAGACGAAAGAATGTAGATAAGAGGATAACACCATTTATCGCAAACAAGAACATCGCAATACTTCGGTCAGAGGTTTTGGTCGAGGTTCGCATTGGAAAGTCGCATGAAAATTTCACTTTGCCCTGGAGCCGAGTGGTTGGTCAGACTGTTATAGGCAAACTGCCTTTAGAGAGACAACCAGAATATCTCCAGAAAATAGCCAAGAGTCTTGGTGAGCATTTACTCTGGAACGGGCCACAGACACCACCGTGTCTCAATCCCGATACAGTTGAAAATTTCATGAGTAACGATGAATTCCTCGAACGACAAGCCCTTCGAAAGATGGGGCCTAACAGTCGAAAAAACAGAGGAAACAAAGGAAAGAAAATGAAACAAGGAATTAGCAAGAACCAAAATCACACATTTGTGAACAAACATGGAGTGTTGATTCTGAACGGTAGTCAAGCAACTGCCGACAAGAAAGCGAAAGAACGAGCGCAAGGCGAGTTCTATTGATTAACTGAACAGGGGAATTTATTATGAACCGAAAAATGAGCGCTGAAGGCGCAATAAAAAGCAATGAAAAGGACGCACACCTATTTGTGCGAATATTGACCGTTATGGTGAATATGTTGACACTGATGAAGACGGAAACCATGGGAATGTTTTTCCGTCTTGACATCAAGAATGACCCAGCCAACCGCGTTGGGTCTGAAACAACCAAGGGTGCGCTTGTTGAGATTCAATTCAACAGCAAACTGGTTGAAAAACTTGTGAAACTGACATCAGCAATGGTGAACAAGTTTCATGCCGGCAGAAAAAGTCGGCGCAAAATGTCAACAGACACCGACGAACCAATATCTGCATCAGATGAAACTCCAAACTGGGACGATGTTCCGTTTGTAGCTTTCATCGTGAGGCAAGTCTATAGGATCTTGGCAGCACCGAAGTACATTTGTTCCGTCGAAGGGAGCGAATACTTCAATGAATGCTATTACAAAGTCGGTTGTGAAGCCGGCAAGATAACGATCCAAATACAAGATTGGGCTCGAGGAGAACGAATTGCAACTGGCAGTTCAAAGACAGGCTTTAAGAAGAGATGGACCAACAAACATTGGAACCATGGACATCAGCCATTCCTCAGAATCAATCATGCTACCTACAACGAGTTAATCCGAAGTGGGCAAAAAGCAAGAACAACAACGCCGCGTGGAAAAGTCCTTGAAACAGAGGAAGACGCGCAAAAATACAACCAAGGAAAGAAAGACCGGATGCTGTATATGAATGCAGCTTTGGCCGTTCAAACCATCTTGAAGTTTACTCCTGAAAAGGGATTCGTCAAGGAAGGTCACGGCCACCCAGTAGGTTACTACATCGAATCAGGGAAAGCCCCGAACAGGCACACCCGAGTCGTTGGATACATCTACGCTAACGAAGACACCCGGTTCCGAGTCAAAGGACTCAAAGAAGACCAACTTGAAACTGTTTACACATATCCTAACCACTTTGGCGGGGACCGTGAATCGAACGGTAGAGATGCAGCCTTCTTCCTGAGAGACTCCGTCCTTGGAGAGAAAAAGCGAAATGGTGGCCGAGGGGCCTCCAGTATCAAATTTGGAGACAAGTCAAGCAAGAAGAAGGAAGTCATTGCGCACTTCCAACAACCTGCGAAGGAACTCTTCAAGAAAGGCAAAGGCGGAGCATTCGTCCTAACGCAAAAAACCGTGGAATATGTATTCAATACAGACATCTGCGGTGGAAAGTATCGGACAATTGCAACGCAACTCAAACTCAGACAACGACGCGAATCAACAGTGACTCTTGGAGATGCACTTTTGGGGAGCGAAAGGGGCATGTTTTGGAAGATGCTCATGTCGATTGGCCCGTTCTCATCAACACCTACCCCAGAACACAAGGTTCGTGAAGGCTTCGGCCAACTGAACCCCAAGTTTGCGGATGGCGTGAGAACAGTCCCTCGTAGGAGTAAGGAGAATGACAAAGGTTGGACCGAGCGTGGTCTACTGAATTCAAAGGTTAGCTGGAAGGCAGGGGCAATTGGGCCTCGTGCCTGCGGCAACGCCTGTGAATGCTTCTTATGCCAAGGCAACGAAATTTCTGACGAATTGAACGGATTGTTTGACGAAGACTTACGCAGATTGACTGGTTTGGGCAACTACGACGCCCCTACCTTGATCCCAGTGATGTCTCGAGACGATGTCCCCGTGTTGAATTACGGGACTGCAGGCAATCCAGATGATGACGCCGAGCAAGCATTGATGCTGAATACCATGAACGCACATTTTGACACCGATACCTTCCCGATGTGGATTGAAGCGGACCAGTGGAATGCCAAGCAAGGCTTCACCATTGGTGCCCAACTCATTTCACGACCAGCGACGCCTGCGGACACAGGCAGACCTGGACACCGGTTGGGATCGGACGAAATTGAATTTGTTGAACTTGTAGCATACCCAACTCACATCGAGTAAGGTTTGAACGACTGCAGATTTTGGATGAAGACCGCCGCCCTTACAGGCGGTGTAGCCGCCTGTTGCGGGATGCCGAGTGTATGAAAAATGACACCGCCCGCAACAGGCACCACTTTCATTACGAAGAAAACAACGAAGAAAACGAGAGAATTACAAAACGAACGAAGAAAACGAGAGAATTACAAAACGAATAAACGAATGGAGTAGAACATCTACTCAACTTAACAAACAAATTCAATGGCTGACATAGCCAGTGGAGTGTAGAATCTTACCGAAAACCTGCCAACCGACGACCCGCACTGCGGGCTTAGATTGGATAACAGGCGAATAAGTCGGAGGAAAGATTGTGATGGCAATCACGAACTGGGTTCGCATAAGGGTGAAGAACCACCTGTGGAAATGAAGGCGAGAGCCGAATTGGAAACCATGCACCGCACTCTTGGCTGTCGGCTACTGGCCTCACAGGTCAGTCAAGCGTAAGTGAACGCTGAATATCGAATGAGTTAGGTCGCCTTAGCAGGGCACATGGCCGTTTAGATACCTTGAATCGGATGATCCTTCACAGGATTCCCGGATAGAGGATAACTGAACAACTGAACGGAAGAGGGCGACGAAAAGTTTTCGCGGCTGTTGCAATCACCCTCTTCCACTTAACAACTGAACGGAGAATGCCGAATATGCAGTGGGACCAATCTGGCTTCATGGGCGGAGGGAGGTAGACCTGATTGCGGCATTCTCCACTTAACAACTGAACGGAGAATGCCGAATATGCAGTGGGACCGCAATTTCCCGGCATCGGAGGGAGGTAGACCTGATTGCGGCATTCTCCACTTAACAACTGAACGGAAGAGGGCGACGAAAAGTTTTCTCGACTGTTGCAATCACCCTCTTCCACTTAACAACTGAACGGAGAATGCCGAATATGCAGTGGGACCGCAATTTCCCGGCATCGGAGGGAGGTAGACCTGATTGCGGCATTCTCCACTTAACAACTGAACAGCTATGGGCGCATAGTGTAGCATGGATATCACTCCGGCCTTCTAAGCCGGAAACCCGGGTTCGAATCCTGGTGCGCCCGCCACTTAACGGAGAATTCCGAATATGCCTTGCATGCGGAGGGAGGTAGACCTGATTGCGGATTCTCCACCTGTGAACACAGGAAACAACTTAGAACCAGTCTCGAGTGTCGAGACTGGTTCTTTTTTTTGGCCTCTGTGAAAGGAGGGTAACTGAACATGGATTGGATTGAATTACGAGACAATGTCAAACTTATTGACGAAGAAACGGAAACACCATGGTTTGAATCGCCATTATTTGTATCATATGAAGAATGGGAGACTAAATGCCCATATGTATTGCTTTACTACGATGGCGAATTGAAGGGGAAAATAGAAGTTTACACCGATGTAAGCCATGAAACCCGTATGGAAACAAAAACCGCTGAATACATCATTTTGAATAACACGATGTATTACTTGAGCGATTTAGAAGAAGAAATTGATTGTGAGTGTATCACAACAGACATGGGTGGAAAATGCACCCATTGTTTGAGGGGACCAAGGGATGAGACATACATCACGATGGATGAGACATACATCACGATTGAGAATAAGTCGCCACCTAAACGCCGATTCGGGCGACAGAATATCTGAACATGACTGACAGAATACTATGGATGAATCCCTATGATGGGAAAGAATACGAAGTAGGCGAGACAATCCCGGTTTACCGAACGGGCGATGGAGGCCTCGTACACAATTCAACTGTTGTGAGACTTGAAGACCCAGGTTTCCCCGGTGTGGTGGAGATGAAGGATGGCGGGAGATACGAATACAATCATGGAATGGGTGTTGCCCAAGTTAAGAAGTGGTTGATCCCGGCGCTTGAGCCTGATATGGATTGGTTCTACCTTGGTCCATCCGAGCAAGGATGGAGAATGTATTACGCAAGAAAAGAACTCAATAAGAGCAAAGCAATAGAAATGGCATCATTTAACGCCCTCGTGGGAGAAGATGATGAAGATAACTGAACATGAAACATCTGAAAGACGCAAGATGGAGGGTATTGAAGGACTGGATAGATAATCCGGTCATCTATACCCACAAAGAAATGAAGAAAATCGTAAAGCCAGCCTTGGTCACAAAAGAAAGTGATGTTAAGGCTAAGAAAAGACGATGGAACATAATTATGAATCTCGAAATAGGACAAACATGGACCTACATCAACATGTCCGGAAAAACCACCTATACGAGAATTGACTGAACATGGGACTTACAAATAGAAAACCGATAAAGGGCGTGAAGAAGGGTGACTCCATCACGACAAAGAAATTGAAAGAGCATAATCTGTTAAGGGATTCTCCCTTGACAAAGACCGTAAGAAGTTGGAAGGTAGAATCCGTGAAAATCTCGGATGTCAGCCTTACTAAGAAGAAGAAGATAATCGCCAAACAGAAAACGGTGATTGTTTTGACAAACGGTAAAGGCGAGAAATTGAAGAGGACACGAACCTTTTGGATCAACTGAACATGAGAGCAAAAAGAAAAGTGACAAAGAAAAGAACACTGAAACCTTCTGACTTTCTGAAGCTGTGGATAAATTATTGTGAGGAATTTCTATCGAGTTACTTAGGATATCCGATAGAAGACGAAATCACCGCAGAGACTCGAGATGAGTCATTCGGCATTTGGTTGCTGTCTACTCCTCACTTTAGCAAAGTCCCCACAAATAGCGAGTTGGAGACACTTGAAAAGGAGGAGCAAGAAGAACGACTACGAGCGATGGCGTTGGTGGTTGTGGCCGAATACTTCGGAACGGATATACTGGATTCAATCCCGTGTGTAGATGGTGAGAGTTTTGGCGACAAAGAGGCTTACGACAAGTTCTTTGAGAATGAGGAGTGGGCTGAAGCAGCCATATTCTCAGAATTGATGCACGATGAAAGCGACCACCAGGTTCGTAGTTATCCGCATGACTCGAAGATTGACTTGGCAGATGCGATTACAGAGAATGCAATTGCGCAGAACGCAGTCGACCTTTTGGCAAAGAAGGTAGAAGAGAAACAAACAGAAGAAGAAGCCATTCCTGACGAAGAGTTGGTTATTGGCCTCGCAGAAGAAACGGGCATTGAATATCCGGAGATACCTGCGGATGTCGATTCGTCTGTTGATGAATTTATGAGCGAAATCGAAGAACATGTGCATGATGAAAATTGCATGCATTCGCATGAAGCGAAGGTTCCTGTAATTGCTCATACGCATGACGCTGTTCCTTGGGCGACCTTGGCGGCGATTGAAAAACACAAGAACGCTATTGCAAATAACGAGAATTCTGTCTTGGCCCTGGCTAACGGGGTTGAGGAACTTGTTGATAATGGAGGCGTTCAGACCAAGAGGGGATTGCTCGATGCGATCCTCATCTTGATAGAAGCAAAACCAGCAGAAGCCCTAAGAATTGTGGCGAGTTGGGAAAAATTGAACTGAACATGGATAACAGAACAAAATTGAACCGAGATGGCGTATTGAAACTCAAGACTATCAATGCCCGAAAGGCTGGAAATGCGATTACAAAATTGATGATAAGGAATGCAACCAAAGCAGATAGAGAGGCGGTCTTATTGCGCCACGATGCAATTGGTAAAGCTCTTGATAATCTAATCAAAGAATTGAATACGACCGAAGTTCTCAAGTTAGAACTGACACAAAAATACGAAAACTGAACATGGCATTTAATCAACCGATTGACGGAAAAAATTGCGTGAAATACAAAATCGCAAAGACAAATCGACAAAGTTGTTTGCTGTGTGGCCATCCCATGTTTGAAGGAAGCATCGGAGTGTCTATGACAAACTCACATACTGAGGCTGTCAAATCAAAGAAAGCCAAATCAACAAACCTGTGGTTACACGCAGAGTGCATGGCTCGACTCAGTAAAGAATTGAGGCGTGAAGACTTTGAAACAAACCAGCGAATAAACTTGAAAAAATGCACTTCGAAGAAACAATCGTGTATTTGGTGTGAAAAGAAAATTACACAAAGCATACAGATTGAGTTCAACAACAAAAATGACGCGATTACTTCAAAAAAATCGTTATGGATTCACAGAAAGTGCGCAAAAGAGATGGGAAGATCCCTCCACTGGAGGAATCGAAACCTGCCAAACTGAACATGAGCATTAGAAAAATGGAAGAAGGTGAGAAAACAGTAACACTCCTGAAGCGCGAACATTTGATGAGTTTAGGCGTTCACGAAAGAACATGCAATCGTTTGATTGTGTCTTCAATAGGAATCGCAAGAGCGATTAGGGTGATTGAGGGTGCGTTCCCAATCCGTAGTGACTTTGAGGCGCTTCTCCTCAATATTTTGAAAGAAGCTTTGCATAAATCGGAAATGAGCCACATGGATGTGGATGTAAATGAAATTGAGGACCAGCAAGCTATCTACAAATCAGCGTGTAAGGCGCTTGAATGAACTGAACATGACAGAGAAAGAATACACTTGGACAAAGCTGATGGACGCTGTAGGAGACAGGGTGGACAAGCATCTTAACGATGCAATGATGGTCGACGGTAGAGACGATGGTTTGGACGGTTGGTTCAAACCTGCTGCAAATGGATGGGGAGGTTTCAGAATCGTAGAACCAAACACGATTGCAAAATGTCATGGATACACCATGGGGTTGAAAGAAGACCTCTACAACGATCATACATACATCGCTCTTCCGCAAGAGAAGAAAAAACTGATTCCAGAAAAGGATACACTTTTCTTGCTGCTCGGGACTCTCAAGACCGGAGAAACCGTTTACACACACTGGCTTGATGAAAGTGCGAGATTTGCACAAAAAGTCGCATGCGAATGGTGGGACAGCTCAGAAGGCGAGGTGTTGCAAGAATGGGGAATCAAATACGAGGATGTAGAAGAAAACTGAACATGGGATTTTGGAAAAAGAAAGAACCAGAAATAGTCGGGTCATGGGATGACGAAGAGGAAACTCCAGTGGTGGAAACCACGATGGAATCCGTGGAATTCGTTGACCAGCCCGAAACGAACCAAATACCCGTGCAAACGGTTGTAGTGAAAGGGCAAATGAGAGCCACTGGATCTACGAGCAAACCAAGGAAAACGAAAAGCAAAGCGGAGATTGCAGCAGCACTGCCCATCAATGAAAGGATGCAACTGCTGATTGACTTCTATGCTGCTGTGTTGGCAGGGACAATCCCCTCCTTCATGGTGCAGGGTGGACCTGGCCTTGGAAAGACATACATTCTGCTTGAGATGTTCAAAAAACAAGGGTGGATTGAAGGAAAGGATTACTTGATGATTAAAGCAGGTGTGTCGGCATTCGGTGTCTATGGCATAATCTGTAAATGGGCTGATAAGGCCGAGCAGGCAATCCAAGATGCAAAGAGCAAAGGTAACAAGGCATTCAAGCCGAAAATCCCTGTTCTTGTGTTTGACGATGTCCCGATGTTTAGTGCGGGTAAGGAACACCGCCTTACAGAAATTATCAAAGCTATGACTGATTCAACTTCTGGAGAGGAAGGCAGATTGGTCAGTTGGCGAACGAACAAAACCAAGGATGATCCTGCCGAGGCTAAAGCCGCAGGAACTTATCCTTCAGAAGTCCGCTACAAGGGCGGAGTAATCATCATCACAAACGAGGATGCCAAGAAAATCGACAAACCGATGCAAGACAGGTCGGGAGGTCCGTTATTCTTGACTGTGACTCAAGATGAAATGATTGAAAGAATGAAACTTCTTGCTCCTTCGATGGGGCCGAAAACGATGGACCCCAAGTTGAAACAGACTGTTCTCAACTGGCTGTGTTCGAGCGAATTCGAAGGAGAAGAACTGAGTATGCGAACATTACACAAGGCGCTGCTGATTGCAAACGCCAATCCAAAGAGATGGAAATCAATGTGCGTAATTCTATGAAACTGAACATGAGCAAGAATAAGAGGAACCGAAACGCGATAAAAACGATATTGGAGGGTAAGGAACTTACCACGATTGATGTCCACGACGCTCTAAATCTCAAATTTAGGCAAGGGCCGACGATGAACCAAGTGGGGAACTTGCTGTCAAGAATTCCAGAGGTTGAAAAAATCGGTATGATTGACATATCAACGAGGCGATTCAATCGCAGAACGACAACAAACTACAACAATTACAACAACTACACGGGACGAGTTAGAGTTGCTTTGTGGAGAATGAAAACAGACTGAACATGACGGACGAACGAACAGATGAAGAATTCATAGCCGAAGTCATTCGAAGAGGGAAGCAAAAACCCGAAGAGTGGAAATTAGAAGAACTGATTAGATTGTATGATATCCCCGAAAACGAGTTAGAATTAGTGCTTGCCATGGAAGGGAGAGAAGGACTTCTTACGATCGGGCACTATACTCGCATCGAAGTTAGAGGTTGCACCAACAAGTTGTGTGACGGAAAGGAAAGAAAGCCATGTAGGCTTCTCCAATACATTGAGACCTGTACAAAGTGCTTGGTTAGAATTGGAGATGTGCCAAATAGCGCATGGGAATGAACTGAACATGTCTAAGAACGATATTGATGTAGGAATAATCCTTCAAAAAGAAGAATTGAAAGAATTGATTGAAGCGATCTCCGCAGCACAATTTATTTCGAACATGATGGTATTCCCGACAAACCAAAGGGCTGAACTTAATGAGGTCATGGAGAAATGGGAAAACGAGGAAATGGGAAAAAAGGTATGGGCGCATTTGGGTGTATTACAAGAAGTGCTTGATAACGAAACAAACTGAACATGACAATTCAACATATTGATAAGTCGAAGAGACTGCAAGTATTGGCAAGAGCGATCTTTGAATCGAAGAAGGAAAAGACCGAAGCCAGCAGAGCAGTAAAAAGAATTGAAGACGAAATAAAGAAGTACGAAGAGGAAGTCAAAGGACTTCTCGGGAACGGGATTGGAGGATATAGCCACCATCTCCTCGAGGAAAAGATTGACAGTAAAATCATAGGGATTGCAATTGGAAGCATCTCTGGAGGAAACCATTGGCAACCGCATTGGGAGAAACCGACAGTCGTTTTGGCGACTGCGAAATACCTGAATGGGAAGGGCTTGTCAAGCAAGCCTAAAAATGATTAACATGCCACGAAATGTATCAAACCCGTTACGAAGAGGAACGCCGAAACCCAAAGTGGGTGAAGTGGCTAAAGTAATCGGCGGCGATGGGCCATTTCCTATGAATGAATTTGTAGAGGTTCTGTCAAAGCAATCCGGCGGGCAATATTTAGTGGAATCTCTCATTACAGGAGTGGTCGCCACTGTAAAAGGTAGTTGCCTTTTACCCGCAAAAAACTGAACATGGAATTCATTATTGCAAAGAATTACTGGAATGAAATGAACCAAGACGGAACGGAAGTAAAAGTAATCAATGTGTTGAAATTTGATAAAATGGAGTGGGGTTATCTTCATGGTGAAAATGAAATTCCCCTCATACCCAAATTCGATTTAATTGACACAATTTATTTTGAAACGGAGGCTGAGAGAGAAAAAGAGTGGAATCTTATGAAAGTTGATGGATACACCAGCGTAAACGACTTTCAACCTCCAGCATATACACATGACCATGCGAGCAGTCTAAGAGAGGCTGTTACGGGAAAGGGAAACTGAACATGCCAACACAATACCATGATGGAAGAATATTTAGATTGAGAGCAGACCCCGTTTACGGGAGTGAGATCACTCTTAAAATCACAGAAGAAGAATTACAAGCATTGCGGCAAATTGACCAAGAACAAATTGGAGGAAAGCAGCGCAGAGGCTTGGGATTGCTGATTGATTTTTTGATTACGGGTTCAACGAATCCAGCACTTGACCGGCTTATGCCGAATGTGCAGGCAAGGACTCATGATGTCGAAACATCTCGAGCAGCAATTCCGAATTCGAAGAGATGGACGCAAAACCTTCACGATGCATACCAGATAATTGCTAAAGGGGAAGGACTTACAGATGAAGAAGCGCAAGACATTTACGCTCGAGCGCATCAAATTGACCGCAGGGACATCGGAAATCGATGGAGGCCTGCCAGAGTAGCCTTGGTGGCCATTGGTGCCGTGAAAAATACTGGGAGAAAGCGTCGAGTGCGTTCACAAAGGGAGGCAATCGTTTGGGCCGCAGTGGATGACACTTGGGCACCGCCGCAGATAAATGAGACTATTCAAAAAGAACAAATCCTTGAGATGTTAAACAGAATCGAGGAAGAATGAACTGAACATGACAACAATGGAAAATAAAACTCATTGTGCATGGTGTCGTAGGGGATTGGGCGAGAAAAACCGAGGGAAAGGAATCGGACCCGAGTGTAAAACCAAACTTCCCGACACCATCAATGTCGCTTTGTTAAACAGAAGTGAACACGGGTATCACGCAAGATCCCATGAAGCAAATGATTTGCATGATGCTTTCAAGCATTTTGGAGATTCAGTTGACATACTTATTTTCGCTGACACTGATGGATTCGGTGTGCAAAGCGAGGAATGGCAAGGTTGGGAGACTTACTTCAAATCCGAGGATGGAATCATTTGTATTGACTCCAATTTATCAAGATATGAAGGAGAAGCTATGCCCGCAGTTGCAGATGAAGTGGCAAAATGGAGAAGAAGGGTTGCAGTTATGTGTGACCCCAATACGACTACGAAAGTTGAACTTGTTCACATAGATTCCGATTTGGGATACTTGATGAACAGAGGATTCTATAACGGACCCTATCCGATAGGCATGGACCTTAAGGAATGGGCGACAGAAATATACGGAATTGACTCGAGTAAGATCCCTCAATGTATGGGATGCGGCTTGATGCAACACCGGCTTGAAGAAAAATCCCTCGATGAAGAGGAGATTGAACTTGTTCAGCAGATGATTGAGCAAGCTGACCTACGATTTGGGCACACTTTGTTCTGCAGAGTGATGCGAAATCATAGAACACAATTGGAGGAGATGCTACAGACTAAATGGGCTTACCTCAGTGACATCACGCAAGACCCCCTAAATGATGGTTCAAAGGCTTTCATCGGAGGTCCGCAACATTATGATTGGAGTGAATCTTACGAACATTTTTACGAAACAAACATTGTAAGAGCAGGTGAACTGGTGTGGGATAGCGAATATGGGAGACGAGTATTCGAATACTGCTTGTTGCCGTATCTGATGAAAGGATTGTCTAAGGCCTACCATGATGATTGGGAACCTGCCGATGAATGGAGCCATGATTACGAGGGATACCTCGACCATAGCCTTCCGTTTTGGGCAGGAGAAGCGACCCAACACGGCAGATGGTGTTCCGAGGATTCAGATTTGAAAATTCGGGACGGTCTTATCATGGACATGGCGGAATATTATCCGCATTCCTATGGTGGAGTGCTGCTGTCCAATGGAAAAGCAGCCGAAGATAACTGAACATGACTGATAGAAAATTTAGAAATAGAGTGCAAAAAGCACGAGAAATGAGAGAAGAAATTCGAAAAAACAGATTCCTCGGATTAGACGGAGACGGCGCAGTGATTCAAGACAGGAGTGAGGAATTGAATAATTTACTTGCCTTGAATAAACATATGAGCGAAGTCCAAATAGAATTTGGAATTAGTCCCGACGATCTTAATCATCTTAGCGAGGGAAATGCTTTGATTGAGGACATGTGTGCCACCAAAGTATCGTTTGATGGCAAGAATTGGGATGTCGTCGTCAATGAAAAGAAACTTGAGGCTCAAGGGAAAGAAATAACCAAACTGGAAAACAAGCTTAAGAAACTCTTGAAAAAAGAGGAATTATGGGGCTCGCTGGACGCCGATGACGAGATTATGGTAATCGCACTACAAGGCGGGTTGTCTAATAGTTGAAAACTGAACATGACACTAAGATTACCAGTGATTAGAAATGAGCCGATTCGCAAAGAATCAATAGGCAAAAATGGAGAGATAATCCCGAAGGCTAACTTTGATGTGGTCTTTGCGAGAATCGGAGGTAACAACAAGACAAGTGACAATGTCACAGATACGACGAGAGGGTGTAGCGGCGGCTGTTATGGCTGTTATGCTGCACGCTCCATGGGTGTATTCCAGGGTCGGAGAAGATTTGACCAACCAGAGTCGCAATGCGTGTGTCACGAGATGGTACAGCACGACCTGTTGGAGATGGTGCGAAAAGAACCGTTTCTTGACTGGGTCCGCAACGGTGTGATGGGTGATCCATCGCTCGATTGGGACAATGCCGTTCGGCTTACAGAAGCCGCAGGCCGAGTCGGAATAAGAACTGTGATTATCAGCAAGTTCTGGAACATCCCTACGGATGAACACTTGATGAGGATGGCCCTTGCTGGCGCTATTCTGCATTTCAGCTTGATACCGGGCTACGAATGGGCTCCGGATTTGAAGGTTGCACGCAGGCCAGACGGAAACCGTGTTAGGAACATCATGAGTGCGCTTGTTGCATTTGATAAAATGACGAGGCCGAGTAAAGCCAAGGAATCAGATTCCGTTTACATGAGAATCTGTTCTGCGGACTTTAACATGGACCACGAAGAAGGCGCTTTGCTTGGGCACACCCAAACATTCTTCAAGAAATTTGCAGTAAAACAGGGATTCCGTATATTGGAAACCCCGTGGAAATTTGAAGGTAAGAGCGACCCCCGATGGGAATACCTCAATCATGAGAACATGAATAGAACAAAGTCATACACAACTGGTGGCGCAGGACGCAAGAAAACTGCAGGTCCTTTGCTGGCAGCCGATGGCTTTGACAAATACTCGGAATGGAAACCGTTCGTTATTGCTTGCGACACTACATGTGATGTGTGTCCAAACCAATGCGGGACTGTTGATTCTGAAAATGGAGCCAAAATTCGCTTGATGATTCAAAAAGGCGAAACGATAGGCAGAAACTGAACATGGTATTGACTGTAAACGAAGAAAAACAGAGAATGTGGGTGGTTAAGGCAGATGGTTCTGCTATCACTCAAGACGAATACAAGAAATTAGGGGCCAAACTCACGGTATATCTTGGGGGGCCGGCGAATTCAAACTGGGAAATAGGAATGGATCACTGGGACACAGTATCTCCGATTCATATCAAGCCAGTAAAAATAGAACGAGAACACCACGAAGGAATGTTCTCGGACTTGACCGAGGCGATTTACCTTTGCGGACAGAAAGGATACGAAATTTTTGGTATCCTGGAGTGGAAAGAGTCAGGAAACTGGCATGACGAACACTTCAGAGTCCAGGTATTCGAGAAAACGGGGTTCATCCAGATCTACAAGATGAAAATTGCGTATGAACCATATGAAGACTGAACATGAATAAGAAAGATATATTGAGACCGATATTCGGAACAATAGCGTTCCAACCATTTGCATATATGTGGGCATTATCAACAGGCGCTCCGTTTTGGACGGAGATTGGGCCTTTTGTGGTTTATTCCACTGTGGTATTCATTCCAATATATGCAATGTATGAGAAATATTATCCGACAAACTGAACATGCCTTACAAGGATGAATCGAATGAAATCATCAACAGGATGAAAGACAAACAAAATGAGAAAGTCAAAACCATTAGCATTTCGTTACCGGGATTGAGAGTTCCTCGAGTTTGGATGGAAAGACGCTGGGCGACTTTGAGTAGTCTCGCAGACCAACCATCTTACATCAACACGGTTGGTGCAAAGCATGAAGCGACAATACGGGATGCTGAAAAGCTGTTAAACCGGAAAAAAACAATGAATGATTTCATTGAATTTATGGAATTTGACATTGAGGAATACTTCGAAATGGTAACTGAGATTCGTGACTACACGAAAAAGGTGAACTCAAAGGAAGTGAAAGCCAATTATCAAGAATACATGACCGTAATCAATTCTATTTTGATTGCATACGGGCACAAATTCGGATTGGTAGAGCCGAGCGTTGAAGAATGGCTCGCAAGAGAAGATGATACGGAAACTGATTACAGCGGAAGACAAAAGAAAAGGTCTGCAGATGATCCTCACATGAGAAATGTGGTTGGAGAAGGCGGACTTTTCCCTTGGACATTTTCCGATAGATACTGAACATGAATAAGTCGTTAAAATTGAGACTATGGGAATATCTGAAAGAGAACAAATCAACTTTGTTTGAAATCTATGAGGAATTCTCAAATGAAAAAGAAACAACGATTCGTGGTCGCTTGAACGAGAACCTTGGTTCTTGTTTCAAAAGACTGGGGCGTGGCATTTACATTGCTACAGATGGTGAAATCACCGCAGTATTCCTTGAAGGGGATGCTCGGAAGATTGTCCAAACCCTTGAAGATGAAAGCATTGATGCAATCATTATGGATTCGCCGTATAGCGCTCTCGACAAGCAAATGACTGTCGGAAGTACGCGTCAGCGAAACCTCGATGGGGGCTGGGGATTCCAAACTTGGGATCTTGATGAGGCATTCTTGAAAGATCTGTATCGGGTAATGAAGCCAGGAGGACACATGTTCTCATTCATGCCCGCAGCAAAAGCGGACACGGTAGATTACAATCACAATCAAGTTCTACTTGCACGAAAGGCAGGTTGGAGATTTCAAGCGACATGGGTATGGGACAAAGTGCTGTTAGGGATGGGTTATACCGGACGCTGTCAACACGAATTGATTCACTTTTTCTCTAAAGGAAAGAGGAGATTCCCGCTTAGCTTGAAGATAACAGATGTGAGAAAGCACCAAAGGGAGCATAGTAGCAAAAAGATTCACCAAACGCAGAAGCCTGTAGGTTTGATTGCTGACATTATCGAGTTCAGCACAGATTTAGGTGATGTAGTGTTAGATCCTTTTGCTGGCTCAGGCTCAACTGCAGCAGCAGCACTCCAGACAAATAGGAATTCTATTTCTATCGAACTGGATGGTGCGATGCTTGCAAAGGCGTGTGGAAACTGAACATGGCAACGACTAATGATTTGAAGATAGCCGCCGAAATTTTAGGCTACGGAGACGATTACGCACATTACATGGGTAAATACAATGGACGATTTTACCACAAGGGATTTGCGATAAGTTATGATGGAACACCAAGAAGTGAAAGAAAGCTGTTTGAGATACTGAAAGAAAACGGCTGTGATGATTTGGGGCAACCCGACCAAAGAGATTCGTTGGGACTGGGGGCAGTGCTTTCATGGAACCGTGATAGGTTCGATGATGCAGATGACCCTGAGAAACCCGATGAAGAGGAAGAATGAACTGAACATGGCAAAAAAGCCCAAAAAAGCAATTGTATTTACGGATTCAAGAACAGGCAAACGAAGGTGCTGGATTGATCCATTTGATGATGATGCAAAGGTATTCGCACGGTGGTTGATGTATGAAGAATGGGTAATGGACCTTGAAATCATTGATATTGACAGCGAATTACCTGAGATGTCATGCAAAAGGATGCTGACTCAAGAGTTACCGAACTTGTTTGCAAGAAGATAAACTGAACATGGGAAGAGAATTGAATGGACACAAGACCCAATACGCACGATACTGGGCTTCTGGTAAGCGGAAGCAACACATTGCTGCGATAATCGAGTGGGGAGAAAAGATACGACACCATTGGTTCATCAAGTGCAGCGTCAAGAAATTGTCGCTCGGAACGGACAAGGGTTGCATTTGTGGATTATGTAAAAACTGAACATGGCAATTATGCAAAACAGTACGCATCTATTCGATAGAGTGATGCGAAAGGTAGAAGAAAGAGAAGAAGAAGCAAAGCCAATGTTAGAAGCTTGGAAACAAGGTCACACTGAAGTCGATTTTAGAGTGATGAATGGTGAAGACCTATGGAGCAGAGATTACAATCGAAATGTGCTTCCAAATCATTGTAAAAAACATGATTTGTGGCTATCAACCATCGTCGCTCACGAGAGACAATTTCAAGATTTGGCAGACTGTGGAATGCCGGCTGTATCAATGATTGGTGCAAGTGAGGCGACAGAATGGACTGTGTTTTTCTTAAAGCACAAAACATCCAAATGTCACCTACATCGAAATCTGATTTTGTATTCCAACGGAATGATGAGTCAGGGGCACGAATACGGATATAAAGACTCAGGCGGCAGTGGTGGAGCATGGCTCCCATACTATTTGGACAGTAATGCCAGTGATGGTAGAGGACCGATATTCGTGAGTGATTACACAAAAATCATAGAAGAGATATATCAAGAAGGGATTGACTGGATCGATAAAAATTTCAAAGACAAACCGCAAGTGAAAAAGAAAATGCTGGCTTCACTTAATGAGCAGATGAACCACGACAGATTTCGTGGTCTGCATTGGAAAAACTGAACATGGGAAGAGAATTGACTCAAGTAGATGATGAAGAATGGTGGATTACGGAAACACATAGCGGCTATTTTTACAGAGTTTCGATATCCTTCAAAAGTAAGGAAGAAGCAATTGAAACACTTAGAAAAGGGAATTGTGATGAACAAATCCTAAAAACATTTGAAGGCAGTAATGGAATACATTCCATGACAATATACAAGAACGGACAATTTAGAATGAATGGGGTGCAAATAGATGAAGCATTGCACAATGCAAATGCGCTTTGTCCTGATGGAGAACACTCTTTGTTTGAGGATGTTGAGTGCGCTGTCGAAGACTGTGAGAACTTAACTCTCGGACATTACACTGACCTGAATGATGAAACAATATGTGGAGAATGCCAAGACTGAACATGACTGATTTAGCAGAACATATTGAAAAATGTAAACAAAGAGCGCTAAAAGAATTGAATGAAAACGGAATTGTGTCAGCATTGACTCAATTAGGAGAGGAATTCAAAGAACACGATGAAATAGCAGGGTTGCATTATTGGCCCGAGATGATGTGTGAAATGGGAGCAAAAGGATGTAGAGATGTTGAGGAAGCAAGAACATTCATCCATCAATTTCACAAGTATTGGGAGGACTGAACATGACTGATAGTATTATTGAAATGCTCTCGTTAGGAGGTGGCGTGGATTCGTCTTGTCTTTTGGCAATGAATCTATGTCCCGAATTAGCGGCGGAACATCTTGGGATTACGGTTGAGAAACTGCGTGAAAGCATACCTGAATACGAATGGGTTGTTTTCGCTGATCCCGGAAGTGAATGGCCACAGACCTACGAGAACTTGGATTATGCAGAAGAGATTTGTGGGAATGCAGGATTGAAGTTCCAGCGTGTGATGCACACGCAGGGATTTTACCGGCACGACGAAACAAATGAAAGGATATTTGTCACCGAATGGAGGCAAATGGAAAAGGAAGAACAAGAGCAATACACACATACCGTGGAACCTTTCACGATTTATGAGTGGCTAACGAAGACTGGTGTTTTACCAACTCTTCCAGGTCACAACCATGTATGCTCTGAAAAATTCAAAGGAACCCCGCAAAGAAAGTGGGCTGACGAAACCTTCGGAAAAGAGGCGACAAAAGTATGGTCGCTCGGAATCGAAGCAAATGAGAAATACCGCTCGGAAAGATTCACGATGAATAAGAAGGCGGGTGAAAACAAATTGACTGGTCACGAATTCCGATACCCGCTCATTGAACTTGATATGAACCGTGAGGATTGTATTGAGATGCTCAAAGTGCTTCAATGGGATTACAAGGGGGACGGCAGTATGGTGGAGAAATCCTCTTGCATGTGGTGTCCTTATCTCAAGGGTTGGGAAATCGACCGGTTGATTGAAGCAAATGGCGTGGGTCTTGAAGAAGCTCTCGCTATTGAGAAGAAATTCACAGAAACAGACAAACACAAGCGATGGCATGCAGCAGGCATGCCCGTCAACAAAAAAGGCGGTTGCCAAGGTCTCAAAGGTCCAGATGGACTTGGATATCACAAGCGACCGTATGTTGAAGGTGATTGCGATCACCCTGCTTGTGCTGCTGACAAGAAGAAAAACCAACAGCAAGGTAGGGCTCAACTGATTCAGTTGAAGTTCCGTGACAAAGATGGTAAGACAAGGAGATGGTCGATTCAAGAATATGTTGAACACGGCGGCGCTCCAAATAAAGACTGAACAGGGCAGGCTGATTTAGAATCAGTCTGCCCTCAAATTTAGGCCTCGGTGAAAAGAGGGTAAGATCCAAAAGGCATACACTCCGTACCGTTAAGTGGGCAGAAGGAGGGGCGTTCGGGGAGGTCGACACACGCAAAAGTGCAGACCCCGATACTCCTTCTGTCCACCTAACACCAAACATCAACGCCAACCGTTTATGATTTCATCCCTCAAAATCGCTTAGGGGTGCGGTGGCTGATTAGAGTGATGAAAGAGTGTGCGACATGTGGATACAGTTTGAGATTGTGGGAAGGACTACACAACAACAGAAAAGACGGAGGGGCCTGCTGCCCTATCAAAAGGTGCATAGATGCAAGTGCAAGTGACTGAACATGAGAATGACGAAAGAAAACAGAGAATGGATCGAATTCGACCATGATGGTGAGAAAGAGCAAACCTTTGCGGATTGCTCAAAGAAGGGGCAAATGGTCTTCCTTTTGCGGAGGGGAGATAAGCAGCACCCAGGTGGAATCCTTGGGCAGCATTCACATTCAACGATTTGTCCGTGGTCAAAGCCATTTTGGACTCTTGAACCAATTCAAGAAGGCGAGCCTATCTTGATAGTAGATGCAGGGGGCAGCATGCGGGTTGTCGATTACACCCACATCACGACAAATTGGAGTTTTGCAAAGGACTACTGCTACGGTGAAGAATACACTCTGGAACTCGGTGTGGGTTTTTCACAAATCGAACAATTGAAATTTTTCAATGAGGGAAGCGTCGAAGGCATGACCTACGGCAAACAGCTGTATGGTGCTAAGAACTGAACATGAGAATGACGAAGGAAAATAGAGAATGGATGAGATGGGCTCTCTTCTTGGGTGAAGATCAAATGATACTGTTTGCTGAAGACAGGTGGAAATGGATTAGTGAACCTATGACTGACCTACCTCTCAATGAACAGTGTGTATTCTACCAAGCGTATGCAAAGAATGGTGGAAAGGACAAGGGTTACGACAACCGAGAGGCTCTCAATAAGGCGATTGAATATGCAGAGCGTAAAATCAACGACGCTTTCAAAGAGATTGAAAAGCGATTCAAATTAGATGAAGATAACTGAACATGAATGACATATTGAATATATTGAATTTAGATTTTAGTCAGCCCATCGGTTCCAGAATTGGATTCAATGGCCCCGAAAGATGGACGCTGAAAACTCCACTTGACCTGTCAAACGATGCAATCCATAAGGCATTCATCAAAACAACGGCAGTTATTGACGAAGGAGCCGAACCGATAGAGATAGTGTGGACATTCACTAAACTGGTGCTTCTTGAGATGAATGAATACATCGTAAGAGGATTTCCAGAAGTGTATGACCTCGCTGTGATTGACCGGCCAACAAACTGAACATGGAAAATTATGCAAGTGACAATGCAGATATGATTGCCCAAAGAACGGTGAATATCGCCAATCTTACCGACACAATACTGGTGACACTCAAAGAAGGGTTGCCGGACATGTGGCACCAAAAGACATTCAAACGCAAAACCAAAGTGGCAAAGGACTCAGGGGGATTTCAATTCCTTATGAATCCAGAAAAGGCCGTTGGTTTTGATGTAGACCGTCTGATTCACGACCACCATAGAGTTGGTTTTGGAAATAATGACATCATCATCACGGCGGATGTGCCGATTCCAACAGGTATCGCACTCGAAGCGTCTGTAATCAAAGAGAGACAGCAACAAACTGTCGATTGGTTTGACCGAATGAGGGAATCAATCTCTCAAACGGTTCCTGTGCTACACGGACAAACTCCTGAAGAGGTGAAAGAACACTTGGTCATGTATGGCCTCAATGACAAAGAAATGGTGTGCCTGGGTTCAAACCTTGCGCAAGGCCAAACTCGAGTCATGGATCGTGTCGGTGAAGGCAAACAAAGAGGAAAAAAGACAACAAAGAAAATTCCGAGAGGGAAACTGTGGGCACGAAACATCGAGTGTGTCAAGGAAATCGGAGACAATCCGCTTTTCTTGCTTGGCGCTGGTGGAATGAACGCAGCACCTATCGCAGCCTTGTTGGGTGCGAAAGCCGTTGATGCGAGTAGCTGGCGGCTAAATGGGATGATGAGGCAAATTTACGATACAGAACACGGGCGTTTTATCAAATGTGGAACGAAACAAAGAAACATCGAGCGCCCCCTGTTTCAAGACTTTTTGAAACAACGATTGAGTGAAGACGATTATCCGTTTCACGGAATGACTGTTGACAATCTAACGAAAGCTTTCAGCGCAGACGGGACAATAGGGACTGAAATGCGTTGTTATCACAACCTTTGGGAATTGGACAAAGATGCGAAAGTAATTTCGACATTTGAGGACGACCCCGATGGGCTGGTGAAAATGCTTGAGAAACGATGGAGGTCAAGTGGATGGACAGACCATCAAAACTTGAAGATATTGAAGATGGCCGCAAGTGCAGTAAAACATGCAAGCGTGCCAGGAGAACTCGCTAATTTTGCGAGAGCGAACTGAACATGGTTTTGATGAAGCGAATTCAAAAAAGAATTGAGGAGATTAGACCGTGGACTAAGAATTTTACTTTGTACACAGAGAGATGGACCGATGGTAAGTGCTTTGCACCGATTTGGGAATGCAACGATCCTACGGGGAAATGCAAAGGAAACGCACGGTGGGCGGCAACATTCCCTGCAGGATATACTGTAGTGGACAAAAACAACATTTGTGGACAATATCCACTTGGAACCGTTATCTACGGAAAGAAATTTATTTACGACGAGAAATACGGGCCAATGATGAACGGTGAATGTATCACAGAATGCCCGTATTGCAACTGAACATGAAAAAACAATGTAAGAATTGTGGAAAGAAACTGAATGATGAAGTTTCGCTAAAGAGGGGTTTCGGGCCAGAATGCTGGAATAAGCAAAAGGCCAAAGGAACTCTTCCAATCTTAATTACACTCGCAACTGGCGTCGAGAAACTCGATTATGAGCTGTTCAATCAGCGTTTGCCAGGGGGGGAAAGTTGCGATTTTGTAATCGCAATCAACGCCCAAGACATTTTTCCCGCTACCTACAACAGCGGTTACGCTACAGGCGGTTTGGATGTCGAAGATAAAATCAACTCAGAGTGGAAGGGTCCAAGGGATTTTTACGCTTGGATGGTTGATCAGATAGTGACGACTCATGTAATGGGTAGCTGTGAAATTGTCCTGTATGGGAGAAAGACACAAATCCCGGAAAATATATTGCCGGAACTACCCCCTAATATGATGGGAAAGAAAAGCGAAGCATTAACTGATTTTGAAGAAACTTGGGAGCCACTATTGATGTGGAACTCAAAGCGAATCGAACTCATGTCTCTCAAAGCGAAGGCATGGGAAATGAAAAATGAAATGGTCAGACTCGTGAAAGAGACTGTGTTTAACACAGGCACGATGTTCATCGATGATGGCTACGAAGAGGAAGAGTTACTTTGGGAGAAAAATATGTACGAATATGGGACAGATGATTGGTATCCTACAAATGAATTTGGGAATTGGATTGAAGGCGATAAAAATCGTTTTTGGAAAGAAAACCCACACTTTTCTTTTTTGAAAAGAAAAATAGAGTCAACGAATGTCGTGTTAAAAGTATCAGATGATATGATGGACATCATAATTGGAGATCGTTGGCAAGAATCACATAAAGCACAAATGATTGAATGGGCGGAACATGAAAGATACGCACGAGACATGGCGATCCATGACACCTCCGATTTCTTGGAAGCTGAATTACCCATTGAAGAATGGGAAAAAGACTGGTATGAAAATCCGTACAGATGGTTAAACAGAGATTACATTTGGATGGAACACTCTTGGGACGACCTCTCGATGGAAGACCAAGAAGAATTAAGAATGGCATCTTTATTTTCATTCTCAAGTGACCTGACAGCAATCTGGGCAGAACTTGAAATGACGAGGGATGCAAGCAAAGACGCATGGGAAGGGCCTATTGAAAAATATAGGTCGGAAACCGAAGACTCGATTATCACGCAAAGCATCAAGATTGGCCTATGGCGAAAATTCTCCGGGGACCTACAGAAAACTTTGGAGAGTCAAGAACAAGCCAACCGTGACACAGAGTATATGGAATGGTGGGACGATGATACTGGTAATGAAAGGAACCTGATGTCGGTCCTCGTAAACAACGAAGGCGACCCTTACAATAATGAGGGGTATGACATAATGGCTCAAAATCATGTGAAGTCTGCGTTGAAAAGAATCATAAAAGAAAGTTTGACTTTGATTGAAAAAAGTATCCTCAAGATGGATATTGAGATATTCGAGTTTGACGATTATAACTGAACAATTAGCTTAAGGGTGCGAAGGCGTAATAGATTGACTGAACATGGGAAAGCGATACAGATTAAAATGTAGGTTTTGTTTGACGACATTTGATTGGCCTGGTAAGGGAGAGAATGTCGAACACGATGATGTAAATGAGATAGCAATAATATGCCCGGGTGATGAGAAAGCGATGATTGCTTCTCATGTTGAAATCTTGAGAGATGGTGATGTAATGAACATCAAAGAACGATTTTGGATAATGGAAAAATACTGAACATGGAAAATGATACATCTGTAGAATGGACTTATGAAGTGTCGGGGAAAGCCCTAATGACATTTGTAAAAGAAGTGAACAACCTCGATTGTGACGCAAAATTTGAGCTATTGGAGAATGGAATCACAGTAAATGTGGTTGATCCATCTCATGTTAGCATGAGTTCCGTTACGCTTGGAGGAGGAAAACCCATTGGGCTTTCCTACGGAATGGAATTGCGTAGATTGAGAGAGTCCCTGACGGGCCACACGAAAATGAACGCAAAGGAAACCAGTATGGTTACAATGAACTGCGATGGAGAGATTATGTATGTAGATCTTCAAGACGGAACCAAGTTTTCGTGGAGAGGCCTCGACCTTTCGACTCTATCGCCACCCACACTACCTGAAATGGAATTGAATGCGTCGATTAGCGTCACAGGTCAACAATTTGCGTTGGGGATTCAAAGGCAGAGACGGATTGGGGATTTGGCAAGAGTAATGATTACGAAAGATAATTTGGAACTTTCTGTGAATGGCACCACAAGCCGAGTTGTTACGACAATTAGTGGCGCTGGCAAAATCAAGGACAAAACCGAGTCCGTACACAGCAACTACAGCCTTACTTATTTGGCTGGTATTGCGAAAGAATGGAAGAATGTTGACACAATAACTCTTGAATTAGGAGAGAATTATCCGTTGTTAGCAAGAAAAGTAAACGAAATCGGAGGTGTGGAGATAAAAAGCAAATTTTTCCTCGCACCAAGAACCGAAGATTACTGATATAACTGAACATGGCGAAAAACGCACGATGGATGATGATTGAAGGACCATTCCCTACTAACGAACCGAAGGGTGTCTTGATGAATGAGAACATGATTGATGAGAAATACAAAGAAGAGGTGTTGAAGTTGGAAATTGGTGAAGCTTCACCGATTTACCTTCACGAAGGCAAGGAATTAGTATTCTTGCGAACTCAATGAACTGAACATGGAAAAAAGTGAAAGACTTTACGAAACAGTGATGAAATTAGCAGCGGTGCAAGAGTTGAGAAAAGAACTACCTCTCTCTTGGTGTGACCTTGAGGGTCTGACTAAGAAACAACTGATGGATCAGTACATCATCAAGCATCAAATACCGTATCCGAATCGAGGTCCGATGGCAAATAAGCCCATTTTCGAAAATACGAAGAAGAACAAGAAGTGGTTGATTGACCGAATTCTTGAATTTTCACGCAAAAACTGAACATGGAAATATTTGATGTAAAGAGGTGCGAGGATGGGCACGAACTTCATAGGGTAATTACGGGTTTTAGAAAATGGAAGGCTTGGAATCGACTGATAGAAAAACAATATCTGGTAAAAGAGGTGTGCGCAGCATGCGGCAAAGGAGTTTCGCTTACGAGAGAGATTGATTGTTGCTGGTGCATAGAGAAATTGCTGTGCGGTTGCCGGAACTAAACTGAACATGGAAGCAAAATTCGAAGTGACAAGAACAATTCGATACGAGAATTCTTTCGGTTGGGTTGGAGATGCGCATGAAAATGTAAAATTCAATGTGACCGTTAAAGTGAACGATGAGAAAGAGAAAGGATGGTGGGAAATCTCTGGTGGCGAGCATTATGCCAGTGGAGAACTATTGTTTGAAGGCAAGAGGCTGTGTGATTACGATGGCATATTCAGCTTGCCCGACTACATCGCAGACAAACTTGAAGAAAACGGGTATGATGTAAGTTACCTGAAAAACTGAACATGGAAAAATCAGCAGAAAGAGAAGGAAGAATGATGATAAAAGCGAAGTATGATAAACATACAGACCAATACTTAGTGCGTTCTGTTAATTCACATGAACAAGGTGAGTGGTATTATTGTAGGGGCTGTGAAATGAAATGGGTAAAACCATGCAATCATCATATGAATTGTCCAAGAAGTAACTGAACATGGGAACATTACATTATGGACTTAGAGGAAGTAAAAGTAACGATGACGGAACTTTCACGGAACAAGAGATGGATGTGGTCGCTGGACTTGGCTTAGGATTTTTATCTGGAGCCACCGGCGTAGGCCACATCGGAGCAGGAGAGAAAGGCTACACCGCCCCTTGGGTGGTTACACCGGAAGAAGCCCAAGCAAGATTCGAGATATTCAAAATCTTAGATCCACAAGCCTGGGAAGAGTTGAAAACTCACGGACCTGGGGGAACTGGGGGTATTGGTGAGGGCAAATTAGAATGTTGGGAAAGACTTCTTGACATTGACTTCTTGGAAAACCTTGAGAAAAAAGAATGGAGTACAAATTGGGGCAACTGGTCGACGGAAGAATTCGTTTACAAGATGGGCTACAAATTTGGCTTCGAAAGAATTGCGAACTTCAAGCAGGGCTACTTCAGAAAATTCATCCCGATCCATAGTGAACATAGATGGCATCGAGATGGAATGGAAAAGGTGAAGCGAACAATTGTGATGCTGAATCTGCAGACAAACGGGCGAAAATTGGAAGACGAAGAAGTTGAAGATTGGTTTACCGAACTGCAAACAGATGCATGGAATTACTTACAGCAACGATTGATGCCGAACAGCATGGTCTCCGAAAGGGATTACAACTACTGCGAAGTCGCAGGCTACTACGGCGTATTCGATGTTAAGATTGATGAAAAGACAAACCGCTTGACAATTAAAGAGCGACTTGAAGAGGAACACGAAAACTGAACATGGACAATAGTGAAACTATGGACAAACTGCATAAAATGGTAGATGAAAACGGATACCACAGGGGATACCCCAGTGGACCAAATGATGACCGGCTGATGAATCTTAGCGATAAAGACCTGCGCTTGATGGTGTGGGCCTACAGCAACGAAGTACGAGTAATGAAAGAGGACATGGCAAACATACAAGCAGACATGTGGCATGAGGCATTATATGACCACGAAGAAAACATCATACGCATACCAAAGTCGCCTGGAAGCAAAGCAATCATTCGTTGTTTTGCCATTAAAGAGACGACAGTAGAAAGCATACACTCGCTGTGTGCGAAGCGAGGAAACTGAACATGGAACTACACGGAAAGCGAGCGATTGCATGGAATGGAGATTTGACCGACGAAAACGGCTTCATCTGGTGTACAGTCAAAGAAGACACACCAGGATACATTCCGATGACCGGGCAAGATGAATACCAAGCACCTTGGTATCTATGCCATTTTGAAAACCACAGGAAAGAAGACGGGACGATTGATTACACCTCCGCTCGAGAACGAGCAGAGAAAACCGCCGCACGATGGAACGAAGAACAAGGATACACGGAGGAGCAAGTACACAAAATTCTGGCTTCATCAATGAGACTTGGAAGAAACTGAACATGAAACTTGAGAAAATCAGAGATGGTGAATACAAGTGGGGTGGAAAATTGATACTGAAAGAGGACCACCCTCACAATCACACCTACTACATGATATGGGGTGAGGACGGAGAACTTGAAAGAGTTGCTTTAGCAGGGTTGAATGAAGTCCGGTCATACTTGACCGAAAAAGACCGAACCGTTGGTTCCACGCCCTAAATGCGACTGAACTGAACATGGACAACAAATTGATTGTACGGATCATGTATTGTGTAGAGGATGAGTTTCCTCCGAAGTTCAAATTCGGAGACACTCTCCCAAATGTGAAAGAATTACGGGAGAACTGGAAGGTTCTTCCCGATTGGGTATATGAGAACTTGGCCGAAGATGGAATAAATCTTGAGTATGGCGACGACATGGCGAAAGACATCGAATACGGTTCGGTTGAACGCTTTGGAAACCTCATGGAAAACATATTTAGAAGGATGAATTCCTACGAAACGAATCCTCTTGCCATTGAATATCCTCACAGGATTGACTGCTATGAGGATGGAGAAACGCCTAAGCTGCTCGAACCAGATAATCCGAGAATTGGGCAGGAATGGATGAAAGAACACAATGTCCATCATACTTCGATGTCCGTTGGAGACATCGTGGAGATAAACGGTAAACTTTGGCATTGTCAAAGTGCCGGATGGAAATTGATGAATATAGAGGCCCATTGTTGGGACAATAACTGAACATGGAAAAAGAATGCTTTGCATGCGACCACGAAAGAAAAGTCCTCATCGTTGTACGAAAAAAGCCATTTTGTAAATGGTGCGTTGCGGATATATTGAAGGAACATATAGGTGATGATGGAGAATGGTTAAACTGAACATGGCAGAAATCGTAAAAGAAGATGAGTTCGATAAGAGCGAATACTACGACGAAAATGGCGAGGTCATATACTGCAAAGACACCGAGATTTTAATTCAAGGTGAAGCTGGCGGTAGAGGCGAAAAGACAGAAATGAAAGATGGAAGCACCATATCCACGATTACAATGGGCATCTACAGTGGGAATCTGTGGAAGTACAAAGTAGCCGAGTGGCCATGGAGTCATGCTATGATTGAGAGTGAGAGAGGGCCGCCGTATTGGGGAGTCACAGACGAACCTGCGGATTACTTCGCTCACAAATACAACTTTTACTGTGGAATTACATGGGTACAGAGAATGCCTGCGGAGGTTGCAATGTTTTTATTGTCAAGACCATTCCGATTGATACCACATACAGATGGAAGTGTAGGGCTACACGCAGCGATCAAAATTCACGATGACCCAGAAAAGGGTAAGGAATTGATTGAAGCATTGAGTGAATCCACAAAGTCATACAAACAATTCATCGAATCGTCCAGGAAACTGGGCATTCATGGATATGAAAGCGGTCCAAGAAGGCCGCGTACAATGATCTTAGACGCAGCAGTGCGATTGAGGGAAAAACTCGAAAAGATAGAAACTCAATTCAATAGAATTCGATGGTTGGAATACAACATCAGATTCCGAAACAACATGGATGAGTGGCATGATATGTTTGACACGCGGATGCACAAGGAATTTGTTGCTGATACGGCCAAAGCATTTGAAAAGATAGGAACCCTCCTCGGGCAAGAAACACTTGCAAACGAGGAAGAGGTAGACGAAGACTGAACATGGGATTATTGAAAACAGAATGTAAATCCTGCCAGCGTCCGTTGCAGGACATCAAATCCCAACTAAGGGGTATTGGCCCAATCTGTTATGAAAGGCCAAGATGCTCAAAATGCCATAAGCCAATAAAACGGTATGCGCATGCCGGATGGCACAGCACTCTCCTTTCTTGGAATGTATGGGGTGTCTACGGAAATCAAGCTGATAAGCGAAATCCAAACGGGATGTATTTTTTTGCATTGTCGATATGCTGCAGTGCAGATATCGACAATGTTCAAATTATCTACGACGAATATGAAAAGGCAACGATGGATCACGAATTGACCCAGCGAGAATTGGCCGAGGCAAGAAGAGACTGAACATGGCTAAGACAAAACGGATTAGAAGTTTAATCGCAGCATATTTGGAAAAAGAAGGTAAAGCATCTTTTACGAGGATATTGACGCACATCAACGATACTACAAAGCATGGGACAACATCTCAGCAATTGGGGAATGTTCTGGCAAAGAACACAGAATTTACAAAGTGTGGAATGGTATTCCAAGAATCAATGCTTACTGGCGGATATGAAGTAACAATATGGGAAATGAGCAAAAACTGAACATGAAAACATACGAGTGTCAAAAATTATGGCAGCCCTTGATTTGTGCTACGCACGGGGCTCAGTGGGTTGCAAACATACACGATGAAACGGAAGAAGATGAAAATGGCGAAACTTACACAATTCGAAGCATAAATTGTGCGGTTACGGGTTGCCATAATCTAATGAGAGAAATAAGAATCTGAACATGACTGAATGTGAATTGTGCGACGATGTAGATTGCAGTCCAGGTTGCCCCAAATCTCAATGGAAGAGGGGGCTTGACTCGGGCTCGATTTTACGAGACAATTGGCAAAATGGAAGGACTGCGATATTTATTGGCGATCCACCTTACTTGGCAAAGGGTCTCGGAAATGGGAAATGCGAATTGCATGGAGAAAGAGAAGGATGCGAGGGTGCAGGCGAATTGTATGAATGGAAAGGACAAGACCCCTACACTCTGCGAATGGTTACAAAATTAGCTTGTTCAACCTGCTTCTTCCAGCTTGAATTGGTAAGAAATGAAATAGAAAGCATAGATGGATACTGAACATGGAAGAAGACATTTTGGTGTTGACCGTAGTGAGTCTCCTTGTATTGACATGGATAGTTTACAAGGTGAGAAAAATGATTGAAAGAATAGATGTAATGGACCAAACATATTCAACGATGCTGAATGAATTGGGCTTCATGCTTGGAGCAACAATGGATCATCTGAAAGTGGTCCATCCTGACGACATCCCCAATGCACCGGATTTGAATAAGCTGGTGAGCGAGTGGGATAACAACTGAACATGACGACAAGTGTTGATCTAAAAGGAGTGAAGAAGATTCACAGCCTCCCGTTCGAAGCAGAGGACTGGGAGAAAGCTGAAATCTTCGCAAAGGAACTTGGATATGAGCAGACGGCTTACACCTCGCACGGGGTATTCAATGAGCTGGCTTGCATACCAGACCGAGAAGACTACGATATGGGGAAAAGAGAAGGAAGAATCATCAAGACGGCTGAACTTGGGTTCTTGTTTGTGCAAACAGACGAGAATTTGCTTGGCTGGCAATTGGATGATTTCATCAATGAGAAATACGAACGAAAATTGATTCGTAATGAAGACTGAACATGACAATTATTGATGATTTGCAAACCATAATCGATGGAGCAGAGGAAGGTTTCTTCTCTATTGACGATTTGAAAGATATTGTGGAAAAAGAAAAGGGTCAAATGAAGACTCTTGGCGAGTTGATAAAATCCGCCAAGGAGTTAATCATTTACGATGAAGAAGACGATATGTGGGGTTATGACGAGGAAAGATGGTCGAATCCACCGTTGGATGCTATGGATCTTATTGTTCACATAGCAACGCTTGACGAGAACTGAACATGGAATGCCCGGAATGTGGAAAAGATATGCAATTCAAATTGTCAGAAGAGCAAGAAGGATGGAGAGATGAAAAGGGATACCTTTGGATAACTGTTGAAGACAGTTTCAGGTGCCCGTGGTGCAAACAAAACTGAACATGACTAAAGAAGCCGAAGAGAGTTGGACGATTAGAATGAATGATTTGATAACCAAATTGAATTTTGATGAAGAATTGTTTTTTGAATACCTAAGCGAAGATTGGACCGTTAGCGAATACATGGATGCAGTAGCCGGATTGGGCGAAGGTGGCCCTGTTGGAGAATTGGCAGAAGGATGGGGACGAGCAGAATATGTGAATTCCCTCATCATTGATTTCCTCAAGAACGGAAAAAGAACCGAATTATAACTGAACATGGACACTTTGACAAAATGGCTTGAATGGGAAGAACCGAATGTTTGGGATGTCTGCGGAGATATTCATTTCCGAGACTGGGAATGGAGCAGATTTTTCGGCAAAGATTTTGAAACATTGATCTCTGGCGGTTGGCTTCTCGAAGTCCTGCCATGGCAACTGGATTGCTACACATGCTATATGCTGATTTGGGGGACAGATCACGCTTATGCTGAACCAATGGGCCTAATCGGAGGTCCTGAGAGTTATCACCGAGACCTTGATGGTCGCCGGTCCGCAGTTGACGGATGAAACTGAACATGGAAGAACCAAATAAATTCGAGGATTTAGTTGAAGGAAAGGACTACATCTTGCTTGACGGCGAGGAAATGGAGTCTTTGCTTCGTGCAGAAAGAGAGGGAAGGCCCATAGATGAGACCCCAGTAGAGCCCGATTGGGACGATACGAAAAGAAAAGAAGAAATCATCAAGTGGTTCATGGAGAGGATGGAGAATGTCCCCGATGGAACTTACATGGATGTGAAGATTGCACTTTCCTATGAGAAAGACGGTGTCTTTTACGATGTATAAACTGAACATGGCTGAAATTAGAATAATTTACCAGATAGACAATGCGGCGTTCGATGAAACCCCATTGCCAGAGACAAAGAGAATATTGAATGAAATCACGGAAGCAATGAGCAATGGTTCGCAAGGCGGACTGATTCAAGACATAAATGGCAATGGCATTGGTGCCTGGGTCATTGAAGGTGGCGATGAAACATACCCGTGCGTAAAGTGCGGTAAGGACGCAACAGAAGACTACCTTGTTCCAGAAGTAGGGATGACTTGTGACGGGTGCATGACCGATGCCGATTTAGAAGCATGGCACGCACATAACAAACTGCACAACCCCGAATCATACGACGAGGAAGAGCCGTGGACCGGCGATGCTTACAACCCATCCGAAGATGAAGAATTTGGCTTTGGCCGCAACGACGGCCCAAGAGATGATAACTGAACATGTCACAAGATGAAAAGAGCAGCGTGCCCTGCGAAGCCTGTATGGGAACAGGAGGGCTGGAAATGAATGGAGGACTTTCGCTATCAAACGAATACTTCGAATGCGAAATATGTGAAGGCGTAGGTGAAATCGAGGTGATTCCAACCTACAAAAATACAACAGAATAACTGAACATGGAATTTAGACATCACTTGATGAGAAATGACGGAGAGAGAAAGATGTGGGTAATGAATGATCAAGGAATGTATGGATGGTTCACTTCTCAAAGACCGAGGGTTGGGATCTCCACCTTCATCCGAAACCACCGACAAGAAATCGATGAAGCGATTGAGATGTATATGAGGCGAAGTGCCGAAAATGCACGAAGATACTGAACATGAGTGACATTGGAAAATTGAATGAAGGAATAGAAGTATTTGTGATGCCAAAGGATTCACATACATTGCTGAAGGAGGCATTAGGATGTATTGCCGCCACGATTGATGCTGCGTTAGAGGCTTGCTTCAATAATGAAGAAGAATGGAAGGCCACACGAACGGAAATCTTCGATTCGTGGACTTTGATAACAGGATTCTTTGAAACCACAATGAATATCGAAGGCAAGACCCTCGACGAAGGGAAAAAAACCTGCTGTGTTCGTGAAGAATGCGAGTGGATGGATGGGAAAGGAGAAAATGACCACGGGTGCATTGGATTTGTTCAAGATGCAATCTTCGCACAGATTGAAGACTTGCCTCACGAACAAGGTATCCTGGTGCTAAAATCCGCATTGGATTTATTGGAAAACTGAACATGATAGATGGAAAAACGATAGCCGACATGGTGTTCTTAATGGAAACATGGAACATGAATAATGGAACAGATGGATTTATTGATTTCTATGCAAATCACCATCCGAATTGCCGATACGACGAAGAACAGGTTGAAGATTTATTGAACTTGGGAAGTATGATGGAAGCATGGCCGGATAAGTGGATGCAAGAGCAGTATCAAAGATGGTTCAAAAACGATGACAGATTTTTGACAATGTTTCAATATTGTGCAGCGGATGGTCGAGGACTATTCACCAACTGGTTGCAAAAGATTGGAAAAGCGCAGAAAGTGATTGAAGATATCGCTGGAAACTGAACATGGATAATTGGCTGAATACAAGAGCAGGAAGGGATTTCTCAATGAGAACCATTCCTGATATGACGAAAGCGATGAACAGATTGGCAGATGCCTTACTTGTTCAAAACGATTTGACAATAGACGAAAGGCAACCAGTAGATCGCCCGACACTCGAAGATATTGTAGAGTCGGAACGAGACTGGGAGGGTGATGCGAAATTGCTCTACACAGCGTTAAGCAGAATGCACCAAGCGGACAATGAAGACATGGAAATTGCTACAGAAATGGCGTTTGATGTATTATCAAGCGTCTCAATGGATTTCCGAAACGAATACGCAGCCTACACATGGGAACGCTGTGGGATGAATACTATCTTTGTTTCCCGACGAACACAAACGATGAGATAAACTGAACATGGTAAAATGGAGCGACGGACATCCGAGAAAAACAATCATGAACAAAATCATCAATGGGAAACTTCCCTATGATTGCCCCGGTTGTAAGCGGGCTAAATGGTTTGAACCACTTGATGACGGGAAGTGGTCTTGCCCGAAATGCAAGACAATATTGGAATTTGACTGAACATGACGATAAAGTTGACAAAAAAGAATCTAAAAAAATTAGCTAAAAAAATGAAAGATGCAGACCCCGAACTTATGGATGAGTCAGCAACACATCGTTCTTCTGCAATTGCAGAATTCGGACGGGTCCACTTTAGCGAATATTTTGAATTTGTTCCTGCGCCCGATGCAGACGACAATCTAATGGAAGCAGACTGCAACGCCAAAATAACCGGATACACAATAAACGGAATTTACTTTTCAGAAGAAGAAGTAAGGACCATAGTACGGCTGCACAGCCCGCATAGAAACTGAACATGGAAGACGAAGAAAAAAGAGATTGGCAAAATTGGAATAAAAACAATCGACACCCATTCAGCCAGAAGAATGACTTTTGGACACCGAATGAAGTGTTTAATGCTCTTGAAGATAGATTCGGACCTTTTGAAGTAGACCTTGCAGCAAGTGATGAGAATCATCTCGTTGACAAATACTACACTATTGACGACAATGCCTTGCTAATGGAGTGGAATGGCACCGCTTGGTGCAACCCACCGTATGTGAAGCAAGCAGACAAAACCACGCTGAAACATTGGATAACGAAAGCCCGTGAATCAGTAATTGAGGGAGACGCCCACAGAATTGTAATGCTGATCCCTGCATACACCTCAAATGGATACTGGCACACGGAAATTTTCCCGTATGCTTCGCATCTCATTTTTTTTAGATACCGCCTTGATTTTGGTGGACCATTTCAAAGAACTGGCGGAGCTTCGAGGCAACCTTCTGTTGCTGTTGTTTGGTCAAAGGTGTGGAGTGGAGCCAGCACGCAATTGCTGACAATGTCAAACAAAGGTGAATGGCTGACCGAAGAGGTTTGGGATAGAGAATTGCTTTCCCTGCGT
>Ga0257114_1000119_pt1 | contig 60665 bp, 37 predicted proteins | sample SI112_10mmetaG_FD_190149 | JGI IMG/M metagenome (GOLD analysis project Ga0257114, IMG submission 190149) | Marine microbial communities from Saanich Inlet, British Columbia, Canada - SI112_10m | ecosystem: Environmental > Aquatic > Marine > Inlet | place: Canada: British Columbia | collected...
GGTTGGACAAACGCAAGACGAGGTAGTCATGTATAGAAAGCATACGCGCGCGTGTTGTTATTTCGTTGTAGTTGTTGTATTTATACTGCACTAATATAAGCCAACTCGCGACTACTCGCAGCTTTTCACGACGTCGACGATCGACTCGGGCGTGAGCGTCGTCGCGTTGAGCATGAGCTCGCGACCGCACTTTAACGCCGCGCGTTCGCACTGGGCGCGTGCGTTGGCGTCTGGTATCTTATCCAAATCAGCGACGTGCGCGATGCCGATGATGCGACGAATCATTTTAGCACCCGCGAAACCGAGAGTATCGGCCCATATCTTTCGCATGAACGTGCGTTGATGTTCCTCGAGAGCGCTCGCGCCGCTCTTCACATCTTTACCGTACAAAATTGCGGGCGACAAACCACCACAGTCGTCGCGCACTCCTTGGGCGTTCCACTGTTCTAAGAAACGTTTTTCGAATATACCCCACGTAGACGCAAAAGCGCTCAAGAGCCAGTCGCGTTGTGCGCCGCGATCTTCTCCGTTGCACTTCGCCCAACCGTTTTGAGAGAAGTAGGCTAACAGTAGGTTTGCTAAAAATGCGCCAATGTCGAATCCCATCGGCCCATAAAACGCGAACTCGTTGTCGATCGCGAATGTTGTCGTCTCCGTGCACATCAAAGAGCCGGTGTGCAAGTCGCCGTGCAGCAGCGCTTGCGCTTCAGTCATAAATTTTTCCTTCAGCGCGTTGATGGCGCGCTTGAGTGCGGCGTCGGATTGAATCTCGCCGACGATGTCGTCGAGCTGTGGCGTCGTCCAATGATTGTTATCAGCCTTACCGTACGGTTCGGTGAAGATGACTTGTTCAGTGAGCTCGCACATATCCTCGTTTTGCCCGAAAGCTTGACGTGCGCGTCGAAGTTCGGCACCGCCGACGGCCAACGCGGATGACTTGTAGAGCGTCGTCGCCAAGTATTCGCCGACGTGTTCGGCCAACTTTGGGTACACTTTACCTTCAATAATACCGCCTCGGAGGATGATGTGCGGTGGTTCTAGGTATCGCATGACGATAGTTGCCATCGTAGCGTCGTACACGTACACTTCCGGGACGTGCTCGGGGCAAAATTTGTGCGCTTGAATGAGCGCCTCGGCTTCATATCGAACGCGCTCCTGCGTGAGGGGCCAACTTTCGCCAACACAGCGTACGAATGGCAAACCTTGCTTCACGATGACGGATTTATTTGCAGACGCACCGGTGACGATGTAGACAAAGTTGATGTTACCGTCACCGATTTCTTTCGCCGACCACGACGCGCGCGTCGAGGCGCCTCCCAAAACTTTGGCAACGTTTTCCTTTGACGCTGCGTAATCGAGTACGGTTTCGCAATTAAGTGCGATGAATCCCGGTGGACCGCTCGGCTTTGCGACCGTCAATGTACCTCCCTTTGCTTGAGCTACGAAGTCTGCAACGGGAAACAATCCACTGGCGTTCTTTTCAATCACACCGTGCTCCGTGATGACACCCGCGAGGAGCGCCGCAGGGGTCACGTCGAAGGATGGGTTCCACACGTCTATTCCTTCCGCCGCCACACGCTTACCGAGCGAGTGCGTCACTTCTTCGCCCGGTCGTTCTTCGATGTGAATATCTGCCCCAGTCGCCGTCTCGGGATCTAACGTCGTCACCGGTGCTGCGGTGAACATGGGCACTCCGTGATGCTTCGCGTTCACCGCGAGCGAATAGGTGCCGATTTTGTTAGCAAAGTCGCCGTTTGCGGCGACTCTATCCGCACCCACGACGATCGCGTCCACGTCTCCTCGTGCCATGAGCGCCGCCGCCATATTATCACAAATCAACGTCCCTGGAATTTTTTCGTACACCAGCTCGTACGCGGTCAACCTCGACCCTTGATTGTACGGCCGCGTCTCCAAGCAATACGCCCGCTCGAGTCGCCCCGACTCCCAAAGAGCACGAATCACCCCCAACGCAGTACCGTAGCCCGCCGTCGCGAGCGATCCAGTGTTACAGCACGTCATCACTTTGATCTTTTCTCCATCTTTAGCGCCGCACGCGCGCAACAGCGCCGCAGCACCCTTGTCTCCGATGGCTCTGCACGACGCCACGTCCTCGGCGTGCATCGCCTCGCATCCTTCAATCACCCCTTCAATCATCCCTGACACGTCTCCGCTTTCACTCAATCGCTTTGCGAGTGCTTGTATCCTATTTTTCGCCTCCCCCAAGTTCACCGCCGTCGGTCTCGACGTGTACATGTGATCAAACCGCTCGCGCACGAACGCCTCCGCCGCCTCGCACGTCGTCAGCGTCCCTCGCTTCGCCTCTAGCTCCACCGCCAGCGCCAGCGCCGCTGCGATCGCGATCGCCGGCGCTCCTCGCACGTTCATATCTTTGATGCATCGCCAGCACGCGTCGCAGTCGCGCACGTCGATGTATTTCGTCTCCAGCGGCAGCGCGAGCTGATCGAGCAGCTCGAGGTTTCCGCGCGCGTAGCGAATCGCCTCGAGCGAGGACATCGCGCGCGACGCCCCGAGGACGGCGCGCGAGCACTCTTCAGTCGCGCGCGATCGCACGCCTCGCGACGAGGCTCGCGCCGAGACGTCGGGTTGTCCCGCGCAGAGCGGGACGCGCGCGCTTTATCCGCAGACGGCGACGCGCGAAGTCGCGCGTTCGACGCCGAACCTCGGCGCGCGATGGGCGTGTGCGTGTCCGTGCACACCGTCGAGCGCGCGCTCGCGGACGAGGCCGAGATCGAGCGCCGATCGCGCGTCGACGCGCTCGCGCGGTCGTTGGGAAACAACAAAGGCGAGCTGTATTTACACGGCGTTCTCGCGCGGTGCGATCGCGTGAATCGCAACGACCGGGTGTATCCGAAACCCATACTGCACAGGGAAGTCGCTGCGTACGTCGCGGCGCGCGTGCGGCGCGGTCGAGCGTACGGGAAGTTGGAACACCCGGCGGCTACGAACGAGGCCGAGTTCCGGGACGCCGACGACGAGACGCGCGCGTGCTGTCGAGTCGTGGATGTTTATTGGTGCGATGGGGATAGGACGCTGATGGGATACGTCAAGATCTTGGATACGGAGAGCGGGCGGGCGATACGGGAGATTTACGAGGGAGGGGGACTTGTCGGCGCGTCGACGAGGAGTTGGTCTTCGCTCGAGACACGGGCAGACGGCAAATGCTATGTGGACGACGATTTAGAGTTGTTGGCGTTCGACTTGGTGCGGGACCCAGCGACAATTAGTTTGAGCGCGAATGGATTGCTGACGCCCGTGCGAGGGGCGGTTGAAGGACGAGGCGAGCGTCTCGATTAGCGACTCGAATACTTGAACTGACTAGCGAATTTGTTGTACAACAGCTAGAGCTTAGCGAATATCGGTTCGCGTTTCTCGAATCTAGCGCGCAAACTTTCGTTTAAATCGTTGCTCATCAGCATGGCAGCGTTGTGCGTTGCGACGTAGTCGAGCCCGCGCGCGACGTTTGGGTCGTCGCGCTGCCGCAGGAGTGTTCGTTTCGTGCCTCTAAGCGCGAGAGGCGACTTCTTCGCCAACATTTTCGCGAGAGCCATCGCGCGTGCTTCAACGTCGTCACAAATCTCGCTCACCAATCCAATCGCGAGCGCCTCTTTCGCGTCCATCTCCCTGGCGGTCATCGCCAGTTCCACCGCCCTACCGAAGCCAATAATCGACGGCAAGCGCTGAAGCGTGCCGACGTCGGCGGTGATTCCCAAATCCACCTCCTTGACGCAAAACCGCGCCGATTTCCCGCAGCACACCCTCAAATCACACGCCGTGATCATATCTACCCCCGCTCCGTAGCACGCCCCTCGCACGCACGCGATCGTCGGACACTCCACGTCCCGCTCGAGCGCCGTGAACGCGTCTTGCAACCTCTTAATATTCCTCAACAAACTCTCCCGCCGGCGTCCCTCGCACGTCGCCGCGCCGACGTCGCCGACGTCGCCGAGGGTCGATTTCAACGTCACCTCGTCCGCGACGTCGATGCCGGCGCAGAAGTGCCGACCATCGCCGCGCACGACGACGCATCGCGCGTTCGACTGTCCCACAAACTTCACACACTCGGCAAAGTCGGTCCACATTTCTTCGTTCAGCGCGTTCGCGCGGTGCGGGCGCGACAGCGTAAGCACGCCGACGCCATCGGCGTCGATGTCGACCGCGCACGTGGGGCGTCGCATGCGTCGCGCGCGCGTGAAGGCGCGATGTGTCGCGCACCGCAGTCGTGACGTCGACTTGCGTCATAAAACCACGCGCGGCGCGATGCGATGCGCCGCGCTCGACGCGCGCACGGCGCGCCGATCGCGCGGTGGGTCGTTCTTCGACGCCCTGCGCGAGTCTCGCGCGAAAATGAGCGCGCGTGGCGTCGCGAAGGCGTCGAGACCGCGAAAAGTGACGCGGTGTGGATTCTTTGAAACATTCGACGGCGACGCCGTCGTCGCCGTCAAGGACGCGATGGACCTCGCGAAGAAATTTCGAAGCGCTGAATGCGGTTCTGAACACGTCCTGCTTGCGCTGACGCGGAATCGCGATCGGACGAGCAAGGCATTGCACAAGCACGGGGTGACGGAGGAGGCGACGCGACGCGCGCTCGGCGAACGCGCGGGGGTGAGCGAACTGGAACTGATGAATCCGTTTAATAAACCGAGCGCCGAGGGGTTGCTGGCGCTTAGCGATGAGCTGAAAAAGGTTTTTGAACGCGCGAGTGCGAGTGGGAGCGAGGTTGGGAGCAAGGAGCTCGCGCTCGCGATGATTGACGAACCGGCGAGCGGGGCGCGCGCGACGATGGCGGCGCTGGAGGGGTGCGATTTGAAGGTGCTCAGGAAGGAGATCACTGGAGCGAATGAGCGAGAACTCGTGGGGGCGGGTAAGAAGACGCGGAACACGAAGAAGCAGACGTTGGCGGATTGCTCTATCGATTTGACGGCGGAGGCGCGCGAGGGTAAGTTAGATCCAGTGCTCGGCCGGGACGAAGAGGTGACGCGAGTGATGCGGATTTTGGTGCGACGACGCAAGTCGAATCCGTGTTTGGTGGGCGAACCCGGGGTTGGGAAGACGGCCATCGCCGAAGGTTTAGCGATGATGATCGCTAAAGGCGACGTTCCCGAGAGCTTGAAGGAAAAACGCGTCGTGAGCTTGCAAATTGGTCTCTTGCTCGCCGACACGAAATACCGCGGCGAGTTCGAGGAAAAGATGAAGAATGTCATGGAGGAGGTTAAACAAGCGGGAGATATTATTTTATTCGTCGATGAGATTCACATGCTCGTTGGCGCCGGTGGTACCGGAGAAGATGGTGGTATGGATGCCGGTAACTTGATGAAGCCCGCGCTCGCAAGAGGCGAGTTGCAGTGCATCGGGGCGACGACGATTGACGAGTACAGGAAACACATCGAAAAGGATGCGGCTTTGGAACGTAGATTCCAACCCGTGCGCGTCATCGAACCCAGTCCAGAGCAAACGCTCACAATTTTGCGCGGTTTGAAGGACACTTACCAAGAGCACCACGGCGTGTCCTTCACCGACGAGGCGTTGCGCGCCGCCGTCTCGCTCTCCACGCGATACATCAACGACAGATTCTTACCAGACAAAGCTATCGATGTCATCGATGAAGCCGGCGCTTTGGTGCAACTCACGCCCGGTGATAGTACGTTGGTTGACGAGAGTCACATCACCGAAGTCGTGGCGCAGTGGACGGGCGTGCCCGTGCAACAGTTGAGCGCAGATGAGTCGCTTTCGTTGATGAACTTTGAACAAGAGCTCGGCAAGCGCGTCATCGGCCAAGTCGAAGCCGTGCGTTCGATCTCACAAGCCATTCGCCGCGCGCGGGCTGGGCTGGCAGATGCGTCGAAACCGGTGGCGAGCATTATATTTAGTGGTCCCACGGGCGTTGGTAAGACTGAACTCGCCAAGGCGGTGGCTCAGACATACTTCGGCGCCGAAAAGGCGATGGTGCGCATAGACATGAGCGAATACATGGAATCGCATTCGGTGAGTAGATTGATCGGTCCGCCGCCTGGATACATTGGATTTGGTGAGGGTGGACAGCTCACGGAGGCTGTGCGCACGAACCCGCACTCGCTCGTGTTGTTGGACGAAATTGAAAAGGCGCACCCAGACGTCTTTAACATTTTGCTCCAAGTCTTGGAAGACGGTCGCTTGACCGATAGCAAAGGTAGAACGGTGGATTTCACGAACGCCATGCTCGTCATGACAAGTAACATTGGCAGTCGTGAGATCTTAGAATCCATGAGCGGCGAAGGCGAAGATGAGGAAAAGTACAAAAAACTTCAAACGCAAGTCAAGCGAGAGTTGGGCAAGGAGTACCGTCCTGAGTTTTTGAACCGCCTCGATGAAATTATCATCTTCAGACCGCTGGAACGACCCGAGGTCAGCGCCATCGCGGATCTCATGCTCGCATCGGTTTCCAAGCGTGCGTTCGCTCGTGGGATCACGCTCGATTTCACCGATTCATTCAAATCACTTTTGTACTCCAATGGTTTTTCGCCTCGCTTTGGCGCCCGACCAATGCGTCGATGCGTGCGAGGTTTATTGGAGAACAATCTCGCCGAATGCATGCTCGACGGATTTGCATCTTCGGGCGACACCGTGAACTTTGATTACGACGACGACCAGGAGCTGATTTCCGTGACGACAGCCAATGAAACTATGGCGCGCACGTTTGACGTCGAATTCGGCTCTGGCATCGAAGACGTCGCCGAAGACACCTCGGCGGACGATTTCCCAGCCCCATTCTTCTCGAACGAAGGCGGCGGTGAAACCACCGCTCAAGCCTTCGCTTAGTCGTTTGTTTTAGGCCACTGTAGTAAATCACACGCACCGCATTTAAATCAAACCGACCCGACGCAAAGACGTCCGCAAAGGTGCCTTCGACCCCCTCACAACGAAGCGCACGAACAAGATGGGTCGAAGACGTTCCGGCGGTTTCGGCGCCCCGCCTCCGGGCAACCGAGGTCGTTTCGGTGGCGCTCCACCCCCCGCGAGGCAACAGCAACAGTCCGGTGGCTCGCTCGTCGGCGGATTAGCCGGTATGATCTACCAAGGCTTCGGTTGGGGCGTCGGCAGCTCGCTCGGCCGCGCCGCCACGGCGAGCTTATTAGGCAGCTCCGGCGGCTCGGGTTACGCCACGGAAAGCGTACCGTCGTCAGAAGCGCCGCAACAACCGAACCCGTGCGCGCAGGCGGCGAAGGCGTTCGGCGAGTGCATCTCAAACTCTCCAGACGACTTGGCCAAGTGCCAGCCGTACGCCGACTTGTTGACGAGCTGCAAGCGAAACGAATTGTCGCGATAGACCAGGCGAAGTAGAAGATGTAAATAGCGATAACGTTTTTTTTCGTGATTATTTACAAAAAGATCCGCCGTCGGATGCTTCCGCGACGAAGATTCGATGGATACATGTTATTCGTGGACGATTATTCGAGGACGAGGATTATTCGAGGATTATTCAAGGACGAGCGGCTTCATTCAAGCATTGCGCGCGATGGCGCCGTATTCGAAATCGGCCGTCTTCCCTCCGACCGCTCGGCCTTGGACGTCAAGTCGACGGCGCGATGCCGCAACGCCGGCGAATAATAAAGCCAACGCGAGAACCGCGACGACCGAAAGCGGGAGGGTGCTTCGATCGGCGAGCGCGACGGACGAGGCGGGTGCCTCGTGTCCGAGCGCGGCTCGCGCATTGGCCGCGTTCATGGCCTTGGACGCGCCGGTGTTCACGCACGTGTACTTCACCCGAAGGTACTTGGGAGTCTTTCGGCACGGGTCGCCAAAGTTGCCGTTGTCCGCCTTGACATAGCAGGATCTTTTACCACTGCAAGCGCCACCAACTTTGCTCATGGAGCTGCCGGAATTGCAATTGCTGTTGGAGTGACGCGAGCACGTTGACGTGTCGTCGCGACCGTAACGAGCGTAGTGCACGTGGATAGTGTAACCGGAATCACATGACAGGTACACATAGCGACCCTCACAAGCGATCGCCTGTTTCGGCACGGCGCACTCGTAATCCACGGCGAGGTATTTTCCGGTGCCACGGCACGGGTCTCCGAACACCTCGTTGCCGACGTTGAATTCGCAGGTCTTTTTTCCCGCGCAGTAATCCATCACCTTCTCGAGCGAGTTACCCGCCGCGCAGTTGGAATTGGACGTGCTGGATTCCGAGCACGTGACCTTCTCCTTGCGACCGTAAAGCGCTGATTTCACCGCGACGACTTCGTTCGACGCGGGACAAGACATTTTCGCGCGGCTGTCTTCGCAGAAGTAATCGCCCTTGACGATGCCGATCTCTTTCGAGGGCTCCCTCTGGCCGCACGGCTTGCCGGATGTCGTGACGCACTTCGGGCACTCACAAACGCCCTTGGACAAGGACACCGACGCCGGAAGCAGAGCGTCCGTTCCGAGGCTTCCACCCATCATGGCACCGACGCCGATGATGTTGGCCAAGTTCTTCCCAGAGTATACGTACGAGATGCCACCGGTGGCGCCGACGGGCACGCCCGGGATCTCTACGCCGAGCCCGAGAGAGAGAAATGACGCCGTGCCGGGGACGCTCGCGATGGACTTGTACCCAGTGACTTGAATGCCCGCGCTCACGCCCGCTCCGGGATCGCCGAGCGTCACTCCGGAGTAGGCGCAACCGGCGATGTAGCAAAAGCGCTCGCCGGTGAGAGTCACACCGAGGGCCAACTCCGTACCAACACCAGCGCTCTTACCATTGTAAATATCACCGGCAGCGACAAATCCGATCGCAAACGCGGGTAAGTTGGAGCCGCTCATCGCGGCAGGACACGAAGACTTCACTTGCTTGACGAACGCCTTGATGGCATCCGCAGCGGCGGCGGTTGAGGGAAAGACTGTCGACCACATCGTGTTGCAGAGCGGACCTTGCAAGTTGTTCCAGAAGTTTCTACGATTGGAGTTGAAGAGCTTGATGAGATTGTTGATTCTTGACACACCAGCCTGTTTCACGAGAGTGTTCAAATAACTCGTGAGCGTCTTCGCGCTCACGTCGCAATTGAGACCATTGAAGAATTCGGCAATCATCCTCGCCACCTTCGTCATGTCCTTGGCGAGCTCGTTCGCATCCGCCTTGAGTTCAGTGACCGCCTTCGAGCTAAAGCCCTTGGACGCATCGTAATAATCGTTCAGATTTCTCGCGATCTCCAAAGACTCGAACGCGTTCACGGTGGACTCGCCGAATTTGTTCACCGCCTTCGCCTCCTTCGCCGTGTCCGCCGCCCAATTGTACGACTGGCTCCACGACTTCGTCGTCGACGACACGAGTGCACCCGAGGCCGTGGTCGCACCCCTGCTCAAACCCTTCGCCAACTTCTTCCACCACTTCTTTCCGAGCGCCGCCTCGCGCGCGCGGTCGTCCCGCGCGATCGATTCGGCGCTCGCTCGCCCGCACGTCGTCAGCGCGAGCGCCGCGACCGCGACCGCGACCGCGACGCGCGCGCGCGCGCCGCGTCTCTCTCGTCTTCGTTCCGAGTCCCGCATCCGCGCGCGTCCCTCGCGCGCGTCCCTCGCGCGCTCGAACGTGACGAAATTACGTCAGGGTGGGTGTTGGGCTGTGAAAGTCGAGGCTGTTGGGCTATCAATAGTCAAGTACACACTACAAAGGAGGAACGAAGGCGAACGCGCTCGCGGCGCGCGAGGCGTCTACTTCGGCAACACTTCCGTGATCACTGCGCGCGATGCGAGCGATCCGTCGTCAGTCGTCGTCAAACTATCGTTTTTCACCGTCGCGCGCGTCGCGCGCGATCCCGATTCGTGAAATTTTGTCCCGCGCGTCTCGCGACGCCTCGCGCGTCCCGCTCGCGAAATTCAAGCCCTAGTCTTCTTCCCCCCGTCGTCGATCGTTCACGCACCCGATTGCCCCGCCTTGCCTTCGGCGTACTTCGTCATCTTGTAATACACCGTTTCGCGCGCCTTGGCCTGTTGAATCCGCGTCGCGCGCGTCGTTAGTCGATGTTTCGCGCGCACGCCGATCGATCGTTCGCACCTGGGTCAAGAACGGTTCCTTGAGGCTTTGACGCACGACTTCGCCGCACGCGTTGGCGTATTTGAGGTAACTCATGCCGGCGATGCGCCAGTACGCGGCGCTGTTCTTGGCGGCGGCGCTCATGGTGGAGACGCGCGTGAATGTGTGGGCGATCGTGGCGGGGAACTGCGCTGTGGGTGCGGTGACAACGCGACTATGCTCGCGTCGTTAGGCGACGCGAGATTTGTCTAGACGGAAGCAACGGACGATGCCGTCACCGCCGGCACTTAAGATACCGGCGTGAATGGGGATGATTTTGGAAGCGCCGAGAGAGGCGAAGGCGCCGCCGCCGCGAGGGGTGAGAAATTTCTGCGGCGCGTGCGCGGATTTGACGCGCTGCAGCTCGGCGCCGTCGAGGGCAGAACGGGCGAGTAAATCGCCGGACTGGTCGGCGATGACGACGAGCGGGGTAGTTTCGTGGTGAATTGCGGCTATGGAGGTGATGGTAGACGTTTGTGGCGGGAATGAGCGCCACAGCACGGTGGATTCGGCGTCGCCGCCGAGCATTCGCAAATCGTGAGCAGCGACGTCGCCGTTGTAACCGCCGGTGATGAGGAAAGGCCAGGGCACGCCGTGAGGAGCGACGAGTGATGGAAACTGAGAGAGTGATGTACATCCACCAGAATGAGCACGAATGACCCCAGGCGAGGCGTGAAAAGGCTGAAGGGCGTCCCAGAGCGTGACGCACTCGGGCGCCCTTTGTAGTGAACTTCCAGTCGAGCTCGCGACAGCCATGACGTTTGTCGACAGGAACAGCACGTCTTCGGTCTTGCTACCTTTAAATCCGCACATTTTACTCGCAGCCGGTTCTACGTCCGGGGCATCACCGAGCCACAACGTGACGTTGCCATCGGAAGCGCACGCCGCAAGACGAGCGCCATGCGGGGACCACGCGAGCGAGCGCATGCTCGCTCCCGTGCCGGAAGTCGACTTTTTGCCTCCGAGCGACAGAACTGCCGCCGATCGATCTGCATTTTCGCCATGAAAATCCCACAACTGCACACCACCCATCGAAGTCCCGACGGCGAAAAAGCTTCGCGATGGGTGTGCGGCGACGCTTCGTGCAACGACATCGTTTGCTGGCTCTCGTGTAATCGCTGCTCGAGATCGCCCGACGGATTCGCTTTGAGACTGCGGGATGATTCCTGTGAGCGACGTCATGTCCAATCCTGCATGTGTCGCCCACTCGTGCTCGCGCCCGTGACCACCTCGCGGCGACGCTGGCGTAGACGCCACATCTTCTACGTGGAGCCAAGAATTCATGGACGATTTGAAGCCTGAAATGGGCGGTTGCGCTTGCAAGAGCACCGCCCACGCATCCTTGTGCGACTCGTTATCGTTTTCATTCAACTTTCGAAGATTGACCACGGATAAACCTTGGCGAACGCTGGCGCACCCTAACTCGTAGGGCACCTCGTGATTGAAGCATATGTCGTAAAAGCCGTCGTTTTGTAACGAAGCGACGTCGACGGGCGTTCGCAAGACTCGAGCTTTGGCCGATGCGTCATCATTTCCAACTTGCCTCGTCCCACTGTCGAACTCTGGCGATCTTGGCGTAGTTGGCGAGTCATCTCCTGCGCTTTCTCCAATACCGAAATTTTTCTGACGTTTCGCCTTCACGCTTAGTCTTCGAAGTTTACTGAACGCGTTTCGCGCCTTAGCTACTTTTTCCGTCGGCGATCCACTGATGGTCAAGTCTTGTCCGCTCGGCACGCGAGGAATGCTCACTGTATGAATCTCGGTCGACAGCACAGACGGTGTTTTTACGTGCAACGATTTCACGGGCGTAGACGTGTTGAGATCTTTCAGTGTGCGTTCATTCGCGTCGAATCCTTCGAAACGTTCAACGTCCAACCTTCGGTGCAAAATTGAACGCATTGTCGCCGAACTCAAACTCCACGGCTTGCGCGTGAATACTTCGAGTGCAACGTCAGTGACGTCACTTGACTTTTGTCCCGCCAGCAACGAGCCTACGGCGAGTCTGCAAGCGTCTTCAATGGAGTCCTGCCCGCATGACTGCAATCGTTCGAGTGCGGCCAAAGGCATGCCGAGCGCTTCCAGCGAATGCAACAACGTCGCCGATGAGCACCGCAACAATGTCTTCGCATTCGAAACCGTGTCTTCTTCACGCGAGCTTGATGCGATATGTACCAGTAAATCCGTCGCATCCACAGCGTACGTTTCCATCAATGAATTCATGGATGAAAAAAATCCTTTAAAGTCGCCGGCGAGCCAACGCAACGCGGCGAGAGTCCACGGATCCGACATCGTCGGCGCAATATCATTCTGAAGCACAGACACAACGTCACTCGTCAGATACCCGACCGTTGAATGCGTACCTTCAACGTGTGTCTTCGCCGCGAGCCGGGCAATGACGAGCGTGAGCGATAAATCGCGGTCGTGTTTCCACACCAAGGACGCCGCATCGAGCGGTTGACCGCCGAGAATGAAAAACGCCGCCGCGAATGAATATCGATGCTTTGACAGTAATGCGTAAGCATTCTTCAGCGCAGCGTCGCGATGACGCTGCTCGCTGAAATCTCTACACATAAACTCGTAGAGCGGCTTGTTTTGCGTCGCCTTATATAACCCAGCCAGCACCTTGACGCGATCGACGCACACGAAGAGAAGGGCGCAATCGTCGGCATTCTTCGTCCTCGCAAACTCTCCTTTGGCGCACTTTTCAATCAGAATTCGCAGTGTCCCGTCATCGCGCAACCAAATCGGCACGCCAAGCGTTTTTACCGTCATCCAATCCGCGTTGGGGCTGTCCACTGCCGAGCCATCGAGTACGTTGTCTAAAAGTTCGACGGTCGTCGCGCACTGAGCAGCCCAAGCCAACTCTTGTCCGCACGGTCCTTCGTGATCGTTCACGCGGCGCAAACGTCGCGTGTGCCAGAGCGCGGCAAATCGTCGGCCAGGTTCATCCACTGCGCTTCCAAGCGTCGCAATTCCTCTCTCAATGTTGCGAAGCGCGTCGATAACGCCTAGTAACTGCACGCGTTCCGCTGGGGCGAGCGCTAGTTTATCCGCGAGCGAACTCAGTAACTCGGTCGCGTCTTCGGCTTCGCGCTGCGTGAACGCGTCACCATGGCCGGCTCGTCGAGCGCTAACCGTCGACGGCGATGTAGACGTCATTACGTTTTGATCGAAGTCCGCTCCGAACGAGAATGTCGCCGCGGCGGGCGCGCCGCCGCCAAACGCTCCGAACGCAGACATGTCGAATTCGGGCACGTCCACCGTCGGTGCCGTCGGTGCCGGCGACGCCACCGTGACGTCTTCGACGTCGTCATCCATGACCCATAACTCACTCGGGGGAATCGATGGACACGGCGAGTCAAAATCATTCGCGGCGAGGTACTTCATCACCGCGCGCAGAGACTTTCGCGCTCGATCCAGCTCCCCGCGCTTGAGCCAGTCGATGAGCACGCGCGGATGATACGAGGGTAGATTCTTCGATTCTCTAACGGCGCGCCGCGCGACGCCACACTTCGAGTCGTCGCCCTCAAAACCAACGGTGAGTATCACGCAATCGATGGCGACGTACACGACATCTCCGAGAAGACTCCAGGTCAAAGTCGAAATCGCGCTCTGCGTCGGCCCGGCGAATTCGGCGACGTCGACGCGCAATATTCGCCGCCACGGAGTCTTCTTGGACGCGTAGAGCGATGGTGACGGCGCGTATACCTCTAAAACCGTCCCCATCGCGGTCGCGAGCGCGTGTGCACCGCCCCCGATGTCGAACCAACGAAATATGGCTGAAGCTCGCGGAACTGACGCAGTCGCGTCGACGCGTTCCAAGATGACTTTCGAATCGCCGGCGACGGCGCCGACGACGCGCCGTCCTTCGTCATCCACGAACGCAAACCTCTTTCCATCGCTCGACGCTTCCACGTCGCGACCTCCGACGTGAGCGCGCGCCGCGACCGATGCGCCGGATCCACATCTTTCCATTCGCGCGCATTCGATCGCCTCAGCCGCGTCGGCGTCCGTCGTTTCGTCGGCGATTTCGACTTCGCCGCGCGCGTCGCGTCTCCACGCTCGACACACTCCGGACGCGTCCTTCGTCGTGAGCACGCCCGTCGTCGGGTGCACGCGCGCGTCCACGATCGTGGTCGCGTGTCCACGGAGAGACACGCCGTACAACTTCTCTAAAACGTTCGGGCGATCTCGCGCCGCGCGCGCGACGACGACGCCCAGTCTCCTCGACGCCAAGAGCACGCGAACGTCGTCGTCGCTTTGCGTCAAACTGCCTCGAATCACCACTCCATCCGCCAGCGTCAAATCCATCGCGCGTTCAAACGTCATCGATCCACGATGGGAAACCACCGGTCGACGCGCGCTGAGCGGATGCGCGGCGTCCACGTCGGAGAGCGTCCACACGTGAATCCCGCTCGCGCCGTCGGCGCCGATGATGGCGTGATCGTACAAACTATCGCTCGTCTCGCTCGTCTCCAACCAATCGAACGCGACGACCGGAACCAGCCCACCCCTGGGCGTTTGAATCGTGCACGTCAACTCCGTCCGCCCGTTCGCGCGCATCCAAAGCCTGAGCGCGCCGTCCGCGCACAGCGTCGCCAACGTCCCGCCGCGCCAGCTCGTCGCGCGCGCTCGCGCCGGATGTCTCAGCGCGTCCACCGCTTCGTCCACCGCCGCCCGCGCGACGTACACCACGCTCTCGCCGTCGAAGCACACCGCCACCGCCCCGCACGCGCCGTCCTCACCGTCCTCCGCGCTCACGATCGCGCGCTTCGCCCCGCCTTCGCGCGCGCGCCGCGTCCCCGCGTCGCCGCCGCTCGCGCTTCGCGTCGCCACGCGTCCATCGTCCATCGCGCACGCCATCGCCCCTCCTCGCGTGAAGCACATCGCGAGCACGTTCGCCTCGAACACCACCGCCTCCTCGTCGTCGTCCGTCGCGACGCGCGCCTCTCGTCCGAACGCCGCCGCGAGTCGCCGCGTCCCCGTCGCGCGCGTCCCGCTCGCCCACGCCGCGCGTTCGCCCGTCGCGCCCTCCACGCGCAGCGCGCGCGCTTCGAACCTCCCGCGCGCGTCCGCGCGCGTCGACGCGCACGCGCGCGCGCTCGTCGCGTAGCTCACGACGACGCCGCGCGACGTTCGCGTCGTCGCGCCGTCGTCGTCGTCGTCCGCCGCGTCGTCGCGCGTCGCGAACGCGACGTCGACGCGCGCGCCGTCGTCGTCGTCGTCGCCGACGTGGGGCGCGCGGACGTCGCGCCGCGCGAGGACGACCGCGCCGTCGCCGGCGGTGCCGTCGGCGCGCATCGCGCGCGCGCGTCGACGCGACGCGCGACGCGATGGCGTCCATCGCGCCAACCGTTGGACGCGCGCGGTCGAAAACGAAATTCGTCGAAATCTAGGGTTGTGCGTCGCCGAACCCTAGATTTACCAGTGACGCCCTAGATTGACGCGAAGATCTCGAGATCGCCGATCGGCGCGACGGCGCGACGGCGCACCTCGACGCGCGGCGAACGGCGCGAACGAACGGCGCGAACGCGACGACCGGGCGAGCGCCGAACGGCGGGACGCGAGCGCGACGCGCGATGTCGACGAGCGATGAAGTCGCGCCGTTCTTTGGGTTCATGGGCGCGACGAGCGCGCTCGTGTTCAGTTGCATGGGCGCGGCGTACGGCACGGCGAAGTCCGGCGTCGGCATCGCGTCCATGGGGGTGATGCGGCCGGAGTTGGTGATGAAATCCATCGTCCCGGTGGTCATGGCGGGCGTGCTCGGGATATACGGGTTGATCATCGCGGTGGTGATCAGCACGAACATCGACGCGTCGTCGTACACGCTGTTCCAGGGATACGCGCATCTCGGCTCTGGGTTGGCGTGCGGCCTGAGCGGCCTGTCGGCGGGGATGTGCATCGGGATCGTGGGCGACGCGGGCGTCAGGGCGAACGCGCAACAGCCGAAATTGTTCGTCGGGGTGATTTTGATTTTGATCTTCGCCGAGGCGTTGGCGCTGTACGGCATGATCGTCGGGATCATTCTGTCGTCCGCCGCGAGCGCGGCGACGTCGTAGAGCGCTAGTAACGATCGCGAAAACCGTTTTGTCACAACTGTCGAAGTAGAGTCATTGTAAATGAATGTAAGCGTACGACGTCGACGCTCGGCGTCGCGCCGCACGTCGCGCCTCGGCATGCCGGAATCCGACGACGACTCCGACGACGATGGATTATTCGGGCGAAGGAACACGACTTTAGAGGTGTCGTGGAGCGACGACGACGACGCGCTCGCCGGCGCGCGCGCGCCAGGGACGAAGAAATCGACACCGTTGCGCGGAGCGCTCAAGTTGACTTCGGGAAAAGCGTCCTCGGACGACGACGACGACGACGACGACGCGCGCGCGTTCGATGCGAAAATCAGCGAAATGATCGCCACGGCCACTGACGGGCCGCCGCGCGGTTCGCCGTCGTCGGCGAAGAAGAGGGAGACGAAGAGGAGGGCGGCGGACGCGCGGTTCGCCGAGGCGACGGCGTCGCTTCCGCGGAGTAAAAAGAATAAGAGCGACGATGGAGGCGTGGGGTCGAGCGATGCGACGCTGGAGAGCGTGCAAGCGTTGAAAAGCGCCTGCGATGCGCTGGCGCAACGACCGCCGCCGGCGTACGTGCCGCGAGCGGTTGAGGCGCACGCGGTGGACGACGACGAGGACGACGAGGACGACGAGGACGTGCGAGAGGTGGTGAATAACGGCGACAAGGACGGTGGCGTAGACGTGATCGAGGGGAATTTGAATGAAGAGACTGGAAATATGATAACTTTGAGTTTTCAGTTGCCGAATGGTGACAAGTTTGAGCGGTGCGTGGGTAAGACGTGGACATTTGCAAAAATCGTCGGCGCTTGGCGCGAGTGCGCGGAGTGGTGCGAGATGACGTGTTTGCTCGGTTCGGAACAACTCACGGTGGTATGTGACGGTGACGTGGTCAGGGGGAACGAGACCCCGGAGACGTACGGATTAGAAGATGGCGACACGCTTGATATTATCAAGCCGAAGTGATGAAGAATGTAATAGCACAGCTCGCGCGACAAAACTAAATTTAAAATTATAAGTTGTCGTGATCGCCAGGAACTTACGCCTTTTGCGAACTGAACACGTTTTCGCCTTTATTCTCGCCGTCGCCGCGTCCTCTGGAGAGGAACGCCTTTTGCTGTTCGCTCAACTCGCCAACGTCGTCGTCGAGGTCGGCGTCCTCGGCGACGATTCCGCCGTCGCGCAAAATGTACGCCATGGCGAGAGAAATCGCCGACGCAAGCACGACCGTTACCGAATACAGCGTATGACTCGTCGTTCTAAGCTCGTGCACGCCGAAAATACCGAGACCGAGCGCGGTTAAGAGCATGATGGCGATCGCCAATCCTCCGATGCCCCACCGTCTGTGATCACGCTCCGCCTTCTCCTCAGACTTTCTCGTGAACACGAACAAGCTCCCGCGCGATCCTTTCCCCAAACGGACGTGATCGTCCAAATACGTCGTGCTGAGTACGACGCTAGACTTTGGGCCGATTCGCAACTTCGGCCCGCCCGCGACGGAGATTCCCGGTGGTCCGAACGAAGCCTTCACCGTACGTCCGTCGTCGACGCCCTCCGCCGGCGCAAACGTTCCTTCCAGTGTCACCTCCCCCGGCAAGCACCCAAACAACGTGAACGCCACGCGATTCTCAATCTTATTAGGTGCGAACAAATTTTGCTCGAGCCCGATCGTCTTGAACAAAAACCGTCCCAACGGCGACCGAAACCGTCCGCCCGCGGGATTTCCCACTTGCTTCTCTCCGACGGATACGTAACTCACATCGTAATACCCGAAGATCTTCGGATCGTCGTTCGGCTTCACCGTCGCGTCGGCACCCACGCTCTCGAGTTTCCCTATCATCGCATCCGCGTCCTTCCGCGCGTTAGCCCCCAACGCCGCGCCGCCGTCGCTATCGGCGACGAGCGTCGTCAACGCGCGCACGTCGTCTGACATCTCCTCGTTCGTTCCGAAACCCTCGTTCGCGCCCTCGCGCTCGGATGTCATCGCGTACTCATCTGCGACGGTGCGCGCGACGCGTCCGCGCTCGAGCGCGCGCGTCCGCGGCGTCACGAGCGTCGTTTGAACGCGTCTCGGCGCGGTGCTATTTTCGTCCCTGCCGCGACGTCGAGCGGGAATGCGCGCGCGCGCGGGCGCGCGCGCGCGCGCGGACGGTGCGAAAGCGATGGCGCGCATCGTGTCTCTGTTCCGATGCGCGTTCGGGACGACCTCGAACGCGCGCGCGCGGTTGTGTGGCGATCGTTCGATTCGGTTGACGGCTCGACGACGGCGAGACGCGACGGCGGATGGCGAACGCTCGAGGGGATGGATGTTGGGAGAGTGTGTGAGTGTGATACAACAGCTCGTGAGCTAAACTCGACGCTTCGCAGCGCGAGAGATGTGGTGACGCAAAGCTGATGCGTACGGCTAATGTTCAATAAATACAGCGCCGCGGTGGACGGCGATTCTTGTTTGAGTCGAGACGGAGCGCTCGCTAACGACGCCACACGCTCCAGTCATTATCTCCGCAAATGTGGGTCCAGTCGTCGCCGGCGGGCGACCAGTGGTCGTGGCCAAGCTTGACTGCCATCCTGTTGTCGACGATAGCGGCGTATAAACCGTCGTTGGCGGCGATGATTTGAAGTTTGCTTCGACTGTGAATGCCGCAACTTTGACGCGCTTCCATCAGCGTCTTGATGTTGTTCGACAACTTTTCACCCCAATCGAAGTAGTGATCCCACATCACGCACGGCGTGCCGGGGTGAGTCAGGATGTAGGCATAGCCCATGGCGACTTTGTCGTTCGGGAACGGCCAGTGACCTTGCGTGGAGCCGGTGTCGTGGTTGTCGATGAACGTCACGGCGCGCGCCGGCCACAAGCCAATCACACCTGGAGCGCGTCCTTTACTATCGATGAGACGCCAGAACTCGGAGCGTCCACACGCCTCTTGAAGGATACCTTTTGTGGTGAAATCAAACGCGGTGCAGTTCCCGCCTGCCGCGTCAATCCAGTCAACAATCCGTTGACGATGAGCGTCTTGATTGTACTCCAATCCCGCGCCGTACGCGAGCGTGTCCCAGTATTCTCCGACCGCGAACTCGGGATCCATCGCCTTGATGTACTCTCCGGCGAATTGTCCGCCGTAACCCTTCGAGAAATCAAAGCGCACTCCTCCAAAGCCGATGTCGTTTCGCAACCATTGGAACCACTTGGCCAAGTCGCTGCGAACGCGTTCATTCGTATGATCGATGTTGGGCGCCCCCGAGAACTCATCGCCCGTCGGGTGGTTACCCTGACCTGCGAAGTCAGGATTCCTATTATCGATGGCCCACTCACCCCAGTCCATACCAGTTCCTTCCCAACGGTTCCACTTGCCCCCAGCGCCCTGGTGCGTGGCGCAGCGATGGTTCAACACGGCGTCGAGCACGGGCAAAACGTCGTGCTCCTTGCAGTTCGCGATGAGGTTTCGCAAAGCCTGTTCAGAACCGTACGCACTATTCAACGAATACATATTGCGCGGCAAGTAGCCTTGCGGTGCGAGAGAATCCGCCGGAGGCGGCAACCAAACTTGAGTAAATCCCGCTTGATTCATTTCGCCAAGTCTGTCTTGCACAATTTTGTACCAATCCAAGTTGTGGCTTTCCCAGTGGAAACCTTGGATCATGATCTCGCGCCCAGTCGCGATGCGCGGTAAAACGCCGGATTCTTTGACGATTTCCTTTTGCATCGGCGCGATTTCGAGGGGCGGTTCAGCCGTCGGCATAGCTTGCGTGATTTGCGCCGAGTCTTGGAACAAACTAAAGAAATCCGTCGCGGCGCTGTCGACGCTGCTCGCGACGTCTTCCTCAACCGCGAGTTCTTCCTCGACCGGGGCAAACATGTCGGTGGTGACTTCGTCTTCTTTCTCGACGAATTCCTCCACCATCGGAGCCGGATCTTCGATGGCAATATCTTCGATCTCAGGGAACGGTTCGAAGACGACGCCTGAGCTCGCCGCGAGGGCCTTCTCCAGTCGTTCGATTTGTGCAGACAAGCGTCCGATTTGCGAAGCCGCACCGTCGCTGATGGCATCCACAGAGTGCTCCAACGCGGTAAGTTTAGCGAAGAGAATATCAATTCTTCCAGCGCCGTGATCCATGAGCGGATGGATGTTGTTGAGCTCGCTCTGCACCTTGTACATCTCGTCTCGCATGCCGTCGCGAAGTTCCACGAGCGCATCCCCCACGTCTGAAATGCTTTGTTGCAAGCCAGTTGCGCGCGCCGTGGCCGATTCCGCATCGTAAGACGTGCCGCTCGTCATCGCGCTTTCCAGAGCTTCCAAGCGAGCGGAGATGTCTCGCGGTAAATCCGGGCGCGTCTCGAGCTCGAGTTGCAACTCGGCGACCTGTTCCTCGAGATCCTTCACGCGACTCGTGGTGTTCATTTCGAGTTGAGTGAGCTCACTCTTCAGTTGTTCCGCCGTTTTGTCTTCTCTGGCTTCTTGCTTGAGCAAATTCTCCAACTGCGTCACCTTGCTCATCACCGGGTGGTCGTCGAAGATGTCTTCGCTAAACAGACGCTCCTCGAGTTCGCCCAATTTTGCCGCCGTGGCCGCTGCCTGGGCGCGCACCTCGCGCGTCGCCGCCTGCGCATCGAGCCACTTTTGATGACTTTGCTTGAACGCCTTTTCAGCCTTAAGGCGCTTTTGCTGTTCCAGCTCGGCGTAGTAACGCGCCTCGGCGAGCCGAGCGTTCAAGTCGCGCTCGCGTTGCGCTCGCGCGGTGAAATCGCTCCCGTTGCCGATGAGCGGGATACCATCCGGAATGACGTTACCTACCGCATCTAAGCTCGCATCCCAGCCTTGTCGCACGCGCTGCATCATCGTCGCCATCGGTCGCGAAGACGCCCCGACGCCGACTTCGACTTCAACTTCGAGCTCGGGAGAGTTTACCAACTCTTGCTGCTTGCGCTGTAAATCCATGCCCGCGAGTGCGCGCTGCGCCCTGGCACCGCCTCCACCCGGTCGCCGCGACGTTCCTTGACGCTGCTTCGGTCGTTCGCTCTCCGCCACCGCGGATACGGCGCCCGCCATCAAGCGGCGAGTGCGCGAGGTGTGGTACTGGGCGTCGTATCCGTAGTACTCCTCGCTCGCGCCCGGCGGCATGCCGCCGTCCGGTCCGCGCCTGGGATCGTTTCCGCGCCAGTCATCGTCCGCCCAACCATCGTTTCGTCGCGTATCACGTCTGTCCTCGTATTGCTCGCCACCCACGTCGTCATCGTACGCCGCGGTCGCGCGCGTCGGGCGTTTGAAATTCGACGGTTTAAACAGTCCCGCCAACCCGAGCAAGTTGACTCGCGCGTCTTCGACGAAATCGTGCACGCCTCCCCCTCGACGCGCGTTATCCGCCGCACCGATCACAAACGCCGCGGATAAACCGAGCGCCGCGCCGGCGACCGCGGAACCGAACGTGCTCATCACCCCGTCTCTCGCGCCGAGCGTCGGCGCCAGCGTCTCTCTCGCGCCGCCGCTCGCGCTCACGCGCGCCGCCAGCGTCCCCATCTTCGCCGGCGCCAACGCCTCCAACCTCGGCGCATCGGTATGAATCCCAACCTCCTCAAACATCATTCTTTCCAGCGCCCCCCACTGCCCGTTCGCCGGCAATCCGTATCGCGTCTGCATAGTCTTCACCGCCAGCTCCGTCGCCTCGTCAAACGTCCTATCGCCGCGCGCGCGTCTCGTCGTCTCGTCAGTCATCCCGCGTCGCGTCTCCCCATCGAACGCCCCCCATCGTCCACAAACACCCTCCTCTCCATCCTCGTCCGCTCGATCGCGCGTCCGCCCTCCCCGTTCGCGCCCTCGCGTCCCGCGTCCCGCGCGCGCGCCGCGAATTCAAATAAACGGCTCATCGCCGTCACGCACCCATCGACCGCGCCCGCGTCCTCGATTCCCTCGTCCACGAGCCGCTGCTGCAGTTTCGCCACCTCAACGCCCTCGCTCCCGCGCGTCAGCGCCGATCGCGTCCCCGTCGCGCGTCGTCGCCGGCCGTCGTCGCGCGCGCGCGCGCGCGTCGCCAGAGGTTTTCGCCGGTCGCCGTCGCGTCCGCGCGTCCATCGCGGCGCGCCCACGGCGTCCCGCGCGCCGCGCGCGACCCCCGCGCGCGTCGCGGACATTTCGCCGCGCGTCCGCGTCGCGCGGCGTCGCGAGCGATCGCGTCGGCGTGTGCCGCCGTCGCCGGCGCGAACGCATCCGTCGTCGCGGGCATCTTGCCCGAGATTTCAAACGGCGAGATTTCAAACGGCGAGATTTCAAACGGCCGCGATCCCGCGGTGTGATCGCTGAAAAGGCGATGCGCGCTCGTGTGTGATCGTATACGGTGTATGACTGTATGCGCATACAGAGATGAACGCCGAATGTCCGAACCCACGCGCGCCGAATATCCGATCTCTCGCCCGCCCGAGATTCGCGCGAAGCGAAGCGTCGCGCGATGCCGAAGCGTCGCGAGGCGGCATCGCGCGGCGCGCGGTCGGGGACGCGCGCGCGCGGGCGGCGGCGAACGGCGCGCGACGACGCGCGACGGCGCGCGAGGGCGCGCGACGACGCGCGACGGGACGCGCGCGCGAAGCGACCGAGGCGCGAGACGACCGACGCGCGAATCCATCGAACGGCGCGGAGATGGGGTGCGCGGCGTCGACGACGGGCGCGCGAGGGACGGCGGAGGCGGGCGACGCGCGAGCGTCGACGTCGGCGCCGAGCGCGGTGCGGATCGACGAGCGATGGGACGCGAATTACGTCGCGCGGAGGAAAATCGGGGGAGGGAAGCAGGGGACGGTGTTCGAGGTCGAGGCGAGCGACGGGACGCGACGCGCGATGAAGGAAACGCACGTGGGAACGTTCGGAGAGGACGAGCATCGCATCGCGGCGTACGCGGAGGTGGATGCGTTGAGCGCGATGTCGCATCCGAACGTCGTCGCGTTCGTCGGCGCGTATCAAACGTCGGCAGAGGTGCACTTGGTGATGGAGCTCGTCGACGGGACGTCGTTGTTGGAGTATTTGACGACGCTGAATGATTACGAAGACGCGAATGAAGACAAGAAACACGAGGTGCGGTTGGATCTGATGAGACAGCTCGCGAATGCGGTGGCGTACGTGCACGCGAAAGACTACGTGTTTCGAGACTTGGCGCTGGAAAACGTCATGGTGCGACACGCGCCAGACGACGCGACGGCGAACGTGACGCTGAAAATCATTGATTTCGGCCGAGTGCGAAAGCTTCGTCCGGAAACCGGAATGCGCTTACCATCGGCATCGCCCATGGGAGCGGCTTCGTTTCAGGCGCCCGAAGTCGAAGAGCGTGGTGAGTACTCGCAAGCGTCGGACATGTGGTCCGTCGGGATATTTATGTACTGGTTGAGCTCGGGGAAGATGCCGTTTCAGAACTCAGTCGAGGGGGTATTTCAAGTCCTTCGTGCGGAGTACGACAGTTTGGATGAATCCGTCAGTGCGTTGACTCGTGATTTAGTCCATTCGCTTCTCAGGTTGAATCCCGTGAATCGCATGAACGCCGCGCAAGCGGCGGCACATCCGTGCCTCAAGCAAAAGAAAAATGCCGCGCACAGGCGAGCGGCGCAAGCGGAGCAACTTCAAGTCCCGAAACACATGTTACGGGAAGCGAGACGGCAACTATCGGCGCTGACTATGCACGAAAGTTTAGAAAAGCACACCGCAGTGTTGTTAGCCGAGTTGCTGCGACCGCAGGACGTGAAAGTGCTGAGACGATGGCTGGGTATGCGCGCCGACGTGTCGGTACGGCGAGGTAAGGTTTACAAGGTGCGATACTCCGACGCTGGATGCTCGACGTCTGGCTCAGATTCCACGATAAGAGGCGCGAGGGGATACGCAGAGGCGACGCAAACGCATGATGTTCTCGACAAGTTGTACCGAGAGTTGCACGCGCGAGAGGCTCACCAGGAAGGGAGTTTTACCGACGGTTCTAGAGAAAGGCGCGAATCTTTCAACAAGCTCGCCGACGCGTTCGAACGATTTAACATTCCCGCGGACGTAGACGAGACAGAGTATGATCGCGCGGTCTTACTCAAGTCCGCACAGAACTCTCCCGAGGGATCGCCCGGTATCGATGACACCGCCATGTCGCCCGGTTACGAGGATCTGACGGCGAATTCGGATTCTTCTCGCTCGCTTTCTGAATTCTTAAACGAAACCGCGCCAAGAAGTTTCATGGGGTTGGCACACGATCGTGGAATGATTAGCTTGGATGAGCTCATCAGCGCGTGCTTGAGCGCCGGGCTCGTGACTGTCGCCGACGAATTGCAAGGCGTACGCTCGACTCTGAAATTTGAGCGCGACGCGACGCTCGCTGAACTCGGTATCCAGCGCGGATCCGAAGAGAGCGCGTTGTTTGACATCATGTTATTCCGTCACACCGATCTTTTGTCAAAGGTCGAAACGTTGCAAATGGAGCGAATCAAGTCTTTCTGCGTCACGGACGAAGCTGTGAATCGAGTGTTCGACGGCACGGTGGCGTCGTTCATCGGCGAACGTGGGTCGCCCGTGGTTTTACCGCAAAGCATGATGCGTCAACCATCGCTTTCGAAGAGATCACAGTTCAACGTAAGCTCGAGAATGTCACACGATGGATCGGACGATAACCCTCTGTCCAGGACGTCGCCTGGATCGATGTTGACCTCGGGCAAGCGACTCTCTGAGAATTGGAAAGGCCGTCCTCCGCCGGCATGTTCCTCGAGCTCCCATCCCTCAATTTACTAATGAGGATTATGAATTGATTGATTGATTGATTGATGTTTTCGGAAGAAAACGTCGTCGAACAAAGTATGACGATCAAAACAAGTATGATAACGAATAATAAGGTCGCCGCGGATTCACCGGAACGCGGCGTGATTTACATGTATATTTGGCGACGACGAGACGCTGGTCGCTCCTGTTTTCTATGTACTTTTCAACTATTTACGAATTGACGCACGTACGCACGCACGCACGCACGCACGCACACATCCACCAATACGATGGTGGAGTAATAATGTTGTAATCCGACTCTTTCTTTGACTCTAAAATCTATTTACAAAACGCTTTCGCGACGTCGCGACCAAATCTTATTCGCGTCGAAGCGCGTTAATCTCATCCGCAAACTGTTGCGACAAATCGCCCACCTCCGCTCGCAAATTAGTCACCGCATCCCTCAGCGCCTGCACCGGCGTCGTGTTCGCGTTCGTGTGCACCTTGAGCACGATTCTATGATCCGTCGGGTGAGGGTTCTTGTACCCGGCGAACACCACGTCGGGGTTCTTGTGCAGCTCCCTACAGTTCTCGCGCCGTCCATCGTCGTCATCGTCAGTCGTTCGCGCTCGCATCATCCCGCGCGTCATTCCGCGCGCGATTCGCGCGTCATCCCGCCGCGTCTTTCGCTTCGCGCGCGCGCTCGCACGCACATTCGCAACAAATTTCCAATCGTGTGGTCCTCGCGCTGCAGCACGAACGTCCCCGCGTTCTCCACCTTGGTGTCGCGCTCGTACGACAGCTTGCGCTCGCCCTCGGGCAGGACGAACCGATCGGCGCGGCTCGGTTGATTCATCGCGCGGCGCGACGACCGCGAGCGCGCGCGGTGAAGTGCCGATCGACCGATCGGCGGTCGCGCGACGCACACGACGACGCGCGACGCTCGCACGATGTCGCACGACGCGCCGTCCACGACCGCGCACGCGGAAGAGGACGACGCCATCTCCGTCGGGGCACTGATCGATGACCTCAAGGTGCGCGAACGCGAGCGCGGGCGGCGATAACGCGAGGGCGCGCGCGCGATCGGGACGAGGCGATGATTTGATTTAAAGTGCGGCGCGGTGACGCGGCGATGCGGCGCGGGGCGAGCGCGCGAGGACTGACGATGGTGAGGACGCGTTTCGTCGCGCTCGACGCAGAGCGAGGACGTGGAGCTGCGATTGAAGTCGATCGCGAAGCTGGGGACGATCGCCAAGGCGCTGGGGGCGGAGCGGGCGCGGAGCGAACTCGTGCCGTTTTTGGCGGAGCGGGACGACGAGGATGATGAGTGCCTGCTGGCGATCGCGGGAGAATTGGCGACGTTGATCGATGCGGTCGGCGGGGAGGAACACGTGCACGTGATCCTGGCGCCGTTGGAGACGCTGATAACGGTAGAGGAGACGGTGGTGCGGGCCAAGGCGGTGGAGACGGCGTGCGCGGTGGGTCGAGCGATGACGCCGGGAGGGATTGGGAAATATTTTGTGCCTTTGATCGAAAGATTAGCGCAAGGTGATTGGTTTACGGCGCGAGTGAGCGCGTGTGGGTTGTTCGCGACCGCGTTTGAACGCTCGGAGGAGTCGCAGTTGGAGTTGCGTAACACGTTGACCGGGATGTTTAGAGATTTGTGCGCCGACGAGACGCCCATGGTTCGACGCGCGGCGGCGCAGAACTTGGGAAAAATTGCCACAGTGAGCTCGGGAGATTTCATCGTCAACGAGTTGCTGACGATGTTCGCGGCGCTCACGAGTGATGATCAAGATTCGGTTCGGTTGCTCGTCGTCGAGGACTGCGTGGTTTTAGGCAAGTTGCTCTCTGCGACGGATTGTGCGAACAAGATCGTCCCTATAGTGCTCAAGCTCGCCGCCGACAAGAGTTGGCGCGTTCGATACGCGGTGGCGCAGCAAATATATGAGATGTGCGACGTAGTAGGCGCAGAGGTTGCGGCAAAGGGATTATTTGACGCGTACGTAGCCTTGCTCGGCGACTCAGAGGGAGAAGTTAGAATTTCCGCCGCCGGTAAGATTTCAGAGTTTTGCTCACTCGCGGGTGCGGTGTACTCCGCGGAAAAGATCTTACCGAAAGTACACGAACTGGCGAATGATTCGTCTCAGCACGTGCGAGCCGCGCTTGCGGAGGCTGTATTGGGTTTGGCCCCAACCATGGGTAAAGACACGACGGTGGAAAAGCTGCTCCCGGTGTTTTTCATTTTGCTCAAGGATGAGTTTCCGGATGTGCGACTGAACATCATCAGCAAACTCGAGCAAGTGAACACGGTAATCGGGGTGGAGATGCTTTCTACTGAGCTTCTTCCGGCGATCAAAGAATTAGCAGAAGACAAGCACTGGCGAGTTCGATTAGCTATCATCGAATACATTCCGGTGTTAGCGCAACAGATCGGCACGACCTTCTTGTTCCAAAAGGACGAAGGATCAGACAGCGGTGATGATTTACTAAATTCGCTCTGTCTGCAATGGTTGCAAGACTCAGTTTATTCCATTCGCGAAGCTGCGGCGAATAACTTGTTCCGCTTGACGGAGATTTTCGGAGCCGACTGGGCGCTCGAATACATTTTTCCACGCATCAAGGAACTCATGTCGTCACACCACTACCTCTATCGCTTGACTGTGTTACGAGCGGTGTCGCTTCTCGCCCCAGCGGTCGGCGAAGAAGTGATTCTTGGGGAAATCTTGCCAATCATCAAGCATGCTACGACGGACACCGTGCCCAACGTGCGCTTCAACGCCGCCAAGGCGCTCTCTCCGCTCATCAAGGCGATTGATGTGGCAAAATTCCAGAGCGAAATCAGACCTATTCTAGTCGGTCTTCAAAGCGACCCCGATGCGGATGTGCGGTACTTCGCGAGCGAAGTGCTGACGTCCGCCGCTTAGATTCCGTCCCCGCGCACTGTACTTGTAAACGACACCAGCTCCAGATGCTCAGAGTATAGCTGCACTCAAAAATTACATATAAATTGTTCTAGCAATCAATGACGACGAAACTAACGATACAAACACTCAAGAATATTAAATAATCGAGGCGTCCACGCCCTGGCGATGCGGAGGCTTGCCGTAGACGACGCCGTTCCACGTCTCGATTTCGTTCACCACGTCTTCGAGAATCTGCTCCACTTGCTGTACAAAAATTTTACTCGCGTACGGCGGGGTCAGTTTCGGCTTCACCATCAGGGTGTGTTCGATTAGCACCCCTTCGCTCGTATTCTCCACCGACCACGACCCCTCAAACTGTTTTAAAAACCCCGTGCCTCGCCGACCCGGCGCGAGCGAACACTTCATCTTCATCTCTTCGTCGCGTTCCTCAACCTCAAACGCGCACGGAAACGCCCCTCCGAAAACAAAAAACTTCCATTCACACTCCTGCTCGATGTAAATATTACTCGCCACGCACGCATCACCCTCGCACTCGATCACCCTCACGCTCCGCACCGCTCGAAACGCCCGCGGCGAAGCCTCGTAATCCGTCAATAGATTATACACGCTCGACGCCGCGACGCCGCGCAGCGTCATCTCCCCCCGCACCGTGTACGCCCCATTCTCATTCGACAGCAGTTCGCACGCCGGCGCTCGAGCGACGCTAAAGATTTCGTTTTCGCTTCGCTCCGCGCGTTCCGCCGCCGCCTCGAGCGCGCCGCCGCGTCCTCGCCTCCCTCCTCTCTCGTCCCGCGCCGGTTTCGTCGCCCTCCCTCGCGTCGACCACGCGCGCGACGCGCGTGACGCGCGCTCGCGCGTCGTCGTCGCCTTCGTCGTCGTCACCGCGCGCGCGTCGACCGCGCGCATCTTCCTCGCCTTCGTGACGTCGTCCCCCTTCGCGTCTCCCCGTCGCGCGCGCGACCGCGCGCGCGCCCTTCGCGCCCGCCGCGCGTTCGCGCGCGTTCGCGTCCGCGCGTTCGCGCGCTCGCGACCGCGCGCGACGCCGTCGTTCGCGCGCGCGCGCTCGTGTGCCGCGCGTCGGTCCGACCGCACTCACCGACGCCGCGCGCGCGTCGCGTCGTGACGCGCGGTCTCGCGCGCGCGCGCGGCGACGCGCGCGCGCGAGACGCGCGATGCGCGCCTCGCGCGCGCGTCGAGCCTCGACGCGCGCGCGCGTCGCGATCGCGATCGCGATGGCTTCGATGGTGATGCTGACGGCGAAAACCGCGAGCGCCGCGGACGGCGCGACGTGCGCGAGCAAGGAGCGCCACGCCCCGTTCGCGCGTCACGGACAAAAACCCGCGAAGGGGTCGGGGATGACGTTCTGCGACGCCCATCGCGGGTCGACGTGCTGCGGGAAGGAACAGACGGACGCGGCGCGCGTGCGCGCGGTGCACATGCAGCTGAACGGGTTCGGCGAGCGATGCCGAGACGCGTGGGGCGCGCTGGAGTGCAGCGTGTGCGATGCGAGAGTAGGGGTGAGCGAAGGCGTGCCGGTGTGCGCGGCGGCGTGCGATGGGGTGTACAGGGCGTGCGCGGATGAGTTCTTCGCGGAGGACGGGTCGCGGCGGTTGGTGCCGTGTCGACCGAGCGATACGATCTGCACCAAACTGTCGGAGTGGATCGGGGACGTGAGGGATAAGGGAAAAGAGATGTGTGAAGCCGCGGGATGGGATTACGTCGCCCCGGGCGAGCGATGGTGTTTCGATGGTGCGGCGGCCAAGTCGAGCGAACGCGCGGCGCGGCGAAGCGGATCGGCCGACAAGGCGAAAACGTCGAAACCGTCGAAGAAGCGCGGCAAGAAATCGCGTAAAGCTTCCAAAGGTTCGAAAATAGATGCGGGACGCGTCGCCATGCTCGCAGGAGGCGGCGTGGGTTTGATTTACGTTTTGTTCACGCGCGCGCTGCCTCTCGCGCTCCAGTGGCATCATCGGAAAAATTCCGTCGGCGCCAGGTACGCCGCGCGGCGCGCGGCCGAGCAGCGCTCGGGTAATCGCGCGCATTATTTATGATTCGATTCTTGTGATTTGATAGCGATATCTTCGATGACTTTTCCGCGCGCTCGACGGACATTCGTCGAACCGGCGCGCTCGAGCGCCCGCGCGCCTCGGGACGTCACATCACCGCGCGTCGCAGACGCCCACCGCGCCCGCGCACGCCCCCCCACGCGCGCGCGCTCCATGCGCGCGATGTCCACCTCGCTCACGCGCGATGCGCGCGCCTCTCTCGCGCCGCAGTCGACGTCTTCGTCCACGACGCGCCGACCGCCGCCGCCGCTTCACCGCGGTCGCCGCGCGACGCCTCGCGCGCCTCGCGCCAAGCCCGAGCGATACTACGGCGAAAACGAGCAAATCATCGACCGCTCGCCCGCGATGTACGACAAACTCGCGGACGTGTTCGATAAGAGAGAGGAGAAGGATTGGATTGGGCTCTTGGCGTTTTCGGGCAAGTGGCGCGAGCTTCGGGACGGGTTGTTCGAACGCGTGAAAACGCGCGCACAGCAGTGCGAGGATCCGGACGATGAGATGCGATTGAGTAAATTGCGAAGGAAACTCATGGCGCTGGATGAGCGCGTCGATGGGTATCACGCGCTGTTAGAAGAAGTGCGGGCGAAGGAGGTGGACATGTGGGAAGGGTTCGTGGCGACGAGACGCGCGGAGTTTTCGCCAGAATTCTTTACGTATTTGACGTTTAAGCTGGAAGCCGTGGCGCAAGGTGAAGATGACAACGCGAAAGAGTCGATGGCGAAGGATGCGGCGCTGTTGCTGAGTTTGTGTGAGGCCTACGATGAGGCTTCGAAGGACCAAGCGGTGATCGAAGAGGCGACGCAGACGCTGCAAGATATTTTACAGTGTGATTCTTTAGATGCCATGGATGCGAAAATCGATGAGTTGGCGATGGCGAATCAAATTTCGCCCGCCTTAATTCTCACCGCTTCTAAGGCACACATGAGCGTGAAGGAGAGCCCGTACACGAGCGAGGAAGTCAAAGACGTCATGGCGCACCTGTACTTCAAGATGAAGGACACGACGTCTCGCCAGCAACCGAAGGAAGTCCGCATCTTAAAGTACATCCTATCCTTAGAGGATCCCCAGGATCAAAGAAATGCGTTAGAAGAAGCCTTCACTCCCGGTCCCGAGCTCGAGGAAATCGGCTCGAACACCGATTTACTCTGGTGCGAGCCCGCCGCCCTGCTCAAGCTCATCGACGTCATCGTGGAGAATTTCCACCAGAGCGCCGGCAAGAAGAATTTACGCGGCGACGCGGCGGCGATGATGAGTCCCGCGATCGTGGAGAGAATGAAGACTTTAAAACAGCTCATCATCGCGCACTTCTCAGATTAACTAGCCGTATTGCAATCGATTTCACGTCGACCAATCGCGACGAGCGTCGTCCCTCGTCCCAAAACCTTCGCATAAAGCGCACACGTCATCGCGCGCGTTCGCACACCATGACGCGTCTCGGTCTGCTCCGAGACTCCGCGGTGGCGATCACGCGCGTCACCCGCACTCGCGCGACGTCTTCCGCCCCCCCGGCGTCCCTCGGCGCGGCCGCACCGAGCCGCATCGGACGATCCCTCGTCGCCATGACGCTCGGTCGACCCGCGTTCGCGACGACGTCGAGCGCCGTCGCGTCGCCGTCGATCCATCGCGCGCGCTCGCAACGCGCCAACGGACGCGGGATCGCCGTGCGCGTCATGAGCGCGGCGACCGAGCGCGAACGGTTGACGAACGCGAACCCGAACGCGCGAGGGAAGGATAACTCCGGCGCGGCGATTCGACAGAGGTTTCTGAAATTTTACGAGACGCGCGGACACGCGGTGCTGCCGTCGAGTTCGTTAGTCCCGGAGGATCCCACGGTGTTGCTCACGATTGCGGGAATGTTGCAATTCAAACCGGTGTTCATGGGACAGCGGGAGCGCGCGCACGAGAGGGCGACGACGACGCAAAAGTGCGTGCGGACGAATGACATTGAAAACGTCGGCGTCACGGCGAGGCATCATACGTTTTTTGAAATGTTGGGGAATTTCAGTTTCGGGGATTATTTTAAGAAGGACGCGTGCCAGTGGGCGTGGGAGTTGGCGACTGGGGAGTTTGGGTTGAACCCCGAGCGGGTTTGGGTGAGCGTGTTTCGCGAGGATGACGAGGCGTTTGCGATTTGGCGCGACGTCGTGGGCGTTCCCGAGTCTCGCATTAAGCGCATGGACGAGAAGGATAACTTTTGGGCCGCCGGTCCCACGGGCCCGTGCGGGCCGTGCTCGGAGCTGTACTACGATTTTCACCCAGAACGTGGGCTCGAGGGTGCGGATTTGGATGATGATTCACGATTCATCGAGTTTTACAACTTGGTCTTCATGGAACTCAATCGCGACGCCGACGGCGGCGTGACGCCGTTGAAGAATAAGAATATCGACACCGGCATGGGTCTCGAGCGCATGGCGCAGATTCTTCAAGGCGTGCCGAACAATTACGAAACAGATTTGATAATGCCCATCATTGATAAAGCGGCGTCGATGGCTGGGATCGATTACAACGCGTGCAACGACGTGCAAAAGCAGCAGCTCAAAGTCATCGGCGACCACACGCGAGCGGTGAGTTACATGATTTCCGACGGCGTTTTCGCCTCGAACATCGGACGTGGGTACATCGTTAGACGATTGCTTCGCCGAGTTGTGCGAAACGGGCGTTTGCTCGGGATCAAGCCCGAAGAAGGGGCGAGCGCGTTCACGCCGGCCATCGCCGAAGTCGCGATTTCCATGTCGGAAGGTTGCGATCCGCAAGTCGCTAAGAACTCGGCGCGCATTCTCGCCGAGCTCGAGCGCGAGGAATTGAGCTTCCAGAAGACACTCGGTCGTGGCGAAGAGATGCTCGCTGAGCTCATCGAGACGGCGAAGAAGACAAAGACGGGGTTGAGCGGTAAGGATGCCTTTACGCTGTACGATACGTATGGCTTCCCGCTCGACATCACCACGGATGTCGCCACTGAAGCTGGTATCACGGTGGACTTGGAAGGTTTTGAGAGTGCGATGGCCGAGCAGCGTTCGATGAGTCAAGCCGCACATCAAACCGTAGACGTCACCGCTGGGAATGCGTTGGCGCGAGTCGCGGATGAGCTCGGGGCGAAGAGCACCTTCATTGGGTATGAAAGCACGTCGAGCGATGTTTCCAACGTGTTGGCCATCGTTTGCGGGGGAGAATCCGTGGAGGAAGCGTCGGAGGGTGCCAAAGTGGATATAGTCTTAGATGTCACGCCGTTCTACGCCGAAAGTGGTGGTCAAGTGGGTGATAACGGCGTGCTTCACACCGCCAACGGCGCGACGCTGGAGGTGTCGGATGTGCAAAAGGCCGGCGGCGGTCGCATCATCGTACACACGGCCACCGTGACGAAGGGCTCGATCAAGAAGGGCAGCCAGGTAACCGCGAACGTGGACGAAAACTCTCGCCGACGCGCGAAGAGCAATCACACCGCCACGCACTTGCTTCAATCCGCGCTCAAGAAGGTTCTCGGAGAAGACGTCTCCCAAGCCGGTTCGCTGTGCGGTTTCGACCGCCTTCGATTTGATTTCAATTCTCCCAAGGCGCCGACCGAGGCTCAACTTTTGGAGGTCGAAAACTTAGTTAACGGATGGATTTCGCAAAGCGCGGCTTTGACCGCGGAAGAGATGCCCATCGCCGCCGCAAAGGACAAAGGAGCGACGATGATGTTTGGCGAAAAGTACGGTGACGTCGTGCGCGTCGTCGACGTGCCGGGCATCTCCATGGAACTTTGCGGTGGCACGCACGTGTCTAACACAGCTGAAATCGGAGGCTTCAAAATATTGAGCGAAGCTGGCATCGCGAGCGGCATCCGACGCATCGAAGCTGTCGCGGGTGCGGGCGTGGTTGAGCTTTTGCAGCAACGCGACGCCGTGGTGAAGCAGCTCGCCAGCGCATTGCGCGTGCCGCCCGAGGAAATCACGGGTCGCGTGTCGAGTTTGCAAGAAGACTTGCGCGCGACGCAGAAGCTCGCAGAGTCTCTGAGAGGGGAATTAGCCGTCGCCAAGGCTGGTGCTTTGGTGTCTCAAGCTCGCGAAGTTGGCGAGGCGAAGGTGCTCGTGGCGCGTCTCGACGGCGTCGATCCCGCCGCGCTCAAAGTCGCCGCCGAAAACCTCGCGGCGCAGCTCGGTGACGGCGCCGCCATCGTGCTCGGCAGTGCAAATGGTGCAAATGTCGGTCTCGTCGCCCTGTTTGACGACAAAGTTCAAAAGGATGGCGGTCTTAAAGCCGGTCAAGTCCTTGGCGCTGCGGCGAAGAAGTGCGGCGGCGGCGGCGGTGGGAAACCGGGATTTGCCCAAGCCGGCGGTCGCGACGCCACGCAACTCGACGCCGCCTTAGACGAAGCTCTCGCCACAGTCACCGCCGCTTTATCGCCAAAGTAAACCAACGTCACCGCGTGTAATAAATTTCTATTCATCCTAGCTACGCTCGCGTTCTGTCGTGATCAGTTCTCGAGACTAGAGGCGATGGATAGCTTTCGAGAGAACGCGGCGGTTCATTATTACTGCGGTAAGTATGCGCTAAATAAAGTGACATATTACGTGTCCACTACGTTACCCATCTCTATCTCTTCATCGAGTATATCGGAGACTTGGAACACTCGGTACTTGAACGGCTTTTGCGCCCCAAACTTGGCGTACAAACAGAACGACACCGCGCTAACAACGCATGCCGTGAATAGCAAGATGAAAATGGTGGCGACAAACCTCCATGGATTATGAGGAGTATCAGGCGCGAACTTCTTCCGGAGATTTTCGCACTGCGCGACGACCACACCGACGCGATCATTCTCAAGGTCGTATTCAATGAACGTGTTTCTCAGCGCTTGTTGGCCGAGTAAAATCGTCCCGTCATCCGATTCGTCGATTCCCAAGCAGTAAGTGTGTGGTATGTAAAAATGACTGTTCAAGTAGTTCTCTGATGGAAGGATCAACGTGATATCTGGGTCGTACGTGATGGCTAGTTTTGGAAACCACTCGTCGCGAAGCTTCGCCGTCAGCACCGGCGTGGCAGAGGAGAAACACATTTGCCCCAAATCTTCGTCGTCAAAAAGTTCAAGTTCTGGATGGGTAGCCGCCATTTGTGCCACTAACTTTGTGATAAAATCATCTCGCATAGCGGGGGGTAGAAGAACAAGCGTGGTGCCGCTATCAAGAACGGTGTAGACGTTCGACGAGCTCGCGATGATGGCTTCGCCGAGTTTCCACGACATCGTGCGAACGGCGAGATCATCAGCCCCAAGTATCCGTGTATACGATAGAGGCGCAAGATCTCGACCGAAATCATACCGACCGAGCGATAACATCGCCGTATCCGTGCCGCTTCCCTCTGAACAGAATCCAAAAACGTGCGCGTTGATAACTCCGGCTTTCGCCAACTGCGTGTGAAACGCGGTGTTACCTCGACTGAAACCAGCCATGCCGTCTTGTCGATCAAACCCCCCATCAGCTTCTACGACACCACCGCACCCGAAAATCATCTTGGCCGGGGACAATTCATCCCCGACGCTGACCACATCTTCGATCATGGACCCGCCTCCTTGCGCACCGTCCAGGTACTCCAGCCCGAATAAACACTCGCCGTCGGCGCTGACGTTGTGCGCGACGGGCATCGCGTCGCAAAACGCGGCATCCGCGGCGTTCATCGACGCGTTCAACAGCCGAAAATCGTTCGACAACCGCCAATCGTAGTATTGATGCTCGTGATACCCGCACAACTCCGCGTCGCACCCGACGCACGGAAAATACGTGAGCGGCGACCCGGTGTCGACGATGAGGTCAAAATTTTGCGCGCCCGGCAGCGTCACCGTCAGCGAAAACTCGTGCCCGGAGCCGTATCCATTCCCCAGGCGCGCGCCGTACGACCGAATCTCGATCGCGTCCGCCCGCGACAGTCGCCGTCCCGCCGTCGCGGTCGTCGTCCGCCGTCGCATCGCGATCGCCAGCGATCGTCCCGTCGCCGCTCGCGCGCGCGCCGCGCGCGCGACCGCGACCGCGACGCACGCGAGCGTCGTCGTCCAGGGCGCGCGCCGCGTCGCGCGCGTCCGCGTCGTCGACGCCGTCGCCATCGTCGCGCGGGCGAGTGCCGGCGACGCCGGTCGCGCGGTGGTGCCTCGTTTGCGGCGACGAAACCGGGCACCACGACGCGCCGACGTCGACCGTGTCGCACACCCGGAAGCGGAGCGGCGGAAAATTCAAAGCGAGCTGTCGGACGTCCCGCACACCGACCCGCGCGATCGAACGCCGCGCGCGCGATGCCGCAGATTCAGTACAGCGAAAAATACTACGACGACGTGTACGAGTACAGGTGCGGCGCCGCGCGCGACGGCGACGACGACGACGGGCGACGCGGGAAACGATCGAAACGAGACGCGACGAAACGAACGTTGCGAGACTGACGAGACGACGGCGCGCGCGCGCGACCGCAGACACGTGGTGTTGCCGCCGGATATCGCGAAGTTGTTGCCGAAGAATCGGTTGTTGACCGAGGTGCGCGCGAGGGATGGAGACGGGGGAGGACGCGACGGGTCGACGACGCGCGCGCGAAGGAGGGATTCTTTCCCCCGCGAGACGAAGGAGGACTGACGAAGACGCGCGCGCAGACCGAATGGCGCGGATTGGGCGTGCAACAATCCCGAGGTTGGGTACACTACGCGATGTACGTATCGAGTGCGCGCGCGGGTGATTTTGGATGCGTTTGAGCGATGGCTGTCGTTTCGATTCGACGCGCGAGGCCGGCGCCGCGGACGCGACGCGCGACGCCGACTGACTTTGTTTTACACCGCGCGTGCGCAGCCATCGCCCGGAGCCGCACATCATGCTTTATCGCAGACCTAAAGAGACCACGGCGTAGAATCCGACCGCGGAAGACGAAGAATTGAACCGCGGCGGTTGAGCGCCGGCGACGCGGAACGTTTTGACGAAACGTGATTGTAATAGCGAACCAATTTATAGCGCAACGCAGACGCGGGATCAGAGAATCGTTCGCTCGAAAATATATTGTATTTTTCGGTTCGATTATCACAAACGGGATGATTATACTCACGCACACGCGTGGGCTAAACGTGGCACGTCTCGTCGCCTACACGTTGCCAGGTCCACTCGGAGTGAACGAGACGACGGCCGGGGCGGAGATTGGGGCCGGCGGTGAAGGCGCGCTCACCACGGGGGCGGGCGGTGCGGGCGAGGGCGACACCGGGGCCGTCGCGAGGGCGGACGACGGCGTCGCTGTCGTCGCTCGAGGCGGTTGCGCGAACGCGTCGCCTTGAGGCCTCGGCGAACCCATCTCTTGACCTCGCGCCACCGGGTTCGTGGCGAAGTCGACGTATCTCGAGGGTTGAGCCCCGGGACCGCCACTCGTCTTGAATCCTAAGTGCCACAGCTTTTGCCACACGAAAAACTGCGGGAACCTGAGCATGAAAATCAACACGACCATCCCGACGCAAAGCTCGTTCCCTCGCCTATGTCCAGAGTCCCAGTTGTTTTTGTTGATGTTATCCGTCGCGTACGACGCCATCCATATGACGTCGAGCCAGAGCGTGTACCAGCAGCTCGCCGCCGTGTACTGCGCGTCGCGCGTCGAAATCCGCCGCCGTCAGTCTCCCGTTCGCGTCGCGTCGCGTCGCCTCGCGGCGTCAATTCAGTTCAAACCCGCTTCGCCGTTCGCCTCGCCGTTCGCGCACCTTCAGCAGCCCACTCTTGCCGGTTTCCATGGCCACCAACCCGAAGCACGACATCGCCGCCACTCCCGCGAGGTAGCCCGTCCCTTGCCACCCGCACGTCCCGAGCAGCGCGCACGCGAGCTGCGCGTGCATCATCCCTTTCGCCGCCGTTTCGAGCGTGTCGTACGACCCCGGCGTGCATCGCGCGAACAGGCTCGCCATCCCGCGTTTTTCGTTCTCTCGGTCGGTCGTTCGTTCGGTCGTCTCGCGTCGCCGCCCTCGCGCGCGCCGCGATCTCTCGTCGCGTCTCCGGAATCGGCGCGTCGCCACGCGCCACCGTTCACGGTCGGTCGCCGCGCGCGCGACCGCGCGTTTCGCGCGTCGAGATCGCCATCGATCGTCGACGATCGCCGCGATAAAACCGATCGAAAAAATCTCTCGCGGGTTCGCGCGCGCGACGCTCGATCGGATCGATCGGATCGCGCGCGATCGATCGCGCGGTCGATCGATCGATCGCGCGATCGATCGACCGACCGCGACCGACCGCGGCCACGCTGGATGGCGCGCGCGACGGGTGACGAGCGATCGCGCGCGAGCGGCGACCGTCGGCGTCGACGCGCGCGAGTGCGCGACGCGTGAACGATGTCGACGCGCGGTGTGACGTCGATGCGCGCGTTCGCGGGCGCGCGCGCGCCGAGCGATGCGGTGCGAGGCGCGGGACGCGCGGGACGACGGACGACGCGCGCGACGTCACCGATCGAGGCGACGCCGGGACGGACGACGCGCGCGCGCGTGGTGCGAGGAGGCGCGACGGCGCGCGGGATGGGATTCGGGAGCGATGCGCGCGCGGGCGCGGCGTGCGCGAGGCCGGGCGAGGGCGGATGGGCGAGGGGAGGCGCGACGCGAGGGCGACGCGCGGAGACGCGCGCGTCGAGCGACGGGTCGCTGCGGATGACGTACGAGGCGAACGAAACGACGACGACGACGACGACGACGACGATGGGCGTCCCGTCGGGATCGTCGAATGATGGACCGAATTCGACGCCGTCCGCGATGCGGGCGCTGCTCACGGCGGGAGCGGTGGTAGGGGCGGTGTGCGCGGCGGATTACGCGTTTGTGACGGCGGGCGGATTGACGTGGGCGGCGACGCCGGGGGCGAGCGCGATTCGTGCGTCCGCGGCGACGCTCGCGACGCTGGTGTCGGCGTACGTGTGGAGTAAATTTGGCGGCATGGCGAGCGCGCCGGGGGCGTTGGCGATGTGCGTGACGTATGCGTTCGGGTCTCTGTTGTCCATCGTCGTCGTCCAAGCGTACAAGGTGAGCGCGACGTGCGTGCTCAGCGCGGGCGCGGCGTGCGCGGCGACGTGCGCGGCCGCGTGGTTGGTTCGCACGCTCGCCGATTCGTCTATGTTGGAAGGATCGTACGACGCGCGAGTTCACGCGCAGGCGATGGCTCGGGGGGCCAAGTCTTTCGAACGCCTCGAGGCGCTTCGCGAGGTGATGATGCGCGAGTTTGAAGCCGAGATGGCTGAGCTCGAGCAGAAGCAATCTCAGTTTGCGATGGAAATGTCGCGCGTGGAGGAGCGCCACAAGCGTGAAATCGCCCGTTTGCAGATGGACATCACAAAGTTGCGCGATCAAAATAACTCACACGCCGCCGACAAGGCCAAGGCTCTCGAACAAGCCAAGGCGCAGTTTGAAGCCGAAAAGCGACGCATGCGCGAGGCGCACGAGCGCGACACGGCTTTGCTCAAGGAAACGATCGCGAAGCTCGAGACTGAGGTCGCGGGCATGGAAGGCAAATTTGCGGACGAGCGTGAGGATCTATTGTCCAAAGTGCGCGCCGCCAAGGCGTTGTACCAGGCCCAAAGAGCGATGATGTACTCTGAAGTTTCCAAGCTTCAAAAAGCCATCTCCGTCAAGGAGGCGCAAGCCGCGGACTGGCACGCCAAGGTCACGGCCATTGAAGCCGAGAAGTTATCGCTTATTTCCAAGCTCGAAGAGGCGGCTGCGAATGCAGAAACATCCGCCGCCGAACTCGTCGCCGCCGTGGCTGAAGTGCAGTTCGAAGCCGAACGCGAGTTGCAGCGCGCCATTGCCGAGGCTCTCGCGGAGCGTCAAGCGCTCGAGCTTCTCATGAACGATAAGGAAGCGGCTTGGAAGGTTGAGATGCGCGCGGCGATCACTGAGGCGGAGATGAAAATAAATGAAGACTCCAAGAAGAAGCTCGCCGATCTCGACGCCAGGCATACCGAAGCCATCGCGCAACTCATGCGCGAGTACCAGGCCAAGTTGCAGCAAGTCGAATCCGAAGCCGAGAAGCGCGGCGCGAGCGCCTTTGCGGCCGAAAAGGCGACCTTAGAGGCGACGTACCGAAGTGCCGCTGATGCAGCCCAAAAGGCGCACGCTGACAGCCTCGAGCGAACCAAGGCGGCGAGCGCCAAGGATGTCGAAGCCATTCGCGCCGAGATGGCTGTCCTCAAGGCGACGTACGAGAGCGCCGCTGCCGCCGCGCAAACCGCGCACGCGAGGAGCCTCGAACTAGTCAAAGAAGGAGCTGCGCAAGATCTCGTAGCCGCCAAGCAAGAAATTATCGATGCCGTGGCTGAACAAATTCACCTCAACGAGATTGAAAAGATCCAGCTCGTCGCCGAGATGAAGGAAGAAGAGCTCGAAATGACGGCGGAGCTGTTGGCTGAAAAGGATGCCGCCATCGCGGAGCTTCAAAAGCAACTCAAGATGTCCAAGAACGAGCGACGAGCGGTGTTCGATCTTCTCAAGTCCGAATCCGAAAAAATGAAGATGTTCACGGGCGACAACTTGAAGAAGGAGATTGAAAGTGCCGAAGAAAGGCTGAACTTGTTCTGGTCAGGCAAGATGGAGCGCCTCGGCGCGGCGCACGCCGTCAAAGTTGAAAAGATGGAAAAGGATACCAAGAGCAAAGTACGTCAGCTGAAGGAAGACGCCAAGCAAGAACTCGCGGCGCAACTCGAGTTCACGGCCAAGGCTACTCGTGTCGCGGCCGAAGCTGAACTTGAGAAGCAGTTGGCGAACGCTACACGCTCGATGGCGGCGGAACGCCGCGCCTTGAAAGCGCTCTTTGATTCCGAAACTTCAAAGACGCAAAAGCTCGTCTCGTCGTACGAGTCTAGAATCAATGCGTTAGAGATCGCCGAGAAAGCTGCCAAGGAAAAGGCGCAAGCGTACGATGCCGAAATCGACGCATTGAAGAAGCAATCGCAGATTTCGCTTGAATCTGCTCTCGCTTCTCGAGAGGCTGAGGTCGAGAAGACGTGGTTGACGAAGATGGATGAACTCGAACGCGCGCATAAGGTGCAGATCGAAAGAATCAACGCTGATCACGCGAAGGCAATCGCTGAATCGCAGTCCAAGCTGAAGTCTGCCGAAGCTGCGCAAGCTGAAGCCATCAAGGCGAAGATGGCGCAACTCGAGACAGACCTCGCTAAGACGACCAAATCCCTTGAAGACCAACTTGCTGCGGCGCGTGAAGACGCTGCGCGTCAACTAGCGGCGGAAAAGTCGCGCACCGCCGAGGCGATCCAAGCCGCGACTATCAAGGCTGAAGCTGGGAGTGCGGCCAAGAAGGAGCTCGACGCCCTGACAGCCAAGTTCAGCTCGACGGAGAGCGAGTACAAGTCGACGGTTCAAAAGCTTGAGGCTGAAATTAAGGCTCTTGAACTGAAGGCAGCCGCGGCGGGCACCGATGCCAAGGCAAAATTTGACGCCGAAATCGCGACGCTCAACGCCAAACTCAAGGAGGCTGAAGAGGAAATCAAGGAATTGGAATCGCAGCTCAGTGAGGCGAAGAGTGCGGCGGCAAACAAGGTTGCCGAGTTGGAGAAGCACTTCGCTGATGAGATGCACGAGCTCAGAAGCGCGTTCGATGCGCAAGCGAAGGAAGGCGTGGCCACTGTCTCGTCGGAGCGCGACGCACTCAGCGCTCGCATCGCCGCTCTTGAAGCAGAACATGATCAGAATTTGTCCTTGGCCAAGGCTGATGCCGAAAAGGCGAAGGCTTCAGCTGTTCAATCGCTCGCCGATGTTGACGCCCAAATTTCAGCGCGACTCGCGGAGCAAAAGGCTGAACTTGACGCCAAATTAGCCGCTCAAATCGAAGAGCTTCGCAAACGTACCGATGCGGATGTTGCGGCAGCTAGCAAAGCACTCGCAGACGCCAAGGCTCAATACGAGGCGGACGTCGCCGCGCTCAAGGCTCAAAACGCTAGAGATCTCACCGCGGCAAAGGAAGCCGCAGAGAGTGCCGATGCGGTTTTGCTTTCGAAGATTTCCAAGCTCGAGACTGAGCAAAAGAGCGCATTACAAAAGGCGAAGGAACAAGTGGAAGCGGAGTACGGAGCCAAGTTGACGAAAGCGCAAGCAGAAATTGACGCACTCAAGGCGAAACTCGCGGATGCCGAGAAGCAGAACGCCGCACAAGCTGAAAAAGAACTCGCCGATGCTCTCACCAAAGCGGCTCTCATCCCCGGGTTGCAACAACAAGTCGACGAGCTCACTAATTCGTTGACGAGCTCCAAGGCGTCGTATGAATCCACTTTGAACAAGTTGCAACAGGATCACGCCGCGGAGATCGATAAATTGAACAAGGATCATGTGGCGGCGTTCAAGGATGCCAGCGACGCGTCGGACCTCAAAGCGCAAATTAGCGCCCTCGAAGCGCAACTTCAAAGCGAAAAGGATAAACTCGCCAAGTCGTTGACGGATGCTGAAGCGCAGCGTGCGGAACTCGAAGCGTCTTCGAAGACGGCGCTCGAGCGAGCGCGAAGTCAAGTCATCGCCCAAGCCGAGGATCAACGAAAGAAGTTGGAGCAAATGTTCTTGGATGAGTCCGCCAAGGCTCGTGCCGCCTTCGAAGCTGAGGTCGCCGAATACGAAAAGCTCGTCAAACAAGCGACTGCAGATTTGAAGAAGGCTCACGCCGACGAGTTGAGCAGTATTGTTGCGCAACACAAGTCCGAGCTCTCGCAAGCATTGGCCAAGGTCGACACGACGAGCGCCGGTAAGGTGACCGCGCTCGAAGCTGAAAAGGCCAAGCTCGAGAAGGCGATCGCAGACACTAACGCTGCGCTGACGAAGGCGAGCGCTGACGCGAAGTCCGCTTCCAACGACGCGGCTTCGGCCAAGGCAGCTCTCGAAAAGCTCGAGCAGGAAGTGGCCTCTCTCACGAACGCACGAGACGCCGCCTTGGCTCGCGCGAGCGAACTGGAGAAGGAAGTCGCGACTCTCACGAAGAACGCCGTCGATCCCAAGGAGCTGGCAGCGCTCGCCAGCGCTCGAGACGCCGCCTTGGCTCGCGCGAGCGAACTGGAGAAGGAAGTCGCGACTCTCACGAAGAACGCCGTCGATCCCAAGGAGCTGGCAACGCTCGCCAGCGCTCGAGACGCCGCCTTGGCTCGCGCGAGCGAACTGGAGAAGGAAGTCGCGACTCTCACGAAGAACGCCGTCGATCCCAAGGAGCTGGCAACGCTCGCCACCGCCAGGGACGCTGCTCAAGCGCGCGTCGCCGAGCTCGAGAAGTCGCTCGCCGCCACCGCGGACGAGAAGTCTGTGCTGGCAAATAAGCTCTCCAGCGTCGACGCTTCCAAGGCTGCTGAAATGCAAAAGCTCAAGGATGAGCTCGCTCAATTGCAGGCGGACCTTACCAAAGCGCTCGCAAACGCACAGAATCAACGAGCTTCGGAGATCGCGCGCTTGACGGCGGATTTCGAATCCAAGTATGCCTCCATGCAGCAAAAGCACGAATCCGAAATCGACGAGCTCTCGCGTCAAGCGCTTGTTGACGTCTCTAGCGCCGAGAAGAGAGCGGACGTGGCCGAAGCGGAAATCCAGAGACTTCGCACTGAAACCAAGGACGTGGCCACGTACAAGTCACAAATCGAGACTAACGAAAAGCAACTCATCATCGTTCGCGAAAAGTTGGGCGCCACGGAGAAAAAGCTCGCCGATTTCTTGGCGCTTTACGGCGAAGAACGCAAGGTTCTCGAGGAATCGCGCAAGATTGCGGATGATTTGGACCGCATCAAGCGCCGATACGCCACGTCCATGGAGATCGACGAGTCTACCATCGACGAAATCTCCAGCAAGGTCGAAAAGCGACTCGCCGCCGCAGACGACGGCGAAAAGATGCAAGCCATGATGGACGGTCGCGCCAAGGGCGACACCGTCGTCGACGTGCGCGACATTCCGGTCTGGGCGTACTACGCCCTCGGTGTCGCCACCGCAATCCTACCAAGAATCATCGCCGGCGGCCTTTGAGCGCGTAGAACAGCAACAGCCGGTTAGTAATATAATCAAGCAACATCGAACGCGTCCGCTCGAGAAAAATATCGCCAACCACCCACTCCTCGCGGCTGGACATGAGTAATCTTTCAAAAGCGCGTCTCCCGCACACCCGACCGCGTCCGACGCCGGCGCGATGCCCAAGCGCGCGCGTCGAGCGGATCGCGCGCCCACCGACGCCGTCAAGCGGCGCATATGGGACCCGCGCGTGCGCGCCTTGGACGTGGACGACCGGAGGAGCTCGGACACCCCCACGGGCGTGCGCGTGCGCGGCGTGCGCGAGCGCGCCGACGTCGGCGACGCGCGTCGGGCGGCTGCGCGCGAGCTCGCGCTGTTTCGCGGCGTGAAGCGCGCGAGGAGCGCGCTGCAGCGCATCGCGCGGGCGAGGACGGGGCGGACCGACGAGGGAGGGACGCCGCTGCTGCTGTTTGAGCGTTGGTTGGCGAGGTGCGCCGTCTCGGGCGCGCTCGCGGCGCCGGTGTTGCCGGCGCAGGGGCTCGGTTTGGCGAACGATTTGATTAGACACGGGGCGAGCGAGCGAGACGGTGCGGAAGGGGCGGCGGAGGCGCTCGCGGTCGCCAAGGAGAGCGCGGCTCGATGGGCCGAGGCGCGCGACGACGGCGGAGAGGCGCGCGACGCCGTCGTCGTTCGCGACAAAGGTGCTTTCTTGACGATGCAATTGGGAACAGAGAAACCGTACGTGAAGTGTGCGAAAGCACATCTCGGTAAACTGCGCGCTTTATATTGCAGAACAGTGCGAGGCTGTGAACCGTTGACGGAGGACGTCGATTCAGACGAGTACCAAAAGTTCGCGTGCGCCGTGTTCGCATTGTTGATGCGATACGAATCGCTGGGCGGGGCTGGATACCAAAGCGCGCTCGCCGAGGATGCGTTCGATGTTTTGAACGAAAAGTTGGGCGTGTCGTGCGAGTGTTTCGCGTCGCCGCTCAACGCTCGGTACGGGCAATTTTGTTCGCAATTTGGTTTTGACGAGGACCGCGCGCCAGACGTCGACGCGTTCTTCGGATCGCTCGGAAGCTTTTTTAGCGACGACTTTGCACCAAAACGCGGATCGTTCGAGATGAACCCGCCTTTCGTCCCGGAAACGATGTCGCGCGCGGTCGAAAAGGCGAACGATTTGCTCGATCGCGCCGCGAACGCGAACGAGGCGCTCAGTTTCGTAGTCATCGTACCGCTGTGGAAGGAATGCCATTACTGGAGTGCGCTCCTGGAAAGTCGACATCTGCAGCACGGTCCAGACATCATCGATGCGCAGTCTCACGGCTTTTGCGACGGCGCCCAGCACGCTCGTCCGAGTCACGAGCGCCATCGCGTGTCGAGTTTTGACACGGGCGTCTTCTACCTGCGAACGTCGCGCGCCGAGCGCGAGCGACCGGTGGATGAGGAAATCAGAAAGCGCGTGTTGCGCGGCATGAAGACCGCGTTGGGGTCGTGCAAAGACGTGCAAGAGTTGGAAGTGCGATATCGCGGCGAGCGGGCGCGCGGCGGGCCCGCTAAAATAGAAGATAGAAAATAGACGTAGCTCTAGCGCCGTGGCGCGACCCAGAATCGCACGCGAACGCAAAAGAAGCGCCGTAGCGTAGCCCAGAATCGCACGCGAACGAAAAGTGCACCGCGTAGCTCTAAAAAAGTTGCAGTGCGCCAACCGGGAATCGAACCCGGGCCACATGTTTGGGAAACAGGAATTCTACCACTAAACCATTGGCGCGTGGCTAGACGAAGCGATTTCGGAAACTTTTTACGGTTTCCCATACGCTACTAGTTCCGAAGACTATGTAATAAACGCATAAACTCGAAGATGTCCGTTCGCGTTCGTCGTCGAGCGCGTTGTTACAGGTCGCCGCCGTGCGCTGGCGGCGCCGGCGGGCGATCGGGCCGCCGACGCCGCATTCCCCGTCGCCGCGCGAAACGCTCGACGCGACGCGAGATCGCTCGCCGAGGGAGATTCGAACGCGGCGCGCACGTTTTGCGTCCCTCGACGCCGCGAGAATCGCCGAGACGACGCCGCGACTCGTTCGCGACGGCGGCGCGCTGAATCGCGGGTGACGTCGGAAATTGCGCCGACGAATCGTCCGAATCGCGATGGATTTCTTGTACGCTTCGGCGGAAGTGCACACGCTGCCGCCGCGAAAACGCTTGGCGTGCGTGCTGCGAGACGTGGCGCACTCGCCGACGGATTTGGGGAGTAAGAAGGCGCGTCTCGCGGGGGAGGCGTACGTGCGAACGGCGCTGCGGGACCCGCGGTTGTTGGGCAAGGCGTTGGAGATCGTGAGCGAGGAGCGATACGATGTGGACGGAGGCAGTAGCGATAGAGAAAACGGTGGCGCGTCGGCGTCGACGAAGAGTAAGAAGGGACCGCGGAATATGAGCTCTTCGTCGCTCAACACGGCGACGGCGACGACGGAGAAGAAGAAGAAGAAGCTGTCGACGAAACGCGATCGCTCGACGACACAGGCGTTGAAATCTGACGAAGATGACGACGACGATTCTAACGCGGAACCGAAAGAGTTGACGGACGAACAGATGGCGATGAAGTTGCACTTGGAGATGAACGCCTCGCCGCGCATGAGCAGAGGCTCTTCGCGGTCGACTCAAATGCTCACCGGGCGCGCGCTCTTCGGGTAGAGCGAGCTTCACGTTTGACGGCGCGCGCGCGCGCGATCATTACTTGTTACTTGTTAACTCTGCTCATTGTATAGCTTATCTCGTCCGAAAGGCGCGAATGTAAACGAAAATTAAAATGCACTTCTTTGCGCCCGAGCAAACGCAGCCGCCACTTTTTTCGACACGCCACGCCGACACTGTCTCGCGCGCTCGGTCCCCGTTCCGTCGCCGATGCGCCCGCAAAACGAAAGAGCGCCCGAGGGTGGCGTCAAGCGCAAATGGGTCAAGCGCACGGGCGGTAAACACGCCGCCGCCAAGCGTCCGAGCGTGAAGAATCAAATTCGAAGCATCGAGCGCCTCCTCAAGCGCGAAGGAATACCGCCGAAACTGCGCGAGGAAAAAGCGCGCGAGCTGGAAAAGCTGCGAGATGCTGGGAAAGAGAACGCTCGAATCGAACGGGAGAAGAAACTGTCGACCAAGTATCACAAGGTGAAGTTTTTCGAGCGGGTAAAGTTGACGCGGCGAAAGGAGCAACTCGAGAAGAAGCGAGACGACGACGGGGCGTTGGGCGCGGATGAATTAGACGAATTGGCGCAAGTGAAGGAAGATTTAGAGTACGTGATGAACTTTCCAAGAGGGGAGAAGTATGTGAGCGTGTTGGTGAAGGAGGGAGATACAGAACACGCGACGAAGGAACGCGCGAGGCTCCGGAAATTGGTCAAGGCGAACTTGGCGGCGTCGGCGGCGCTCGGAGACGAGAACGAGGGCGGCGCGGACATGGCGGCGCAAGGCGATGCTGCGATAGATGCCGAGCAGGACGAATTCTTCTTGAATGAATCTGACGATGGAAACGATAGTGATTCGAGTTCGAGTTCGAGTTCGAGTTCGTCGAGTTCGAGTTCGAGTTCGTCGAGTTCGTCGTCTTCAAAGAAAGCTCGCACGCCCGTGCACATTCCAAAGAAAGAACTTCCAGTGACTAAAGATCCGATTTACATCAAGAATCACGCTCAAAAACTCGTCGAGCGAAGTGAACGCGCCAAGGCGGAGGCGAGCAAGGATGGCAACAAGCCACAGCGCACGCGCGCGGAGGGTGGTCGCAAGCGGCGCAAGAAATGATCGACGACTCGTTTCGTCGTCAAAATAGCAAACTAGTCGAACTCTGTGCTATCTACGGTACTAAACTACGCATTACATCTACTTTTTCGCGGCTACGTCGTCTTCGCCGTAACCGCTCGCGTCCCAAATCGCCACCGACGTCAGCCGCGCGTCCGGCTCGTCCCACCCACTCGCCGCGACGTCGAATTTCACCCCTAGATGATCGTACGACAACCAAATCATCCTGCCTTGCCCTCCCTTGCTCGTCGGCTCGCCGAGTTTCCGCACGACGTCCGCCGCCGCGCTCGTCAGCGCCACGCCCGTCGGCAAACCGCCCGCGTACGTCCCGAACCCATCGCACCCCGCGTAGCAGTGCACGCAGTCCAGCTTCCCGCCCTCGAAGCACAGCGATAACCCGTGCGGCCTGAAATTGACGTACTCGCAGCTCGGGGCGAAAGTTTTTGAGTCGGACGGAGGGTCGCGAATGCCGAGCGAAAGCAAAAACTCGCGCAGTTCTGGCGCGTGTTTCGTCGCGCCCAGGGCTCGGCGAAGCGCGCGCGCGGTGTCGTCTTCGTCTTCGTCGTTCGCGCCGCTCGTGGACGGTCGGTCCGTCATTGTCACGGCGCGCCGGTGAGAGCGGCGCGCTCTACAGCAATTCGTTGTTGTTACAAGGCGGCGCCTTCGTCGCTCAATTGCTTCCACTTGGCGCAATTCAACAGCGTCGGGACAAATATGATGGAATACGCCACCCAAAGGTTTGGTTCGAACGGGAAATCGACGAGGAGCGAGCCGTACTTGACGCCTGCGGAGGCGACGGCGGAGACTAAGGCGAGCTTGAGCAAGAGCACGGCGTCGGAATCCGCGGCCCACGCGGCGCTTAAATCTTCCCAACCCTTCAAAGACTCGTTACCGGAGATCTCGATGATTTCCACTTCGTCGTTGACGTCCGTCTCCGGCTCCGTCGTCGTCGGCGGCGACGCCAACATTCGTTCGCCCTCCTTGGCGATGCGATACGACGCGAGCGCGCACGTGGTGTTGCCGACGACGGTCAAGAGCGCTTGCATCGCCACGACGCTGTTTAGCGCCGGGGCGTTGTAGAACAAGTGAAACGTACACGCCGCGATGCCGGAGGCGTGACACGGGATCATCCCGAGTGTCAAGCCCCTCCACGCCGGTCTCTTGGTCACCTCTGCGTATTCCCACGCCAATCCCATCGCGATCAACCACTCGACCAAGCTCGACACGTGAATCACCCACGTGGGCAAGCTCAACGCGTTCGCAGGCTCGACGTGCGGCCACGTGGAATCCCAAATCGCTGCCGTTTCAGCGATCTCCGTTCCCGCAAACGCCTCCGTCGCGCCGAAAATAGCGCTCGACGTCGCGAGCGCGCAAAACAACGCCGCGCCGATGTCGCCCAAACTCGTCTTCCTCCGCCGCCTGCCGTCTCCATCTCCCCCCTCGCTCGCGTCGCGCAGGCCTTGCCGAAACCCGAGCACGATGAAAACATTCGTCATCGTCAGGAGCGACTCCGCCACCCCGTGCAGCACGTCGACGTTCGCCAATATCTCGTCGTACTCGACCTTTGCGTAAATCGCGAACGGAATCGTCCCGAACACAAACGCGAGCAAGAATTTGAATCCGAAAAGCGTCCCGCGCGGGCACCTCGCCTCCGGCTTGGCCAAAAAATACAGAAATCCAAGGTACGGGAACAACGACGCGCCGAACAGGCCGCCTTCGACTTGTTCCCACGTCGCCGCCGTCACCCCCAGCGCGTCGGCGAACGTCGGGTCCGCCGCGCGCGTTCGCGCCGCGCGTTCACCCCGTCTCTCGATCGACGCCACGCGCGCGCGCGCGCGACCATCGATCCCATCGCGCGTCGCGCCGCGCGTCGTCGCCGTCGCGCGCGTCGTCGTCGCCGCGCGCCGCGCGCGTCGTCGTCCCGACGTCGACGCCGTCGCGAAATCGACATCTTTTCGTCGCTCCGTCACCGCGCGCGCGCGCGCCGTCGCTCGCGCGCGCGCCGTCGTCACCGCGCGCGCCATCGCCGCCGCCTCGCGCGCCGCGGGCGCCGCGCCGACGCGTCGCGGTGTGTCGGCGCCGCGCGTCACTTCGCGACGCGATAACGCCCCGACGATGAATTCAATCGCGTCCTCGACGGCCGTCGCGGCGTCCGCGCGCGCCCGCGCGACGCCCGCGCGACGCACCGCGCGCCGGGGCGCCGCGCCAGGGCGCCGACGCGCGCGAAACGCGCCGCGCGCGAGAGAGAACGGCGACGACGATGACATCACCAAGCGCAGGGATTTCGACGTGTCGAGCGAGCTCGAGGCCGACATAGCGCGCTACGCCGAAGCCAAGGCGCGCGAGACGAGCGCGGAGGAAGCGTCGTCGAGCGCGAAAGCCGCGCCGGGGGCGATGGACGGCGTGAAGGAGGCGATCGATACGTTTTTGTTGTATGACTTTTTCGTCATCTTGTTCATCCTGGCGTGGCTCGTCGTCGGCGTCGGGGTGCGGTTGAGCAAAGGGAACGGGCTGTCGTACGATGAACCGTTTTTGGGGACGTGGTTATTTTTGTGGCCGTTTTTGTTTCAGCCTTTGCTCGGGGTGCACATGCTGGCGACGCTGGTGTCGCCGGCGGTGGGGTGGGCGGCGAAACGCGGCATCGTATCTGAAGACGCGTGGCGGTAGTATTATACCTTTGTTATTATACGATACTTTAACTTCACATCGTATGTCCGCGGTAACCGTCGTGCGGGCACTCGAGCGGACCGTAGAGCTCTTTGCGTCCGGCGAGTTTCATGAAGTGACGAGCGCCGTCGACGAGATTTTCCGAGTGCGAGTACAAAGAACCGCCGATGAGAAGTAATAAATCGGGGCCGTACACCTCGCGCATCTGAGCGATGCGCTCGAGCGTCATGCCACCGCCCGGAGAGGGTAAAATGGCGGGCAAATCTCCCATCACCCGCGTGCACCCGACGTTGATGGCCTTGCATTCGTCCACGCTGAATCCAAACCGCCCGCCAAAGGACGGGAAGACGGTGGCGTCCGCACCGGCCAACCGCGGTAATAACCCGAGAAGGACTTCATGACTAAAGCCCGCTATTCTATTTGTGCTCCCTCCGCCTAGCATGCACCCGAGCAACGCGGGATGAGCGATGATGGGGAGGTTGAAGCTCGGGTCTGCAGCGAGCTCACGCATGGCGTCCAAACCCGTAATGCCGGGAATCATCAACACCGCGCCCGCGCCCGCCTGTCTCGCAGCGTGCGCTCGAGAAATGATTAAATGCGCGGGAGCGTTGATACACGGGGCGTAGAGAACGTTTCGACCGGTCTCTGCGTTGGCGCGCGCTACAGCGGCAGCGCACATTCGAACTCGCTCGTCGTAAGGGCTGTACGGCTGGTCTGCGAGTCCGTGGTCATCCTTGATGATGTCGATCCCTCCCTTGGCGAAACCGTACGCAATTTCTGCTAATTCTTGGCTAGACAATCCCATTGGTTTGAGTGCCGTCATCACCAGAGGCCCTTCGGGTACGCGGAGCAAACGACGAAGACCGTGAACGCCGAATCGTGGCCCAGGGTACTCGCGCAGCATGGTGCGAGGTAGTTCGATATCGACGACCATCACGTTCTCCTTCATGCTCGTGTTGCCGAAGATGACGTTCACAAGCTGTGTTAACTCCCCACCCGCAGTGTCGGCGTGGTAGCTGACAATCGCGTTCCACGCGTCCGGACGACGGGCGTGCGGTCCGGTCTTCGGCTTCGTCAAAGACTCCAATCGACCGACGACATGCTCTCGAATCCAAGTCCCTTCCGGCACGAGCGACGCTGGTAACTCCACAGTCTGTTCCAAACAAATTTCTAAAACCTTCTCTCGAGCTGCCGCTTCGCAAGGGGCGAGGAGCAAGTACGTCACCTCAAATCTATCAGCTTCGTCGCCGAGCCTCTTCCTCGACGACGACGACGCGCTTCTCAAGTTTTTCAAATCGCTCGGCGAACTAGAAAACATGGCTTGAAAATCAGGCGCGATAACCTGAAATCGATCGCTCGCGCCGTGCCGCCCTTCGGCGTAAGAAATCGACGACTGTGACCTCCCGCGCATCTTGGCCAAATCCGCCGGTGAACTGGCAAACATGCCTGCGAACGCATTCGTGCGCTCTCGCGCGTCCACTGCCACCTTAGCAACCTCCACATTAGATCCGCGCGCGGCACCACCGACGTCCGACCGTCGCATCTTGGCCAAATCCGAGGGAGAACTTGCGAACATTTCACTGAAACTCACCGCTTCCTTCTTCGGCTCCGCCGCGTTCGCGTCGCCGTCGTAACGCAAGGGCGATCCGAATCCATCCCCACGCTCGCGCGCCTTCGTTCCCGTCACCGCCGTATTCGTGGCGCGCATCTTCTTCAACGATGCCGGAGACGCTAAAAACATATCGCCGAACGCCGACGCTAAATCCTCGCGACTCGCCGTCGGCCGCGTCGGCGTCCCCGTCGGCGTCCCGACCCCTCCCGACGCCCGCTCCACCGCCGATCCTCGCATCTTCTTCAGCGACGCCGGCGAACACGCGAACATGTCATCGAACGCGCCCGCGACCGCGCGCGCGCGTTCGTCTTCGTCGTCTCGACGCATCGACGGGAACGCGATGGGCGAGTAGTCACGCGCGTGCGACGCCGCCGGCGACGCGTGCGGTGCGTGCGACGCCCTGAGCTTGGTCAGCGACGCGGGCGAGCACGCGAACATGTCTTCGAACGACTTGGGCGCCATCGCGAGAGGCACGGGCCGACGACGGCGCGATGTGGAGACATCTTGTCGATCGCGAAAGGCGGCTGGATTTGGATAGCGCGTCGCGCGGCAACGCGCGAAAGCCGGAGGCGAGACGTTGGATAAAATATAGGTGGGTATGTGTTACAAGTACGATGAACAAATGTTTTAATGTCTGCACGCTGTGCGCGATTCGATTGTTTGTACAACGAACGTCGGCGCGCGACGGACGCTGCGCGAGGAGGCGGCGCCTCGGGCTCGCGGAATCATCCGTCGGCTTCCGGTTCGTAATTGTCGAGGAAATCGTTGAGGATATTGGTGAATTGAGCGATGAAACGCGTTTCGGCGATTTCATCGTCAGCCAAGTCGTTCCAAAACGAACCGTTTTCTGGCGATTTATGCACCAAAAGACCACGTTCGGAACGCCCCTCGGCGATGGCCGTCGACGCCGCTTGCGCGGCAATCTTTTCAATGTCCGACTTCCTGTTGGACATCTTTCGACTGAGCATGGAGGCTATGTTCGCTGCGGTGAAGTTGCGGCGTACAGCTTCTTTCAGAACCAAAGTACACACGCGAAGAACGCGTTCTGAGGAGGCTTGAAGCTCGATGTCGTTTTCTCGCAAGTACTCGACGTCGGCGTCGGCGTCGAGCATAGCGACGTACTCCTTGACGTCGTCGCTGTATGGAATTGATGCTTGGGGCCAGAATTCCCACTCGAAACAGACGTCTTCGAGTGTGTGCGGAAGTGCGTACCCGTGGTCGATTGGAATCAACGCCACGATGTTGCCATTCTCGTCGCTACGGCATAAAATGTTTCCAGCGTTGCGGTCGGTGTTCGCCAAGCGAATATCGAGAACGGTAATCTTGTGCACTTCTTCCGTAGGAAACATGCTTGGGCCATACTCCTCTGCCTCAGCGGTGTTTTCGACGTATTCCTGAAGCGAGCCGAGCTTTCCATCATCCTCTTCGGTCCCATCCGTCAAGTTGACGAGAGACGTCGCGGGAACGCCGGCGAAACCACCGTGATCGAGCAAGTACGCCGCAACTTCACGCGTGGCACCTTCGCCCGCCTTCGTCCCTTTGCGCATACCCTCACCATTATGGCTACTTCGGTGTCCTCTCGGATTGTTCGGAGCGAACGGTTCTTCGTCCGCCGGTTTGAACACGGCGGCGGGTTTGCCATCGATGCCCTTCAAAAAGTATGCGCCACCGTTGCCTCCTTGCGAAAGCTGAGGGGCGTTACCCATGAGTAAACCTTCTCGCGCCATGTCAAACGACGCTGAAAGCGTACCAGGGCTACCGAAAGGCGTTATCGGCGCGCTTGGTGGCGATATGGAGTCAGCGTTCACGCTACCGCTCTGCCGATAAGAATTCAGCGCGGCTCTTGCTCCCCAAGAAGCAATAGGCATACTGCGGCCACCGAAGGAGTGGGCACCAAACGACGCGGAATGTGGTGATGGAATCGCCATAGAATTCGTGTACGAACTTCGTCGCGGCGATATTCGCGGCACGTGCGGACGCAACTCGAGCGATGTACCCTCGCGTCCGCCGTACGAGCTCAAGGGACCGTTTCGCAAGCCGCGTCCTGGGTAGATGGAAACGCTACCACTTCGACGATGGGCGTACTGCGCGCTATCCACTGAACCAGGCTTGACCATGTGAAGTTGATCGCGAAACGTCTCCGCAGTCTTATTGACGTTGAGACGAATCTCCAACTCGCTGTTTCCGCGCATCGACACGTTGACGTTTGCGTCGCGCTTGACGAACAAATGTATCAACGCGTTGTGCTCCAAACCTTGGCTTTCGATCGTGGAATCATTATTCAACTCTTTACCACGCAAAACCATGCTCATTCCCGTCGATAAGTCCACGTTGTCTAGCAACTTTTCCTTGGACGATTCCAAGTCGTCCGCGGTGGCGACCAAGCGCTTTATCTCGCCGACGGTTTGCGATCTATTCAGAGGCAACCAATACTCGCGCTCGTCGATGTCTCCCGCCTCGTTTACGTTCACGACCGCCTTGACTCGAATATACTGCAAATCGGCGAGTTTCATCACCACTTCGCGGTACTCGTTTGGATCGTCGAGCTTGTTGTACAATTCGTCCCGACTGATATCAGCCGGTAAAGACGACTCGCCGAGCAACAGTCGACTCGAGCGCGAGAACACATGTCTATGTTTCGTGAACCACTCGGGTTTCATGCTCAGCGTCAACGACGTCACCATTTGCGATCGCAAAACTTCCACCGGTTTCGACGACCCATTCTTCAGCATGATTCTAATGTCGTGCTTCGGCGCGACCAACTCGTCCGCGTTCAACAAACTCTCACCGAATTCCCCGCTCCCCGATCCCGCGCGCGCGAGCGGCGACGTCACGACCGTCGTCGGCGATCCCGCATCGCTCGATCCGCCCACCGCGACATCCTTGACGACGTCCTTGACGTCGAAACCCAACGCCACGCGCGCCGGCGTGTTCCGCGCCTCTCGTCGCGGCGTCACCAGCACGGGCACCGGATCATCCAGCGCCATCGTCCAATCAATCAATCAACAAATCAATCCCTCTCTCTCTCCCTCTCTCCCTCTCGCTCTCTATCCCTTCGCGCTCGCGCGCGCGACGCCCCGCGTCCTCGCGTCCCACGCACTGGGCACCGCGTCGGCGTCGATCGAATTCCCCCCCCTAAGCGCGCTTCGCGCGCGCGTCTCTCGCGTCTCTCGCGCGCGTCTCTCGCGCGATCGCGATCCCTCGCGAGCGCTCCGCGCGCGCGCCGCCGCCGCCGTCGCGCGCCGTGCGCGTCGCGCTCTGCGCGCCGACGCGCCCTCGGCACCGCGGTCCCGGCGCGTCGATCGACCGCGACGGTCGATCGGTCGGTCGCCACCCTCGATGGGCGTTTTCGCGGTGATATACGCGCGACCACCCTCGATGGGCGTTTTCGCGGTGGTATACGCGCGACCACTCTTGATGGGCGTTTTCGCGGTGGTATACGCGCGTCCGCTCGCCACCCTCGATGGGCGTTTTCGAGGTAATATACGCGCGTCCGCTCGCCACCCCGATGGGCGTTTTCGCGGTGGTATACGCGCGCGAATCGACGCGTCGCGTCCCGCGCGGCGCGCGCGCGACACCGCGCCGCGCGCGCGCGTCGACGACCGGCGATGCTCGCCGCGGCGTCGCCGCGCGCGATCGCGCCGCGCGCGACGCTCGGGACGCGCCGCGCGGGACGCGACGCGTCGATTCGCGCGCGACGAATTCTGGGACGGCGGCGACGGCGGCGACGCGACGCGCGCGCGGACGCGATCGAGGACGAGCGCGCGATGGAAGACGACGACACGGCGAAGCGCGTGGACGCGGCGAGCGAGGTGCTGGATAAGATCATACGAGAGACGGTGGAGGGAATCTTTTTGGAGGAGGCGGCGACGGAGGTGCTGAACGAGGCGAGCGCGGCGAACGAGCGAGAGGCGGTGGAGAGCGCGGTGGATAAGCGCGCGGTGCTGCGCGCGGTGGTGCGATCGCACTTTGAAGAGTTAGATGGATCGTTTTTGGCCGCGCTGGGGGCGTACGTGCGGGCGAGTGAGGCGAGCGGGGATTTGCAATTGGTGTCGCTGTTGAACGCAATCAAGGAGGAGACGCTGGCGACGGTGACGGATTCGTTGACGGATGAGATGCAGGTCGTGCAGCTCGTGGCGAGGCTGAAGAGTAATGAAGAGCGGTTTGAAGTCATACGCGTCGCGCACGCGGGTGGCGGTCGGGCGTTGGGGGATGTAGACGTTCCGGGGGTGAGCGTGGAAAAAATTGAACGCGCCGCCGCGCAACTCATCGACGAGCTCGAACTTCAGGAACAGATTCCTAATTGGGACCTCCTGTACCAAGTTATCGTCGTGCGAGAGACCGCTCGACAGTTGTCGAAAGCTGCGGACGCCAGTGGGGTGTACAGCGACGTCGTCGTCTCCGGTTCGTTCGCGCCTTCAGAGCTTCCAAAGGCGGAATCCGCGCTCATCAAGGAACTCGTCGTGGTTAACACGGTGGCCCAACGGCGCGCGTTGCTGGCGCAGATGTTCGACGAAACGCGAGATAAGCTTGATCAAGACTTCGATAGATCGAGCGGTAAAGTCAAACTGAAGAAGACGACGCGCGGGTTCCAACCTCGCGTCGAACGAGCCGCTGCGACGGCGGCTGGGTTGGACTCGAGAGATTTGCGCCCAGGCCGATTCATAGATAGCGTGATTAATTTGCGAGTGAGTCTCCTTCGCGAAGGTGAAGAGTCCACGCCGGTGGTGACTCGTTTAGGGGAGATCTACTATGAAATGTGCGATGTCGTGATGGAGAACGCGAACGTTGGCTGAGCGATTCGGCGGTTTCGGCGTCGAGTTGTAGTGGTACTGTGTTTTAATACAAACGGTGAGAGCTTACGCACTCAATCTTCTTCTTCGAGCGTGTCTAACTCATTAGCTACTCCCGACGAAGTATCGGCGCTATCCAGACGCTCTAAACCGAGCGCCCCAGTCGATACTTTATTCACCACGTTGAGAGCCGCGATGCTTTCTAAAACTTCCGAAACTTGTTCGGCGGATGGCTGCGACGCGACATCCGAGGCTATGGAATCGGAATCAGATCCAGTTCGTCCGTGACCTGTAAAGTTCCGAATGCTTTGCACGCGTTTTGGCGCGAACGCTTCGGGAACTGCGGGCGAGTTGGCGTCATCCGTCATGGCTTTTGATACGATAGACATTGCTTCGACCGAGAGCGAACGCAACAAGCTCGGAGAAGTGCGAATGAATGTCTCCTTTTTCGGCGCTTCAGGGGTCAAACACACGCATACTACCGAAATATTATCCGAACTGTCTCTCCTCAAAGCTTCTGCCGCGAGATCTTTCGCTGTAATCGTCGGATCGTTGTGTTGACGCAGACTTGCCCGCGCGACGTCGACGGCGTTTTGCGAGCTAAACACGTCCCACAAACCATCGCACGCGAGGATCAAGAACTCGTCGTCCTCTGTCAAGCGTGTCTTTTCTATCTCTGGATCGACGGTCACAGGTCCAGCTTTGCCCCCACGTCCTTTGAGACCCTCGATGTGCCAATCCCCGAACGCTCGCGAGACGCCGAGCAACCCGTTCACGTACCCATCCTCCACGAAACCGCCCGCGTTCTTGATGCGTTCCATCTCACCCACTGAACTCGGTTTTTGATCGATGGACAAATCGATCGCCTTACCTTTCCGGCTCAAAACCGCGCGACAGTCCCCGGCATTGGCGATATATAACTTACCTCCAATGACGCACGCCGCTAACCCCGTGCTCCCGCTCGTCTCGCCCGGTCCCGACTTGTCGTAGAAATCCTCATCCGTCCTCAAAAACGCCTCCTTCAGCGCCAGCTCTGGATCGCGCACAAAATTTTTATTCTCAACCACATTTTTCATGAGATTATCTCGTAAAAACTCCGCCGCCGCCCGTCCACCGTGTCCATCGAAGACGCCGTAAAACGCCACGACGTCCCGCGCGCCCTCCACCGGGACGTTATCGTCCAACACCGTCGCGTCTTCCATCGCTTCCCGGCACCCCACCTCGCCGTGTTCGCCGCTTCGCAGGCTCGGCGAGTACGCGCGCTCGAGTTTTTCCTCGCCATTCGCATCCTGCGCGCCGACACGCGTCGTCAGTCGTCCGTCCGTCCGCGCGCGACTCGACGAGACTCGATTCAATTCAATTCGCGGTTTTGAATTCAACTTCAACCGCGTCGACGCCCGGCCGCGCACCTTTTCGCCGCTCTCCTGACGCGCGAGCGACATGACGTCTCTCGCGTCTTTCGCGCGCGCGTCGAGCGCGGAGACGCGCGCCGTGCGCGCGCGCGCGGTCGAACGCGCCGCCGCGTCGAATGCGAATCAACGCGCGCGCGTGGTCGTCGCGCGCGCCGCGCTCGCGCGATCGTCGTCGACGCGCGCGCGCGGTATCACTCGTGCGCGTCTCTTCGCGTGCGCTCGCGCGCTGGTTCGTCGCGCCGCGGCGCGCAGTGCGGCGTCGAGTCGCGTCGTCGGCGTCGAGTCGCGTCGTCGGCGTCGAGTCGAGTCGCGTCGTCGGCGTCGACGTCAAATTCAAATCTCGACGCGACGCCCGTCGGCGACGCGACGATGAACGTCGTTCATTCACAACGCGAGCGCACTATCGCGACGGTTCGCGCGACGCGCGCTCACTTCCCGTACTTTGACTTTAGCTCGGCGACCAACGCGACGTACGCCGTCATGGCGTCCTCCTTCGACGTCCCCTCGCGCTTTTTCCACGCGTCCCACTTCGCCTTGCCCTTAAAATCCATCATCCCCGGTCGCGCGGTGTTCACGTCTCCGACGTTCGCTTGCTTGAACAGCGCGTACAGCTCGAGCATCTCTTCGTTCGTCGTCTATCCATCGTTCGCGGTTTTCGCTCAGTCATCGCGTCGTCGCGTCGCGTCGCGTCGTCGCGTCGGCGCGAGCGATCGTCGTCGCGATCGGCGCACCTCTTTCACGGCCTTGATCGCCTCCGCGGCGGCGTTAAACTCTTCGAGCGTCGCCATGACGATCGATGATGGGTGTCGATGCGCGACGCGATGTGCGGCACACCGCCGCGCGCGCGCACGTCTCCGCGCTCCGATCGCGCGGGCGCGATGCGACGGGCGTGAGCGCGCCATGCGCGCGCGCGCGCGACGCGTCGGCGCGCGTCGCGTCGCGCTCGCGCGCGCGGCGATCGCGATGACGATGATGGCGAGCGCCGCGGCCGTCGACGCGCCGCCGTACCCGCCGTATCCGGAGTATCCCGAGGCGCCACCGGCGCCGGCGCCGCCGCGACCGCCGCGACCGCCGCCGGCGCCGCGCGCGCCGCACCCGCCGAGGTCGCCGCCGTCGCCGACGCCGAGGTCGCCGCCGTCGCCGCCGCCGCCGCCGTCGCCGCCGCCGCCGACGATCGCGCGAACCGCGGACGGGGCGGCGTTGGTGATTTTTACCGCGCTGACGCTGATCGTGGTGTCGGGGCTGGTGTACGTGGGGATCGGGTTGGGCGGCGCGCGGGCGCTCGGAGAGCGACGCCGCGGCGCGAGCGGCCGAAACGCGCGAGGCGCCCGTCAGTTGGACGACTCGGACTCCGAAGAAGAGATGACGCTGAGGGACGAGTTGAGAGAGTTCGCGAAGCAAGCGAAAGTGATCGTGGCCGAGGGCGCGCGGGCGGCCATCGTGCGCGTGCAGCGCCTGACGCACGGAGAAAGCGGCGAACGCGACGAAGACTGGAGACGACTTTCCGACACCAACCCGTTCGTTCGCTGGGTCAAGCGCCAACTGGCGGATGATGACAACGTTGACGACGGCGTGGGCGAGCCACTCATCGACGAGCGCGACGACGATTACGAAGACTTGATGGCTGAACCGTATAGATTTTCTGAGTTTGCGGATTACGTCGACGCCGTCGACGCGTCGTCCCTCGACGCCGTCGAAGACGCGGCTTTCGTTCGCCTTCCGCGCGCGCAACCCGAACCATCGTGGTTCGCGCGCTCACCGACGACGAACACGACAGATGGAACCCCATGACTTTGACGCGCCGCGTCGACGCGAGACGCCGTCGACGCCGCGTCCGCGGTTCGGCGGAACGCCACGTACACGCTATACTCATATGTACATTACACGCTAGCGGCATTCGCACTCACTCATCCACTCTCGCCACCTTTCTATCCTCAACCTCCCCCGTCACCGGGCACTGCACCTCGGTCCAACCGATCGGAAGCATCGTCGCGCGCGACGTCCCGTGCGTCGCCCGCACCACCCCCAAATCGTCACCCGCCGTCGTCAGATAAAACGACCGCGCGTCGCCCAGCGACAGCACCTTCGCTCTGACGACGTCCCCCGCCCTGAAGCACCTCTCCAGCTCCACCGAGTCCACCGCGTGCGCGCGCGCGTCTTGCCTTCGCACGACGCCCGCGAAATCCCCTCCCCTCGGCGCCCTTCCGTTCACCGCCGCGATCTCCACGTGCGCCGCCTTCTCGAGCACGCGCGTCACGCGTCCGAACGCGACGTCCCCGACGCGCGGCACCACCGGCGCGCGCGCGCCGACGCCCGCGCGCGCGCCGCCGTCCTCGAGAAACACCTCCCCGCACGTCGTCGCTCGCACGCGTCCGCACGCGTCGACGCGCGCGCCTCGCGCGGCCTCGCCGCGCTCGGCGATCACGTCCCCGGGCACCGCGCGCGTCGGCGTCGGCATCGCCGTCGCGCCGGCGTCGGCGTCGCGGCGTGCCGCGCGCGCGACGACGCCGGGGCCGACGCGCGCGTCGCCACGCGGGGGCGAAAACGGCGCGTCGCCACGCGGGGGCGAAAACGTCCCCACGTCGGACGACGGGTCGAGACCGGTCGACGACCCCCCCCCGGACGGACCCCCCCCCTCG
>Ga0257114_1000121_pt1 | contig 60609 bp, 48 predicted proteins | sample SI112_10mmetaG_FD_190149 | JGI IMG/M metagenome (GOLD analysis project Ga0257114, IMG submission 190149) | Marine microbial communities from Saanich Inlet, British Columbia, Canada - SI112_10m | ecosystem: Environmental > Aquatic > Marine > Inlet | place: Canada: British Columbia | collected...
GCATCCTTCCCTCGCCTTTCCGGCGCCTTCAGCGTCCTCTTCGCGCGTTCTCTCGCCACTCGCACCTCTCCCTCGCTCTCGCTCGACTCGCTCTCGTCGAAGTCGTCCTCGAACACGTCCTCCGGCTCCTCCTCGCTCTCGTACGCGTCGTCCCCGCTCTCCTCCGCCAGCGCGTCTTGGTTCCAGAACGCCTCATCCGCGCTGTCCTCGTCCTCGAGCAGCGTCGCGAGCCGTCGTCCGCGCGTCGATCGCGACGGCAGCGCCGAGACGTACCGCGGCGCGTCCGCCGCGCCCATCGTCGCGCGCGCGTCGCGCGTCGCGCGTCGCGGCGTCGCGTCGCTCGAATCGCCGCGATCGACGCCGATCCGCGCGTTCGCGCGCGCGTCGCGAATCCGCGCGTCGCGACGTCGCGTCGCGAATCCGCGTCGTCCAATGCCGCCGACGACGCGCGCGCGACACGACGGCGCGCGCGCGGACGCGGACGGGACGCGCGACGGCCGACCGTCGACCGCGTCGACCGCGCGCGATGGCGGACCTCGACGGCGCGCGCGCGGCGCTGCGTCGCGCGGTCGAGCGGCTCGAGGGCGGCGGCGCGCGCGACGACGGCGGCGCGGATGACGACGGCGGCGCGCGACGACGGCGCGCGGCGTCGCGGCGCGCGCGCGCGGACGTCGATCTGCACCACGCGTTGGGCGCGCGCGCGGAGCGGGCGATCGAGCGCGAGACGGGGGCGTACGCGAGCGCGGCGAGCGCGGCGAGCGCGGCGAAGGACGCGAGCGAGGACGCGTACGAGAGCCTGGCGCACGTCGCGCGAGGATGCAGCGCGAGAGCGTTCGTGCGAGGGTTGGGGACGTGGACGACGACGCTGAGCGAGCGGGTGAGGGCGAGCGAGCGAGGAGGGGCGAGCGGGGCGACGCGGGCGGCGAGCGAGGCGCTGCGGGAGACGCTGACGCGGGCGGGCGGACTGGCGGACGTGCCGGGGGTGAGGAAGGAGTGCTCGAACGCGATCGCGACGGCGTCGAGCGGGATGGTGCGGATGATGACGCAGGGAACGCGCGAGGGGTTCGAGTTGGCGACGACGTGCGCGAGGTGGCATCCGGGGGCGCTGCGGCCGCACGCGGCCGCGCTGGAGAAGGCGTGCGCGGCGATCGTGAGTTCGAGCGAGGATGAAGACGCGCGCGGGCGCGCGGTGGTGTGTTTGGCGGCGCTGCCGAGAATCGCGGGCGATGCTGGGGCTTGGAGCGCGCACGCGAGGCGCGTGATGTACGCCGCGCACTCGGCGATGCACGACGCGTTCGAAGGCGCCGAGGACGGCGAGCTCAAGCGTCAACTCGACGTTACGCTCGCACCTCCGACCGAAACGTTGCCGAAACCGTTCATCGAGGGAGGGTGGCCGCTCGGTTCGATCGAGGCTTTGATTTCAATGTTGGAGTGTCTCGAGGAAATGTGTCGCGCTCGATTTCCGTGCGCCGTGCCGATGCCCACCGCCGCCGCGGTGACGCTCGTCGCTCGAGCGCTCGCGTGCGATGGCACGCCGGTGGCGTCCATACCGGGGCTCCCACCGTCTCCGGTGGCGCCAGAGCTCGTCGTCGCGTTGCCGCGCGTGCACATCGCGGCTTTGGGGGTATTAGAGGCGCTACTAGAGACGGCGCGAACCACGGCGCTGCCGCAGGGAGGTAGAATAGCTAGAGCTCTCGAGGGCGTGCTGCGGTCTAGCGCGCCTTCGCCGAGCGACGTCGAGAATGGGGAACCGATTCGGCATCGCATGCACGCTCGCGCGTGCGCGCACGACGCCATCGCCATCGCTTCGTACGCGCTCGGCGGGGCGTACGTGAGCGGCGAGCTCGCATCCGCGGTCGCTTCGTTCGTCATTCAAGATGCGAAACCGTGTGGAACGGGGAAGAGCGCGCTCGCCAGCGGTGGTCAACAAAGCAAAGCGAGTGCGAAGAAACGCAAAAAAGGTGGCGCGTGGGGTAACGCCACGGCAGAAGGTTTGGACGATCTCACTACGGCTGCGGCTTTGGACGATATGAGCGGCCCCTCGGCGGGGTCGGCGGCTTTGGAAGCCATCAAGTTGCAAACATCCGCGCTGCGAGCGCTGACTGCGATGCTCACGATCGCTGGCGCCATGCTCGCTCCGGGCATTCGATCGAGAATGGACGTCACGATCTCACAAGCAATCGCGCAAGTGTGCGATTTGTCCGTGCCGATGGCTGAGGTGGACGACGCGAGCGCCGAACGCCGCGATGCGGCGTTCGACGCTCTCCTCGCGTCCGTGCTGGCACCTCGACCTTTCCGATCGCCGAATCTACCCTTAGCCGTGGCTGTGTTCGCCAAGGGTTCGTGCGATCCGCAGACGTCGAAGAAGTGCGCGCAGGCGGCGCTCGCGATTAACGCGTTGTTGCACCCGTCGGCGCCGCCGTTGGCTTCGCAAGCCATTGCGCCGCCTGTCGAGCGCATGGGTGCCGAAGGTAACGCGATGGCACCACAGTGGGCGTCATTTACATTTGACGCGCACACTGCGGCGAACGTCGGCGCCGCTGACGCGCTGCGAGCGAGCGTTGGTGATTATTACAAGACGGCGGATGCGCCGACGGCGATAAACGCCGCGGTCAAACAGAATGCCGTGGCGCCTGCACCCGTCGATGATGAGCCCGACGGCGAGAATGTCGATATGGAAAACAGCGAAGTGCCGGCGAATGCAAACGCAACCGTACAGCCGGCCGCGGTCGAGGCGTTCAAAAACGTCCCCGTCTCCGGATTCGGAGCGGCCGCCGGCGCGCCGGCGTTCGCCGCGCCAAAGGCAAATGTCGAACCACCGACGGACTTCATCTCCTTCTCCGCACCCGCGAATAAAAAGGCCAAATCGGACATGTGGGACACCAATCCCGAACCCGTCGGTCTCGGCAGTGGGAAGTCGAAAGTTGTCATGGAGCTCTCCGACGACTCGGACGGAGAACTACCCGAAATTCACAGCGGCGACGACGAAGACGAAGAAGACGAAGAAGACGAAGGCGAAGAAGACGAAGAAGACGAGTAATATCCCGAACGTCGCACTTGTAACCATATCGATTCCTTCCACAACGAAACTCTACAGAAACATTTCACGAAACTCGAAAAGTCAACGCGCCCGAGTTCGCGCGCGCGCGACCGACGAGTCGCGTCACTCTCCCGCGCGCGTCCACGATGAGTGCCGAGGACGCCGTGAAGGCGATACGCATCAAAACCGGCTCCTTGCGGCGTCTGTTTAAAGAGCGCGCGATGTACGCCGAGGAAGTTACGAGCGGCGAGGCGAAAGTCGCCGCGATGAAGCGCGAAAACGCCGACGACGGTGACATCAAGCAGCAGGTGCGCGCCCGAGCGCGAACGACGCGAGCAACGCGACCTCGATGCGTTTTCGTCGCTCACGGTGACTGACGCGCGATGCGGTCGACGCGCGGGGACGCAGGAGAACGTGCTCGAGGAGAGTGCCATGATGGTGCAAGACAACGCGACGCGCTTGCACGACGCGCTCGGGTCGTTGCAAGTCACCGTGGAGCATTTCGAGTCAGATGCGATGGTAGAGGCGAGTGAGGAATATGCGGCGGCGGTGGTGTTGTTGAAGGAGGTCGAGGACGCGCTGAGGAAGTGAAGGGGGCGCGGACGTCGAGCGTCGAGCGCTGACGCGGTAGTGCTAACAGTTTGTGATTCTAATGCAACTCTATTGATTCTATGTCTACTGGCGCGCGCTACGCAATCGTGAAATCGTCCGATCGCCGACGCGGACTCGTAGATGAAATCGAGGTGATTTCCACGAGCGGCACGGCGTCGAAATCGTCACCGCGGCGTTGCGACGTCAACGCTTTCAATTTCAGCTGTTCCCACTTGTACTTGTTGTATCCGACCACGCCCACCATGCAAAGTCCGAGGCCGACGACGTTCGCGGATCCGAACTTGTCGCCAAAGAGCAACATCCCACACACGATGTTTATGATGTCTTTCAACACTCCTATGAACATCATGGACATCGCGCTCGTCTCGTTGAGCAGCTCGAATTCGGCTAAAGTCAAACAAAACGCCATCGACGCCCCGCAGGCGAACACGACCAAGTCGACGAATACGTCGATAGGGCTCGCGAGCCACTTTGAGTGTGGAATCGCGAACCACCACCGCTCTTTCAACGAAGAGAACGTGAAAACGATGACGAACATTATCGGATAAATCAAGGACACGAACACCACCGGATGACTCACGTGATGCGAATCCTTGATCCCCTTCGCGTGGTCTCCGGGCTCATCGCGGTCGCGATGCATCACGCGCTGCGAAAAGATCCACCGAAGCGCGCTCATGAGCGCCGCGATGAGACACATGATGAAACCAAACACATCAAACTGGGCGTCGCCCTCCACCGACATCACCTGCCCGACGACGACCAGCGTCACCACGCCGCCCAAGAACCACGTCGGCCTTTCAAACCTAAATAAAAACGCCAACCCAAGCGTGAACACGATCGTGCTCGTCTTCGCCACCGTGTACACCGACACCGTGATGAACGCCAACGACAAATTACTCAGCGCGATGTCCAACGCCATCGCCGCCCCCACCGGCGCCAAATTTCGCCAGTACACCTCCGACGGCACCTCTTCTCGCTTCCCGCGCGCCTTTTCCGCGTCTTCGAGCACGCCCGCCCCCAGGCACGCCCTCGCCATCGCGTACTGCATCGCGAACTGCATCGAAGTCAGGAATATCGGGCACGGAAACCCTCCTCGCTCGACGCCCAGAATCTGTTTGTTGAACAGCGCCAACCCGGTCCCCGTGCTGAACCACACGAGCACCAACAGCGAGCACTTCAGCCCGCGCGCGCGCACGTCGCGCATCGCGCGCGTCGCGGCGTCTTCCCCGTCGCGTCCATCGCGTCCGCGTCCGCGCTTCGCGCGCATGTACCGACGCACGGCGTTTTGAATCTTCACCACCGCGCGGTGCGTCGCCCTCGCGCGCTCGCTCGGTCGCGCGTCCTCGCCGTCGCTCGCGCGCGCGCGGCTCGCGGCGTCGCGCGCGCCGCGCGATGCGCTCGGCGAGAGCGTCTGCATCGCGCGCGGCGCGACGCACCGACGCGCGCGCGATGTGACGCGCGCGAGCGACGCGCGGGACTTCGCGACGCGATGCACCGACGGCGCGCGAGCAACTGTCGCATCGTCGTCCCGGGCGCGGACGACGACGCGCGCGAACGCGACGCCGATGACGACGGCGACGTCGGCGGCGGCGGCGGCGGCGCGCGCGGTGAGGGAGGCGAACACATGTGCGTGCGCGGGAGACGATGACTTTTCGAGACGACGACGACGACGACGACGGAAGAACGGCGGAAGCGCGCGCGAGAGACGAACGACTGACCCAACGCGCGCGCGCGCGCGTCGTCGCGCAGCACGGGGTCGGGGACGCTCACGATGGATGAGTTTCGGTTGAACAAGCTCGGACTCGGGGTGTCGGCGCAAAACTTGCGAGCGCTCGGCGACGACGGCGGACCGAGCGCGTCGGCGTCGACGAGCGAGGTGAGGGAAGCGAACGAACAGGATGAGTTTATATTAGGCGTGGCGGATCTGGACATCGTGGGGGTGATCGGGACGGGGTCGGGAGGGGTGGTGCGGTTGGCGAAGCATAAGCGAACGGACGAGGCGCTGGCGGTGAAGAATATCGCGATTTCACTCGCGAGGGACGACGATGGGCGAAAACGCATCATCACCGAGCTTCGTACGTTGCACAAGAGCTCGTGCGAGTACATCGTTCGTAGTCTAGGGGCATTTTTCGATCAGGGGAGCGTCAACTTGGTGATGGAGTACATGGAGGCGGGCACGATGAGCGACGCAACCAAGTATCTCGGACCGTGGGGAGAGGACGATTTAGCCGCGGCCACGGCGATGTTAGCGGATGGATTACATTATTTACACACGAAATTGAGTGTCGTCCATCGAGACATCAAACCGTGTAACGTCTTGCTCAATTTACGCGGCGAGGCGAAACTGAGCGATTTCGGCGTGAGCGGACATCTCGTCGACGCGAGTAAATGTCACTCGTGGGTGGGAACGGTTACGTACATGTCACCCGAGCGTATTCAGGGTGAGTCATACGAGTTCACCGCGGACGTGTGGAGTTTCGCTCTCACTGTCATGGAGTGCGCGCTCGGTCGGTTTCCGTACAATTCGCCCGACGTCGCGAGGCGGTATAGCTTTTGGGATCTACTCGATGTCGTCGTCAAAGAGCCCGTGCCTTGTCTTCGACCCGAGCTCAACGTTTCGGAGGAATTCGACAATTTCGTCGCCTTGGGCTTGAACAAAGACCCTAGCGGTCGCATGTTGGCGAGAAACATGATCGCGCACCCGTGGATTTTCGGCCGCGACAGGCGCGAAGACAAGCGTAAAATCGCCGCGCTCTCTCGCAGCGCGCTCGAAGCGCGCACGACCGCGAACGCCGCGCGCGATTCGTCCAGTTAGCCGTCGAACGCGGCGTCATCTTTTGTAGCTCACCGCTCGCGCATCGCTCGTTTCACTCATTCGCGCGTCGCTCGCGTGGCGTCGCCTGAAATACCGGTACTCTGCGGCGCGCAGCGATGCACCTCGAGCGCCTCGCAGCGCCGCCGGCGCCCGCCGCCGGCGCGCCGCTCGACGCGGTCGAAGTCCTCGCGCGCTTCGTCGCGATGCGAGACGTTCGCGGCGCGACGACGGCGTGCGGCGCCGTCGCGAAGGCGCGTTTCGACGACCGCGTCGTGGAATCCGCGCGCGCGTTCGAGGTCGCGCTCGACGCGCTCGCGCTCGCGACGGCGCGCGAGGGCGGTGACGCGCTGGGCGCGCGCGCGGCGCGCGTGATCGCCGCGTGCGCGCGCGGACGACGGTTCAGAGAGGATGCGTTCGGGTCGCGCGCGGCGACGCGGTGCGCCGCGGCGTTCGCAGAGCGAAGGCGCGGCGAAGGCGCGGCGACGGCGAGCGCGTTGGCGCTCGCGGCGATCGGAAGCGAAGAGTCGTTCGAGGCGTTGGTGGTGCTGGTGCGATCGGGTATCGGTGCGGTGGCGTTTGAAACGCCGTCGTCGGCGTTGGAATACGCGTACGCGTACGCGTACGGCGTCGCGGCGGAGCGCGCGAGCGGGACGGCGGCGGCGAGCGCTTTACTCGAAGCTTGGGAACGCGTGGACGTCGGTGACGAGTATGCGGTGTTACGAAAGTGCCTATTTGGAGGGCAGTCGCTGCGGCGCGTTTTGGAGAGCGTGGTGACGGGTGGGGCGGTGCCGAAGGCGAACGCGGACGTCGTCGTCGCGGCGTGCGCGAAGGACGGTCGCTGCGGCGCCGTGTACGTCTTATCGGCGATGTATAGATCGAGCGTGGCTTTGAACGACGAAGCCATGCGTGCCTCGTGTGGGGTGGCGTTGATGCGTTCGGTCGGCGTCCTCGAGCGCTGGATCGCGTGCACGGCGCGTGACCCGTCGCTGGAAGCGCGCGCGTTTGCGAGCGTGTCGACGATTTCGGCGTGCTTGGATATGGATGGGCAAAACGGACCGTTACAGTCCGTGCGCGCCGTCGTGGCGCGAGCGACTTGCAAGATATTCGCTCTCATGAATGTTTCCTTGTTGCAATCGCTAGCGCGCGGGCGGGATCCGCGAGAAGCCTCGAGAATATTAGAGGATCTCACGACGTCGCCCATTTACATGAATGCGCACTTCATTGCCGAAGCGGTTTCACGAGACGACGGTCTGGATCCGCGGCAATCGCTGCCGATGCTGATGGAATTTTCAAGAAACGTATACGACACGGCGCAGGAGCTGGCTGCTTCAGAGTGCGCGGGTTGGACTGACACTTTGGATAATTCAGTTGTGCGCGCGGCGCGTGCGAACATTTATGACTTCGCGCTCATTACACTCAAGAACGCTCTACGAGGACGTCTTGAGGCGCATGTCGGTGATGCGATGTTTGTTTTGTCGCACCTTGAATTCGCTAGATCAACAAGTCTTGAGTACGCTCAAGTCCTTGGCGCGCTCGCGACGTTGCTGAATAGTTTGCCGTCGAGTAGCGACGCGCCCGCCGCGATGGCGTTTCTCGCGTCGTTACCCGAGCTCGCGGGCGACGCGTGGCGCGGCGACAAGATTCTCGGCGCTCGAATGCACCTAATCCTCAGGCTACTGCCGTTTGCGTTGTCGAAGTTTACGACGCCACGCATCATCGTTGATGTGTGTCCTTACGTGCGTCGATGTTGCGACCACGAGGCGAAGCACGTCGTGAAAGCGGCGCACGTGGCGTACGTGGGCATTTTCCACGCGCGTCCAGAACTCAACGGACAGTTGTTCCCAGACTATCTTCGAATGTCGCTCGAACGATACCCTGCATCCACGCCCCTTGAGCCGCTCGTCGCTGCTGTTGGATTGGTGACCAAGTTCGGCGAAGCTGGAAGTGAATTGGCGCTCTTCGTCGCGCGCGAGCTCTCTGAAAAGGTGAAGAACATGGACGCGGCGCCGCCAACGATGAGTTCAGAAGACCCGCCGGTCGAGCCTCTGAGACGATTACTCTTTCAGCTCGTCACTTTGGTCGACTTTCCACTCATACCTGTCATACAGGACATCTTAGAGGATGCCGTTTTAGATAGCTCGGACCCGTTCACGAGAGCGAGGCGGCACGAGACGCTCGCATACACGGTGATGCGATGCCCGGATTACGCGCGAAAGCCGATGATGGTTGATTGGGTGATGCAAATGAATAGCAAGTTGTGAATAGTAAGCTGTAGAACAAGCTTTAGAAATTCAGTAAGACTGGTGTAACAACTGCTTAGCGCGCGAAAGGAATGGATTTGCGAATGTCTTCTAAAAATCCCACTGGATCTTTTTGAAACGTCTCTATTCCGTCTTGAATCCACTTCGACCCGAGCTTGAGACGATGTTCGTTTGTGGGCATACGATAGAGGTACGCCAGCCGCCGCAGCGCCGCCGCAGCAGGTCCCTCTAACGTGATGTCGCCGACGGGAAACGCGACGGCGGCGTCAAGACTACCGAGAACCATCATATCGCCGAGGTGTTGGTAGCGAAACGGAAGCTCCGTTCGTCCGTTCATCGAAGCCCAGATGTTCCAGGCCGCGTAGTCGGCCTGTTGGAACGCCACTTGCGCCGTGGACGGTAAGTGGTCCCAGTCCGCGTTCATCACCTCGGCCGAGCTCGAAGAAGCGTCACCCACGGCATAAATGCGCGAGTGTCCATTCACTCGAAGCGTCGCGTCCGTTTTGATTTTGCGCGCCGGCGTCGTCGCCACGGGCCAATCACTCGGTGTTTCTGCGCGCTGCCCGACGGTCCAGCAAACGAGGTCGTATGTCTCAACTCCTTCTGTCCCATCGTCGTCGGCGAGAGTGATTTTTGACGCGGTACTCACAGTCTCTTCGTCGTTTGCGACTTTGTCCAGACGCATGACTCGACCGCCGACGACGTTGACCCGCGCCTTTTCGAGCACTCGCAGCGCCGCTTCGCGTTGCCCTGGCGGCGCCGTCGCCATCACGCGCTTATTTGGCGTGATCACATCCACCACGCCGTTCGTTGATTTCCCATTCAAGCGCTCGGCGATCACCGAAGCCAACTCTACGCCCGACAGCCCGCCGCCGATGACGGCGACGCGCGCGTCTCGCCCCGCGCGTTCAAGCTCCCCGAGCACTCCCGCGATCCGCACCGCATCTTCCGCCGTGTTCAGCGCCACCGCACACTCTCTCGCTCCCGCCACACCTCCATCGCTCGTCGACGTCCCGAGCGCGAGCACCAAGTAATCGTACGCCAGCGTCGTCCCGTCCCCGAGCGTAATCGACCCTCCCGTCGCGCTGTACGGCGTCCCATCCCGCATCGTCCCCCTGTCCTCCGGCTCGAACGACACGACTTCACCCTTCACGTGCGTCACCTTCGTCGGCTTCAGCAGCTCTTCGAACGTCGGCGCCACCTCCCACGGCTCCAGCGTCTCGTTGACGAGTTCGTACAGCAGCGGCTTGAACACGAACGCCTCCGCGCGATCGACCACGGTGATCTCCGGCCTCGTCTCGCCCGCCCACTCGAGCGAGTCCAGCCGCAGGGCGGTGTAGAGCCCGCCGAATCCACCGCCGAGGACGACGACGCGCCGCGGCGAGGACGAGGACGAAGGTTCGGCGGTCGCTCGAGGCGACGTCACGCATCTTTTATCGGGACGCGCGCGAAGCGAACGCGCGCGGGACGGCGCGCGACGCGTCGAACGCGTCGAGCACGATGCGTCGAACGCGGTGCGCGCGATCGAAGGAGGCATCACGGCGCGGGCGCGCGCGTCGGTGTGACGAACGACTCGGCGGACGACGCGAACGACGCGAACGCGCGGCGGACAACGCGAAGGCGAAAGACGCCGCGCGCGATGGGCTACGCACGTCGTGGACTACACATTACATCGAAAATTATTTCTACGATCGCGAGACGGTCGGCGGCGCGCTCACCCCATCGTCTCGCGCGGCGCGCCGTCGGCGGCGCGCGCGTACAACTTTTGCGTGTCGTCGAGGGCGACGTGCGCGAAGCAATAACTCACGCACGGCATCGACCGCGCCTCGCACGAAGGTTCCTGACACACCGACGTCGTCCCTTCGAGCGCGCGCGCGGCCTCGGCCTCCTCCGCGGCGTCGCGCGATCCCCCGTGTCCGCGTCGTAACTCAAACCTTCGATGCTTCTTGCGCAACTCCTCGAGCAGGCGCCAATACTGATCCCTATACATCGACCGAAGCTCGCGCATGCGCTTCAACCGTCGCTCGACGAGCGCTCGCTGCGTCGTGTTCCCGTCGTCGTCGGCATCGTCGCCGTCGCCGTCCGCACCGACCGACTCGCGTCTCGCGTCGTCGTCGTCGTCGTCGTCGTCGTCGAGCGCGTCGTCGAGCGCGTCGTCGTCGAGGCCGAGCGCCGCGCGAAACTTGGCGCGAAGCGCGACGTCGCGTTCGACGACGTTCGCGCGCGTTCCGTTCGTCGTCGTCGTCTCGTCCGCGCGCGTCGTCGTCGCCGCGTCCACGCCGCCGTCGCGCGTCGCGCCTTCGCCGCCCAATCCTCGTCCTTTCCCGTCCTCGTTCGCGTCGCTCGCCGCGCGCGCGCCTCCCCGCGCCCCTCCCGCGTCGCGCATGTTCGCCCGCGGTCCGGTCGCGCGCGGTTTCGTCGCGCGCGGTCGCGCGCGCCGCGCAGTGCGTCGTCACACGTCGACGCGCCGCGATGCGATGCCGACGCGCCGTCGCGCCGTCCGAGCCGCTCGCGGCGCGCGCGCGGCCTCGCGACGCGCGGCGCGCGGCCCGGCGACGCGCGACGCGCGCGCGCGCGTCGTCGACCGCGGTCGATCTCGATCGCGCGCTCGAGCGCGCGCGAGACGCGGTGAACGCGAATGAGAATTTGGCGTACGGTTTGTGGGGACACGGGAAGCACCTCGGATTGCCCGCGAATTGGTACCTGCGCGTGGACGACGACGGGTTCGTGGAGGAGACGATGAACGCGGAGCTGTGCTACGTGAGCGGACGAGCGAAAGGGCGCGCGGGTGGGTGCTGGGAGGTTGATTTCAGTGGGTACGCGCAGGCGCTCGAGCTGGACGACGCGGAGGCGTCGACGATGAGCGCGTGGACGCGAAGCGGATACTGGGCCACGCAGGAGTGCGTGAACGAACACTTAGAGCTGACGCTTCGTGACCGCACGGAAGAGGACGCGCGCGATGGGGTGGTGAGGATGGGGATGAAACTTCGCGGCGGGCGAGTGACGAGCGAGTTGACGCTCGACGCGACGGCGTGGACGCCGAAGAAGCTCGCGGTGGCGGTGTGCGGTGACGAGGACTTGTGGACGTTCGATGATTGGACGACGAGTGCGTGCGGGGTGACGTACGCGCGAACGACGAAGCTGTACGGGGCGAACGGTGGGGTGCAGGAATTCATCGCCGACGGCGTCGCGAGGGGGCGCGGGAAGGAGGGGCGTAAGATTTTTGAGAAACCGACGATCGCGACGCCGACGGTGACGGTCGATCCCGATTCTAGTTCGGAGGTGCCGGTCATTCGAGCGTCGTCGTCGCACGTGTTGGTTGAGCCGTTAATCGATGGTAAGAGCGCGGGACCGTTTATATTAGACACGGGCGCGAGCGGTTTAGTCATCACGCCAAAAGCCGCGAAAACGCTCGGTCTTCGCGCGTTCGGCGAAGTGCACGTCTCCGGGGTCTCCGGGCGCGTACCTTGTCAGTTTCGTCGGGGGAACAAACTCAAGCTCGGGCCACTGACGCTGCAGAAGCCGCTGTTCATGGAGATGGGATTGGACGGCATCGTGAGCGGGGCGTCGAAACCCATCGCCGGAATAATCGGATTCGATGCCTTCAAAAGTGCAATTTTGAGTGTCTCGGAAGGAGGCGAGCGTGTTAATATTTACGACTCGAGGCAACTGAGTGCGATCGATGAGGACTGGGCGTGGCAGGAACTTCGACTCGTGTCCAACGTGCCGCACGTGGCCGCGACGTTCTCTGGCGTCAACGATGCGCACAAAACCGAACCAAACATTTTCATGATTGATAGTGGTGCAGGCGGCGCGGACGTGATTTTTCATTCCAAAGCGGTTGATGAGCTCGGTTTGAGCGATCTTCTCGACTCCGAAGGCAGAAGAGTTTCCAGTCGCGTGCGAGGCGTGAGCGGCGCTAACGGCGAGAGTGGCGGCGCCACGCTGACGTACCGTACGACGATGGAATGGCTGCAACTCGTCAGCGCCGATGCCAAGGGTGAGTGCGTGCGTTTCGAAAACATCGACACTTTATTAGCTTCGGGAGAGGGTTTCAGTCTCTCCGAGCACAGTTGTGGGATGATTTGCGCGAGATTATTAGGTAAGAAAACGATCGTCTACGACGTGCCTCGCCGGCGCATCGCCTTCATTGAATGAAAAAATATAGCGTTTGTATTAATGAATCTCGACTATTTTAGACTTCAGGCACTTGCGGAAGATGCATAATCTTATCAACCGCCGTTTTCGCGTCCATGTGCCCGTCCAAGATGCTCGCCACCGCGGTGAGCACGGGCAAGTGCACTCGGTATCTCTTCGCTAATTGTACGACGGCAGCCGCCGTCGCGACACCCTCAGCCACTTGGTTCATGGACCCTAACACTTCTTCCAAGGTCTCGCCAGAGCCTAATCTCACACCAACTGTGCGGTTTCGGCTCAAGTTGACGAAACACGTGAGCATGATATCGCCGGTACCGCTCACGCCCGCGAGCGTCTCCGGTCGGGCGCCCATCTTCCCGGCGAGCCAGCGAATCTCAGCCACGCCCTGCGCCACGAGCGCAGCCATGGCGTTGTTGCCGAGCTCCAACCCTTCGACAATACCCGCCGCGATCGCCAAGACATTCTTCATTGCGCCCGAAAGCTCGACACCGGTCACATCGGCGCTCGTGTTCACTCGAAGACACGACGACCCGAAGAGCTGTTGCACGCTTATCGCCAAACTTTCATCCTCGCTCGCGGCGACTATGGTCGTGGGCAACCCTTGCATCAGCTCCACCGCGAACGTCGGTCCAGAAAGCACCGCGAGCGGCTGATCGCGTCCCAATCCAGAGGGAATGATTTCGCTCATCATATCGCACGTCCCCGTCTCCAATCCTTTACTCAAGCACAGCATCGGCGTCTTGGGATCGATGTAATCCTTCACCCCCGCCAAAAACTTCCGCGATTGTTGCACCGGAACGGCGTGAATGATAAAGTCGCACCCCGCCAGCGCCTCCTTCGCGTCCGTGGACGCCCGTATGTTCACCGGCAGCGAGTACTTTGGCAAATACTTTACGTTTCTATGCTCCTCGTTCAACGCCCTCGCGTCGTCTTCGTTCCGCATCAATATCACGACGTCCAAATCCGCCTTATTCCTCGCCAACAGCGTCGCCATCGCCGTTCCAAAGCTCCCACCGCCCATGATCGCCACCTTCTTCGAGCTCTGCAGCACGCTCTCGTCGTTCGCGTGCGCGCTCTCCACGAACGCCGCCCAGCGCATGATTTTATCCCACTCCGAGCCGATCGCCGCGCGATCCGCCTCGCTCACGCCCGCGCGGAACGCGTCGTACGCGCCCGCCGCCGTCGTCGTCCCGCGTCGCCGCGCCGCGCGCGCGTTCGCGCGCTCGCGCGTCGTCGTCGCCGTCGCCGTCGCGGATAGCGCGCGTCCCGCGCTCGTCGCCGTCGTCGTCGCGCGCGTCCTCGCGCGTCGCCGCGCCGGCGCGTCGCGTCGTCGCGCGCGTCCTCGCGCGTCCTCGCGCGTCGCCGCGCGCGCGCCGGCGCTCAAGCGCGTCGCCGTCGCCGTCGCCATGGTCGTCACGCGGTCGGTCGTCGCGCAGTGCCGCGACCGCGGTTCAAATTCGCGCGCGTCGTCGCCCGCACGGCGCGACGCACGCGCCCATGCGCGCCGCGAACGCCGCCGCGCGGTCCCAGGGATCGTGGACGACGCGCGCGCGACGCGACGCGCGCTCCAGCGCCGGAGGCGCGACGACGCGACGCGCGCGAGTCGCGATGCCGCGACCGCCAGCGCTGGCGACGACGACGACGACGCGCGAGGGACGCGCGACGCGCGACGCGACGCGGACGAACGCGGTCGACAGCGCGAAGAGCGTCGACGTCGACGCGACGACGACGCGGGACGGCGCGGAGGCGATCGCGCGGGACGAGGGACTGCGAGGACACGAGGAACACTTGAAGTATCGGTACGCGACGTATCGAGCGCGGCGAGAGGCGATCGAAAGCGCGGAGGGATCGCTGGATGCGTTTTCGAAATCGTACGAAAAGTACGGGTTTAACGCGGATGAAAAGAGCGGGGAGATCACGTACCGGGAGTGGGCGCCGGCGGCGGCGCACTGCGCGTTGATCGGGGACTTTAACGGGTGGAACGGCGAGGCGACGGCGATGACGCGGGACGAGTACGGAACGTGGGAGGTGAAGCTGCCGAAGGGAGCGATCGAGCACGGATCTCGGGTGAAGGTGAGGATTTTTACCGGGGATGGCGCGCAGATCGATCGCGTGCCGGCGTGGGTGCGCCGGGCGACGGTCGAGGAGGGAGTGATGGGCGCCGGATACGACGGCGTCTACTGGGCGCCCGAGGAAAAGTACGAGTTCAAACACGCGGCGCCGAAAAAGCCGCAGGCGTCGCGAATTTACGAAGCGCACGTTGGGATGAGCTCGAACGATCCCAAGGTGAACTCTTACCGCGAGTTCGCCGATGATGTTTTGCCGAGAATCGCCGCCGGTGGGTACAACACCGTGCAACTCATGGCGGTGATGGAGCACGCGTACTACGGATCCTTCGGCTACCACGTCACGAGTCCGTTCGCGGTGTCGTCGCGAAGCGGGACGCCTGAAGACTTGAAGTACTTGGTCGACAAGGCGCACGGCTTGGGCGTGCGCGTGTTGCTCGATATCGTGCACTCGCACGCGTCGAGCAACGTCAATGACGGCATCGCCGGATTTGATTTCGGACAACGCGCCGAGGATTCGTACTTCGGTCAAGGCGAAGCTGGCTATCACTGGTTGTGGGACTCTCGCCTGTACAAGTACGACAACTGGGAAGTGTTGCGGTATTTGCTCTCGAACTTACGCTACTGGGTCGACGAGTACAAATTGGACGGCTTCCGATTCGACGGCGTCACGTCGATGCTGTACCATCACCACGGATTACAAATGGAATTTTCCGGTGATTACGAACAATACTTTTCTACCGCCACGAACGTCGACGGTGTTGTGTACTTGATGCTCGCGAACGAGATGCTTCACTCGTTGTACCCTGAAATTGAAGTCATCGCGGAGGACGTGAGCGGCATGCCCACGTTGTGCTTGCCCGTCAACGAAGGCGGCGTCGGTTTCGACGCTCGTTTGGCCATGTCCATCCCCGACTTTTGGGTGAAGTATCTGAAAGAACGCCCCGATGAGCAATGGAGCATGTTCGAAATGGTGAGCACGCTGTGCAACCGCCGTTACACCGAGAAGGCCATCGCGTACGTCGAGTCGCACGATCAATCCATCGTCGGCGACAAGACGACGGCGTTTTGGTTGATGGATGCGGAAATGTACTCTGGTATGTCCACTTTGAACGAACCATCCATCGTGATCCAACGCGGCATCGCGCTTCACAAGATGATGCGTCTCGTCACCGCTTCTCTCGGCGGTGAGGGCTACCTTACCTTCATGGGCAACGAGTTCGGGCATCCCGAGTGGGTGGATTTCCCGCGCGAAGGCAACAACTGGAGCCACGACTACTGCCGCCGACGCTGGGACTTGGCCGACGCCGACCACTTGCGTTACCAACACCTTCTCAAGTTCGACAAAGCCATGCTCGCGCTGGACAACGATTACCCGTACATGGGTGCCGCCCACCAACACGTGAGCACCGCCGACGACGGTCGCCAGATCCTCGTCTTCGAGCGCGGCGACCTCCTCTTCGTCTTCAACTTCCATCCCACGAACACGTACGAAGGGCTCGAGATCGGCGTCCCCGAGCAAGGCAAATACCGTCTCGCTCTCGACACCGACGCCGGTGAATTCGGCGGCGCCTCCCGATGCGGTTTCGGCGTCGATCACTTCACCTCGCCCGAGCCCGTCGAGAGCTGGGTCGGCCCGTACGAGCAAACGCCTCGCGCGGCGAAGATGTTCGTCTTATCGCCCAGTCGCAGCGCTCAGGTGTACTACCGCGTGCACGAGCACACGCCCGTATCTTCTGAGCCATCGACCGAGGATATCGTGCGCGAGAACGACGCCTCCGCCTCCAACGCGCGTTAGCTTTAGAGACGTTGCGACGACCGCCGCCCGCGCCCCGCGAAACCCTCCACCTTATCGAATCATCATTCGTCGCGCGCTCGCGTCACACGCCCGCGCGCGCTCGCGGCGCGAGCCACCACGCGCCGATGCGCGCGCCCCTCGCGCTCTCCCTCGCGCTCCTCGCGCTCGTCGCCGCGCGCGTCGACGCCGCGTCGTCGGATCGCGCCGCGCCGACAGCGCTCCCGACGGCGACGCTCGATGATTTACTCCGCGCCCGCGCCGACGACGTCGTTCGATCGGCGTTCATCGGCGCGAACGCCCCGGGAGCGATGGTCGTGCGCGAGATCGGCGCGACGTACGCCGAGGCGCGACGACGAGGGCTGGACGCGTTCGCGGCGTGCGCGAGACGAAGCGGCGGACGAGGGAAGACGCTCGGACGAAGCGAGGGATGGGAAAAGGCGCACGATGGCGCCGTGCGAACGACGATCGCGAGCTTGGCGAAGGAAAGGCTGAAAATGGACGTCGATGACGATTGCGGGGGGTCGGCGGTGATGCGGGGAGACTTGGAGATTGTTCGAGACGGGGCGGACGCGGCGGCGCGCGCGGCGCTGGGGCGGTTGGACGCGGCGTTTCATAACGCCACGCGCGGGTTCTTTGAGCGGAGCGCGCGATCGGATATGAGTTTGGATAACTTTCACGCGTACGGGGCGCCGAACGTCGGGCGCGCGGAGGGTGAGATTGAGGAGGAATTGGATGTCGAAGGGAAGCACGCGCACACGGACGTCGGCGTCGCAATCGTGATGACGCCCGCGTTGCTTCGCGGGGAGAAACCCGGGACGGGCGGATCTAGAGGCTTATTTATCGGTGATATCGAACCGGACGTGCCGGACGACGGGATGATCGTCATGTTAGGCGAGGCTGCGCGGGCGTGGGTGCCGGGATTGAGCGCGGAGTTGCGAAGTTTGATTAAAGTGCCCACGCACACGATGCGCCTCACGGGCGAGCGTGCGTGGTTCGGTAGAATGGTTCTTCCGGAATCCTCGCTCGCGCATCCTGAGGGTGAAATGACTTTTGGCGCCTGGCACGCCGGCGCGATCGAAGCGGCGATGGAATCGAATGACAGAGCGGAGAACGAGCGTTGGGCCGCCGTCGCGTGCCCGTCGCCGGCGGTGGACGAGTCCGGTTTGGCCACGTCGCGCAGACGTATTCTATCCGATGACAACACGTGCCCGGCGGGCAAAATTTATTGTTGGCTCACGTGCGTCGACGCCCCCGCGGCGTGCGCAGATACGAGTAGCGCCAGCCATGCGGTGTGCATCGACACCGCGACTGGGAACCCGTGGGTGAACGCGGCGGGCAATCACTGTGGCACGTGCGCGGCGCAGTGCCCTGGGTCAAATATCACCGCACCGACGGGAATGTGTAACACGCGCATTGCGCCGACGACGATGTACATGGATGGCTTCAAGCTCAACGGCGGCGGCGCTTCGCAGCCCTGCGTGGCGCTTTTGTTCAAAAGCTGGTCATTGCACACCCCCGCGTTGCTCGCGCTCGGCTTCTTCGCCACCGTCGCGATGGGGATGTCCATCGAGGCCTTAGCGTCACTTCGACGCAACTTACAAAATCCCGGCTTCTGCAACTGCCACAACATCCCCACCTCCAAATCGCGCGCGTACGCCGTCGCGCTGTACGCCGTACAAATCACCCTCGGTTATCTCTTAATGCTCGTCTCCATGACGTACCATTTCGTCCTCTTCTCCGCCGTCATCGTCGGTCTCCTCATCGGCCACATCGTCTTCGGCGCCAAGGCCCCAGTCGCCGCCAACACCACCGCGTGCTGTTCTTTCGCCTCTCCCAGCGACAAGCAAGACTGTCCCGGCTGCGCGCCGACGCCCGGCGTCGACGCCGACGCGCTCCCTCCGTGTTGCGCCGCGCGCGCCGCCGAGTCGCGCGGCTCGCCCGCGAGTTCCGACAGCGGCGACGCCCTTCGCACGCCCTTGACTCGTCTCCGCCGCGTCCTCACGGGCGTCGCCAGCAACGTGTAATTCGACCCTCTCTCGAGCGCGCGCGCCGAAAAAAACGCACTACCCTCAAGCGCTAGGTCAGCGCCGGTCGCCAATCGTCACTCCTCGGCGCGCGCTCGCGGGCCTCTCGGCCGTCGACGAGCTCGTCACGCGCGCGGGCGGCGCATGGGCGGCGGCGACGTCATGACCGACGTGTTCCCGCGCGCGCACGACGCGCGCGGGAGCGAAAACGACGAGGTGCGACGCGGCGAGAGACGCGCGACGCGTTCGCGATGGCGATGGGAAAACGCGTTACGACGACGTTCGCGAGCGGTGAAGGGCGCGAAAGGCGCGCGAACGCGCGGAAAACGCGCGAAAACGAAGAAGGGGGGACTCTCGCGCGATGCGCGCGCGACGGGGAGGCGGCGAGGCCGGCGCGACGTGGATTTCGAGTGAATGCGCGGACTGACGAACGCGCGCGAGCGAACAGGCGCCGGCGATGCCGATGCCGAAGAGACGGATTCAAGCGCGCTACCGACGATCTGGCGCGTCTTTTTCGGTGCAAGATCGTGATTTAGTCGCGGCTCTGGAGAATATTAAGAATACGCGCGCGACCGCGTCGTACGGGAACGCGAACGCGTACTCGAGCGCGACGGCGAGCGGCGTGCACGCGGACGTGCCGACGGCGCTCGGGGTGTACGTCAAGGGCTTGGCGCATACCGTCGGGTTTAAGGATTCGCTGCAGAATGAACCGGATGCTGAAGAAGTGCCGGTGCCGGAGCAGCCGAAGACGCTGACGCTCGAGCACGTGTACGACGCGTTCACGGTGGAGACCATCCCGTCGCGAAGGCTGGTCGACGTGCACGCGCGCGCCGCGGAGCTCGTCGAAAAGCATTCTCTCGAGGAAAACTTTTGCATCGTCGACTTGGCCACGGTGAAGGCGCTTTACGATTACCACAAAGCGAAGCTTCCGCGCGTGCGGCCGCATTTCGCCGTCAAGTGCTTGCCCGACCGCGGCATCATCTCCACCCTCGCCGCGTTGGGCGCCGGTTTCGACTGCGCGTCTCAAGGCGAAGTTGAGTTGGTTACTGGTCTCGGTGTGCCTTCTGAACGCATTATCCTCGCACACCCCGTGAAGCGGCCGTGCGATTTGCGCTGCATCGCCGAGTACGAGGTGCCGTACACCACCTTTGACTCTGTGTCCGAGTTGCACAAGATTCTCGCGTCCAAGGTCAAGGTGAAGCTCATCTTGCGAATCCGCGCTGATGATCCCATGGCGCGTCTTCCGCTCGGAGCCAAGTACGGCGCGCCACTTGACAAGGTCTCAGAGCTTCTTTCTGTCGCCGCGTTGCTCAACTTGGACGTCGCCGGCGTTTCGTTTCACGTCGGTTCTTCCTCGCGCAATCCGGACGCCTACCGCAACGCCATTCAGTTTGCGAGGAAAATCTTCGACGAAGCGAAAGAGATGGGTTTCAACATGCACCTCTTGGATCTCGGCGGTGGTTTCACCGGTTCGTTCGACGCCAACGGCAACGTCACCGAAGCGCCATCCAACTTTGATCGCGTTCGAGACGCTCTCGATGAAATTTTCCCCGACGACGGAACGTTTGAAGGTTTGCAAATCATCGACGAGCCCGGTCGCTACTTCGCGCAAGCTCCGGTCACGATGGCGTGCCTCGTATACGGTACGCGCGAAGGGACGAACGATGCAGGTGAGCGTCACATGGATTACTACATCACCGACGGCTTGTACGGCTCGTTCAACGGCATCATCTATGACGGTCTCGACTTGCCGACGTACTTCTTGCAACCGAACAAGGTTGCCCCGCTCGCTGGAATCGATAACGATTTCGACAAGATTAAGATTTCGTCCACCGTGTACGGGCCGACCTGCGATTCGCTCGATTGCGTCATGCGAAACATTCCTCTGCCGGAGCTGTCCAACGGTGACTGGCTCATGTTCCCAGATGCCGGAGCTTACACCATGGCTGGTGCGTGCGATTTCAACGGTATCCTGTGCTCGAAATATCTTTGCTTCTACGTGAGTAGCGAAAAGATGACGAGCACGGCGACGGAGAAAGAGCTCTCAGATTTGGTTTACGCAAACGATCGACCGGCGTGCACGCTCGTTCAAAACCGCTGAGCGCGGGGACTGAGCCGACCATTCAATTTCCTATGTCCAAACGACAAATTCAACACAATCAATTTTGTTCGAACAAACATAATCCAACCTTTGCTTCTTCAGAAGCGAGTCGAGAATGACCGTGGTAGCAGTTCGTCAAGAAGACGAATGCGGACGACATCGATTCCAAGTCGAGCTTCATGGTCGAGACACATTGTCTCGGGATGCGTCCTGTACAATATTAACAACATGCGATAGATCACACACATAGATGGTACCACACTGTAAGCTGATCCTCAATATATCATCAACCTGACATCGTCGAAAGCGCGCCGCGTCCCGATTTGTCCCGATTCTTCTTTGCTCCAGGCGCGCGCGTGCTCGCGGCAGTCCTCGTCGTGCGAGCCGTGTCGTCGCGCGCGGACGCCGCGTTCTCGAGTTCACGTCATCGCACGCGCGCGCGCGCGTTCGTTCGTCCTTCGACGTCGCGCACCGCCGCGTGTAACGTTTCTTTAGCGCCGATTCAATCCAACAATCCTTCGCCATGGCGCTGGATAATCGGTGCTTAAACCGCGTCACCACGGGCGCCGCGCTCGGCGCCGCCGTGGGCGGCGCCGTGGGGGCGTGTTACGGCACGTACGAGGCGTTCGCGTACAAGGTGCCGGGAATGCTCAAGGTGCGACACATCGGAAGGGCGACGGTGGGGTCGAGCGCGCTCTTCGGGCTCTTCCTGAGCGCCGGGTCGTTGCTGCAGTGCGGCCGACGATGACGCGCGCGAACGCCGAACGAGAGAACGCGTAGGGAATTAATTAGGCACGCGCCCGAGCGAGCGGCGCGGTATGAATACAAAACTCAGAGCTTTAGCGACGCGACGTCGCCGAGGTCACCTCGCCGCGTCTCGAGCGGCGACTTGTCGCGCGATGAAATCGGCGTTGATCTCCCGGCACAGCGCCTCCTCGCACCCCACCGCGACTTCGATTCCGGCGTCTAGCAGCGTCTGAATCCCTCCGCCAGAGACGCGCGGATCCGGATCGATGAATCCCACGACGACGCGCGCCACGCCCGCGTCCACGAGCGCGCGCGCGCACGGCGGCGTCCGTCCGTAGTGATTACACGGTTCGAGCGTCACGTACGCCGTCGCCCCTCTCGCGAGTTCTCCCGCCGCGCGCAGCGCGAACACCTCGGCGTGCGGTTCGCCCGCTTTCGGGTGATATCCCTCGCCGACGACGACGTCCTCGCGCGCGTCCACCACGACGCACCCGACGCGCGGATTCGGAAACGTCTCCGCCGTCGTCGCCGTCGCCGCGACTTCCAGCGCGCGCCGCATGTGCGCCTCGTCTCTCGCGTCCGTCGCGGACGTCGTCGTCGGCGCGACGTCCCCGCTCGAGCTCCCGCGCCGCGCGCGTCTCGGTCGCCGCGTCGTCGCGTCGCGGCGTTTCGTCGACGCCGCGCGCCGCGCGTCGCACGCCCCGCACGCGCGCGCGCCGACGCGCGCGCGCGCGACCGTCGCGGTCGCCATCGCCGCCGTCTCGCGCCGCGCCGCGTCCTCGCGCGCGCGTCTGCGGCGGCGGCACTTCGCGACGCGACGGCGACCGCGCGACCGCGATGTCCGCCGACACCGCGTCGCTCGTCGCGAACGCGCGGCAGCAGATCGCGCGCTTGCTGACGCAGCTCGCGGACCTGGAGGACGCGCGGGAGGTGCGCGCGACGGCGCGCGACGGCCGACGCGGCGACGACGGATGAATGCGTGGAACGACGATTGCGAATGGCTGACTGACGACGACGACGACGACGACGACGACGACGACGACGCAGGAGTTCGACGACGATGAGTACGCGGAGACGAAGGCGGCGACGCTGACGCAGCTGGACGCGTTCAAGACGTCGCTGCAGCGCATGACGACCGGGGACGTGACGCTCGAGGACGAGCTCGCGACGGTGAAGGCGGCGACGAAGGCGGCGATCGCGAGCGCGTTCAGGACGCCGGAGGTTTTGAAGATGTTCGCGCTGCGACAGCCGGACGAACTGCGAGAGCGGATGCAGCGAGCGGCGAGGGACGTGATGCTTGGGAAGATGAGCGCGGCGCGGGGTGAAGTGATACGGGTGGAGGCGCTGACGGCGCTGAAGAAACTGGGAAGCGAGTTGGAGGCGGAGGAATTGGAGTTTTTACGCGCGCACATGACGCGCGGGTTGACGGATTTCGTGGACGCGGTGGAGTGAGCGGACGTAGCGCTGCGGGCGGTTGTAGTATTATATATATGTGTGGTAGCTTGCCTGGCGTGGTTAGGGCTGCGGGCGCGCTTGGACGATGCAAATTTCCCCAGAGGGAAGGATGCAGCCTTCGACGTCTTGCGGGAGCGTCTCGCCGCGCGGACTCAACTCGCGCTCGAGCTCAGAGCCGATGGCGAGAAGTTTGGTGGCGATTTCGTCGCGCTTCGCGACGTCGTTGTGAAGCCAGTGGGATGCGTAATCCGCGGCGACAGATTTCATTCCGGTTGCCGAGTCGTCATCGCGGACGAGGGCGGTTCCGAACGAGGCGAACGCATTCACCGTCGCTTTGCCGGATCGCTTGTCGACGCTCACGCGGCAGGGCGATCCTCGAACCGCGCCCGACGCCAAAGTCTCGCCCAAACCGAGCGCAAACTCGACGTACGCTTCGTTATTATCGTTTGTGAGCGGGTGCTTCGTGTGTAGAACGAAACTGACCTCGGGCGAGAGCATCTCTTGGACGAGGACGCACATGTGCGCCTCGAGTTGATCGACGCCGGCGGCGGCGCGAGAAGCCACGGCGCGAGTGGTGTACAGGGACGCCCATACCTCGCCAACAGCGCGACTGAATGCGTCTTCCGAGTTCGGGTCGACATTTGGGATGGAATCGTACAAACCAGCCGCGGACATCCCCTCGAGATCTTCAACGTTGGCGCTACTTCGAACCATGACGCGCGCATTCGGGCCAAACTTTTCAGCGACGGATTGCAGCGCGCTCGCGGACGGCTTGAGCGAACGAACGAGGTTCTGGATGGCTTCGCACGTGTCTCGCATCCTCACTGGGTCGTCCGCGTACTGGTTGAGTTCGAGGAGCAAACTGTCGAGATGTTCGAGCTTGCTGATGCTCGCGCACGCGAATTCCATTGCGCCGAATGGAATGACGACGCCGGCGGGCGCGGCGAACGCCGCCGATCCAGAAGAGTTTTCGGCGATAGTGCTCAATCGTGCGCACATAGCGGACTTCGTACCGGCGATGCGAATCGACTTTTCGAGTCCACGCTTGTCCAGCGCGACGAGATCGAACACGGTTCCCGCTCTTGAGAGATCAGTGTCGAGGCGGATCACGGGTTTCGTCGCCTGTGGCCAAGCTTCGCTTGAAGCAGCCGCAACAGACGCCGGAGCCGTCGTTGGCTCGAGCTTAATTCCAGTGGTTTCCGCACTGAGCTTCACGGCAGGTTCATTCGCCAAAGAACGCGCGTAGTCGACAAGCTTGTCGTCTTCGACGGCGATGAGGGGCACTTTGGCTTGACGCGCGCGAAGCGCCAAATGACTGAGATGCGGCAACGCGTGACACAGCACCACGCCGCGCACGTTCGGGCCGCACGTCGACACTTCTTCATCACCATCAGCACTAGCAACGAGCACGATTACTGGCTCGGTGAACTGCGCGCACTCTTCGGGCGTGAGCCTTTCGACGCACTTGAGCGCGCCGATAGCCTCGCCTTGCACGACGCAATCCCATCCAGCGGCGCCGGTGATTTGCCGGCTGACTCGCAGCAACAAGGAAGCGATCTTGGCGGATTGGAACACTACGCTCGCGCGAATCTGACCTTCTGTGAACACACTGATTGAGCCGTGGTCAATACCGAGCGCATTGCCGAGACTCGACGCCCGTCCATCGAATAAAGATTCCAACAGCGAACAAAAGTCGACGGCGCCGCGTCGAGCGCGTTCGGCGACGGCTTGGACGCGCAAACCGCCTTCCTCGCCCGCGGGCAAACCATTACGAGCCAGTGCTTCGGCTTCGGACGCGATTGCCTCTAGCTCGTTATCGCCTCCTGCACTCAGCGCCATGGTGCGAGAAGTCAAAGCCAGCGCCTCAAGAGTGAGTTTTACTTCGCTCGCGCTGATGTCGTTTCGCGGCGGCTCAGACTCTGCGCCGAGCGCGTTGAGCAATCGGCTCAACAACACGAACGCGTAATCTTCCATGCTCACCTCGGCCAAGCGCCACTGTTGACGCGTCGATGATTCAGCTTGACCCAAATCCCCGCCCGATTCCAAGGCGGCGGTGATGTCCGTTCGCGCGTCGTGAATAGCACGCAAGCACGCGACGAGCGCGCTCATAGTCGTTTGATCGCCCACGCGGTCGCTCGCAGGAAGCGCATCCACGGTCGCCTTCGCAGAGAGAAACTTCTTTGAGCTATCGGCCGCACGGCCAGGGGCGCCATTTTCGTTCGCGATACGATCGATGCGATCGGCCACAGAGGAGGCGTTGAAGAATTCCTTGAGCTCGCGATAGAAAATCTTAAACTCGTTGACAAACTCTTCGGGGTAGTCGGTTCCCGGAGCGGTGAGTTTGGCGAGCATAGATTCCGTCGCAACTAGATCCTCGGGACCAGCGCAGCGATGGAGTTTGTTCTGAATCGTGTGCTTGATTTCTTGTCGAACTTCGCGACATTTCCCATGTTGATCACCCTTGCCGTGCGCGATGTCGCGAATGCGCGTCAGCGGCACGCTTTGCGTGAACTCGGCGGTGAACGCGGGGAGTCGTGGATGCAGACGGCGAATCAACGCACGAAGCTCACGCGCGCGGTAAATATCACCACCACTCGCAACATCGTTCGCGAAACGTTCCGCAGCCTCGATTGCGCCGTACATACGTTCAGCCGAACCGGCGTGGTGGTTTGGACGGTAGTGCGTACCGTCCTCGACGCACGCGATGGCGCCGACAGATATCCAAAATAAATACACAGTAGCGTACGCCAAAGAGTCAACGTCGGCGCCGTCATCGCAAATTAGCTTCTCAACCATTTGCAGTTTCTGTCTCCATGAAGAAGAGTCGCGATCGCCCTCGACGATACGGCGCGCGGCGTCGGCGAGATTATCCGTGTTCCACTGAAGGTTACGTTCGCCGCCGCCGCCTTTGTGCGTTTGTAATTTCACTTCTTGACCGCGCCACTGGTTCAGCGCCGCGAAACTCGTGTCTTCGGTGACTTTGATCGGTTCGACTTGCGGTGGCGGTGGCGGTGGCGGCGGCGGCGGCGGCGGCGGCGCTTCCGCGCTCGGCGCCTCCCGACGCCGCTCGGGCGTTTCTCTGCGCTCTTGACGCGACGGCGAATCGACCGCACCGATCGCGCCCGAAAGATCAAACACCAAATCTCTCCCATCGTGCTTGTACCACACCTTGCAATCTTGCGTGCGAATCAAGCACACGACCGACGCCACGTCACCGTCGCGCGGTTCGATGGCCAGCTCGACGATTTGCTCGCCGCTCCCGTCGTCCCGAAACCCCGACTCGCACGACTTCCCATCCGGCGCGCGCGAATTCATCGGCACCGCTCGCAGCGCATCATACGGCGACCACCATTCGCCGCCGGCGCGCGACTGCACCCCCCAGTGCAGCAACAAGTTCCTCGAATCGCTTCCGCGAGCGTCCACCTCGCTCGTCCGCAGCGTCAGCGTCGCCCCCCCGCCCGCGCGCGCCTTCACCGCGTACGCCAACCTCGCCGTCGCGCCTTCGCTCGACCGCAGCTCCATCGTTTCCCACGCCTTTCCGTCTCGTCCCTCGCTCGCCCGTCGCGTCGAATCACCGACCGACCGTTCGCGCGTCGTCGACGCGCCGCCGTCTCGCGCCGCGTTCAAACCGTTCAAACCGTCCGCTCGCCGCACCTCCGCCGCGAGCGCCTCCAGCGTCGCGCGCGCGTCGTCCGCGCGGAACGGGTCCTTGACGCCGCGCGCGACGCACCCCGCGCGTCCGCGCGCGCCCGTCGTCGCGCCCGTCGTCGTCGTCGCGCGTCGTCGTCGTCGCGCCAGCGCTGGCGTCGTCGTCGCGTCGCTCGCGCGCGCGCCTCGCGCGTCGCGATGCGCGCGCGCGCCGCCGAGTCGCGCGCGCGCGGGCGCGGCGCGCGTCGTCGCGCGCATCGCGCTCGACGCGCGCGCTCGCGCCCGTCGCGCGTCGCGATGTCGCGCCGGCGCGGCCGGCGCGACATCGCGACGCGTCGAGCGCCGACCGACGCGCGCGACGCCGACGCGCGACGACGCGAACGCGGCGACGCGCGACGCGCGACGCGCTCTCGTCGTCGCCATGCTCGAGCTCCACCGCGGGCGCTTCGTGGAGTGGACGCCGAGCGCGGTGACGGCGCTCGCGGTCGCGCCCGGCGGCGCCCTCGTCGCGTGCGCGCGCGAGAGCGGCGCGATCGAGGCGTACGACGGCGAGTGGCGGTGCGTCGCGCGCGTCCCGGGAAGCGCGGACGCGGCGACGAGCGCGCTGGCGTGGTGCGAGGCGTTCGCGGACGACGACGGGGCGACGACGCGGGACGAGGAGGCGGCGGCGGCGGCGACGAAAAAAGAGGAACGACGACGCGAACGACGACGACGAGGAGGCGCGGACGCGCGAAGAGCGACGCTGCTGAGCGCCTCGCTCGATGGACGCGTTCGGGCGTGGGATCTGGCGACGGGACGGACGACGAGCGAGACGGACAGCCGAGGAGGGGCGATTTGGGCGATGGAGGCGCAGCCGAGGACGCGGACGAGAAGAGGCGAGGCGCAGCTCGTGGCGATCGCGTGCGACGATGGGTGCGCGAGAGTGCTGACGATGGTGGCGGGGAAAGACGTGGGAAGCGGGTTGGCGCATAAACGGGCGTTTCTGCGAGTGCAGGGTCGATTGCTGAGCCTGGCGTGGCACCCGAGCGAACCGCTGTTGGCGTGCGGGTCGTCGAGAGGCGCGGCGCACGTCATGGATTGCGTCAATTACAACGAGCTGATGCGCGTGTCGGTGTGTAATGTTCCTCACGGGGCGCATGGGATACTGAACGCCGGAGATGAGCACTGCGTGTGGGCGCTCAAGTATCTTCCGGACGGGACGCTCGTGACTGGGGATTCGGATGGCGCGGTGACGTTTTGGGACGGGAAGTTTTCCACCGAGTTGGTGCGATACCAGCAGCACAAGGCTGACGTGCTCGCGCTTGCGACGACTCCGAGTGGGAACAAAGTGTTCGCCTCGGGTGTGGATTCGCAAGTGGCGGAGTTTGAAAAGCTCGACGAGCACTTGGACAAGGAGGAGGGATACAATCAGTGGACGTACACGACGAGTAAACGACCGCACACGCACGACGTGCGCGCGCTCGCCATGCTGACGACGGGCGCGGACGACGAGGACGGTATATTAATTTCGGGTGGTAACGACGCGCAACTCTTAGCGTACAATGCGGGGTCGTTTAGGAAGCAGCATCCGGTGCGCGTCGTGAGCGTGCCGCAGCGAACGCCGATTTCCATCACGAGCGTTGGGGGACCGAATCCGCCGCTTCTTCTCGCAGAGCACGCAAAATGGTTAGACATTTGGCGCATTGGTGAAAGTCGCAAGCGCGCGGATAAAAAAGAAGGCACGATGAAGCTCGCTTCGGCACCGGCGCACGTGTTGCGTGCCGAGCTTGCGGGGACGCGGCACATTTTATGCTCGGCTATTTCACCAAATGGTAAAATGATCGCGGTAAGCGACGTTCACAGCCTGAGACTGTTCGATATCCAATCACCAAAAGAAGGCGACGACGACTTGACGTGGTCGATTCGCCGTCAAGAACCCCCAGCGGGCGTGACTTCGGCTCAACTTCTCGCGTTTGCGCCCGATGGAAAGCACCTCACCGCCGTGTCGAATTCGGGCGCCGTGTACGTCATAGACCTCGAGGACTGGGTGGTTTCGAACGTCCTCAAGTCGCACTTGCCAAAGCAAAGCGCCGCGGCCGAGGCGCTCGCGGAGGCGGTGCGTCAATCGAGTCAAGGCGTGGAAACGGTTACCGCAAACGACATCGCGGTTCCCGTGGTGAGTCACCTGAGAGTGAGTAGCGACAACCAATGGCTCGTTGTCGTCACCGCGCGCGGCGGTGATGAAGCCGAGCGCGCCGTGGATGGTTTGGCGCCATCCTTCGGTGGCGGTGTTCACGTATACAACTTCGATACGATGAAGCTTCACGTATCTTTACCTCCCCCAAAGACGCACGCGTTGTGGCCGCCGATTTCGTCCGTCGCGGTGAGCGCCGACGGTGTCTTGGCGCTCGCCGGCCCTTCCAACGCGCTCTTTACGTACGACATCGACAGCGTGAAACCGACAAAGTGGAGCGCCGCGCTCGCCGACGCCGGCGTCGACGCTCCAACAGCACTTCGCGAGATGCCTGGCCAGATTTGCGGTTTGAGCTTTGATCCAAAGTCAAAAAAGTCAGTGTTGCTCGCGCACACGCCCACCGCCATCGCGCGGGTGGATTTGAACGCCAAAATCACCGACGACGCGACTACGACGTCCAAGAAAAAACGCAGACGCGAGCGCGAGCGTGGGGCTCCCGAAAATTACGCCACAAGCGACGCCCCCGGAGGCGTTCGCGTCGTTAAACTCGACAACCCGTGCTTGTATTTGGGTTACGCCGGCGTGAACAAGGCACTTTTGATCGAGCGTCCGTGGGCCGACGTACTCAAGTCCTTGGCGCAGCCGTTGTACAGGCATAGATTCGGCACCTAATCGGCCCGAAATTGTTCAATACGATGAAGTAGTCTAAAATGATGTCGGTCGATTAAAATTCCTATTGTTGCAAACCGAGCAACATGTTCGCGCCACCGCCCGGCAAGTACATGACGTTGCGGCTTCGCGCGAGCGTCTGCGCAATCTCCTTGCTCGCTTCGATTCGGCGCAGCTCGACGAGCGCTGGGCCGGCAGCCTTGGTCGCTTGCGAGATCAAACGCGCGGATTCGGATTCACCCTCGGCGCGAATAATCGCAGCCTCTCGCTCTTGCTCGGACCGCTTCACGACGTAGGCCGCGCGTTCCGCTTCCTGTTGACTCACTTGCTTTGCTTCGATCGCCTTGGTGTACTCGGAGGAGAAGCTCAAGTGCGTCAGCGCGACGTCGTCTAAGATGATGCCGAAATCAGCCGCTCGCAGTCGCAAAGCCTCGCTGACTCGCTGACTCACCAATTGACGCTGCGTCAGCAACTGATCCGCGTTGAACTGCGCCACGGTCGCCTTCAAAACTTCGTTCCCGATCGACGGCAACACCCGATCATCGTAGTCTTGCCCGAGCTCTTGATGAATCTTCGGCAGCTTGTCCACGTCCGGTCTGCACAGCACCCGCAGCGTCAAGTTCACCTGCTGCAAATCCTTCGTCCCCGTCACCGACGTCAGCGACTTCGCGCGCGTGCGCACGTCGTAAATCGTCGGGTTCTGAATGAACGGCACCACGAAGTGCGTGCCCTCGCCCGACGTCAACGGAAGCACCCCTCTGAAGCGGTCGAACATGACCGCGCGTTCGCCCCCGTCCACTGCGTACGATTACGCCCCGCGCGCGCGTCTCGTCAGTCTTCGCGCGCCTTCGCGCCGCGCGGGCGGTCGTATCATTTACGCGCCGCGCGTCAATCGCCTTCGCGTCGCGTCGCGTCGCGTCGACGACGCGCGCTCGTCGACGATTCGCGTCACCAACCCTCGATCGAGGCGTCGTCGCGTGCGTTCGCCGTCGTCGCGTCGCGTCGCGTCGCGTCGCGTCGCGCGCGCGTCGCGCACCGTCGTAGATGGCCTGCGACGCCACGGAGGCGCCGACGCCGATCGTCACCGCCGCGCGGGCGAGATTCGTGAGCGCGTTCGCGGCGGCGCTCATGGATTCCGGAGCGACGCGACGCGATGTGACGCACTTCGCGGCGCGTCGCGCGACGCGCGCGCGCGCGGATGGGCGAGCGCGCGAGTCAGTGGGAACACCAAGCGCAGTTCGCGGGCGAGCTGTTCGTCGGGACGAGCGCGCTCGTGGGGGGATTCTTGACGTTCATGTATTGTCACCTGCGAGCGCAAAAGCGTCGCCGCGACCGCGAGCGGTTGCTGTCGCGACAGCAGGAGGCGTTGTTGTAATAGATGAAGAAATTTGTGTTTGCTTATTAACGCGGCGAATGTTCGGGGACGATCGCGCGTGGATTACTTTTCGCCCTCCTTCTTTTCCTCGGAGACGGTCTCGCCTTCGTACGTGTTCCCCTCGGATGCGGCGCCCGAGGCGGCACCGCCGGCGTTAAGCGCCTCGCCGATCTTCATCACGGCTTGTTGGAGACCATTGATCGCTTCGCGGAGCTTGGCGAGGTCTTCGCCCTCGGCCGCGGAGCGCACCTCGGCTTGAGCGTTGGTGATGGCGTCCTTGACGTCTTGCGGCAACTTGTCGCCGTGCTCGCTCAAGTTCTTATCGGCGCTGTAAACCAACGTATCAGCCTCGTTTCTCACTTCAATGAGTTCCTTTCTCTGCTTGTCGGACTCAGCGTGCGACTCCGCGTCGCGAACCATTTGCTCGATGTCCGCGTCGGACAAACCGCCAGAGGACTGAATGGTGACCTTTTGTTCCTTATTCGTAGCCTTGTCCTTGGCGCTCACGTTCACGATGCCGTTGGCGTCGATGTCGAACGTGACTTCAATTTGCGGGACGCCGCGCGGCGCGGGCGGGATGCCGACGAGGTCGAACTGGCCGAGTGTCTTGTTATCCGCCGCCATCTCTCGCTCGCCTTGCAACACCTTGATGCCGACTTGAGTTTGGTTGTCAGCAGCGGTGGAGAACGTTTGACTCTTCTTCGTCGGAATCGTGGTGTTACGGCTGATCAAGCGCGTGAACACACCACCCAAGGTTTCGATGCCGAGAGAGAGCGGGGTGACGTCCAAGAGCAAAATGTCCTTGACGTCGCCGCGAAGGACGCCCCCTTGGATGGCGGCGCCCATGGCGACGACTTCATCCGGGTTCACCCCCTTGCTCGGGTCGCGGCCGAAGAGATCTTTGACGATACCTTGCACCTTGGGCATGCGAGACATACCACCGACGAGCAACACTTCGGAGATTTCACCCGTGCTCACACCCGCATCCTTCAAGCAGTTCTTGCACGGTTGCTTGGTGCGCTCGAGAAGACTACCCACGAGCTCTTCGAGCTTGGCGCGCGAGAGCGTCATCGCCATGTGCTTCGGGCCCGACGCATCGGCAGTGATGAACGGCAAGTTGATGTCCGTGCTTTGCGCGGAAGACAACTCAATCTTCGCCTTTTCAGCGGCTTCGCGGAGACGCTGCACGGCGAGCTTGTCTTGCTTGAGGTCGATGCCTTGGTCCTTCTTGAAGTTATCAACGAAATGGTCCAACAATACGGTGTCGAAATCTTCCCCACCCAAGAACGTATCACCATTCGTGGCCTTGACTTCGAACACACCGCCGGAAATCTCGAGGATGGAGACGTCGAAGGTACCGCCACCCAAATCGTAGACGGCGACGAGGCCCTCCTTCTTGTCGACGCCGTACGAAAGCGCGGCAGCAGTAGGCTCGTTGATGATGCGAAGAACGTCGAGACCGGCAATCTTACCCGCATCCTTCGTCGCCTGTCTTTGAGCATCGTTGAAATACGCCGGCACGGTGACGACGGCTTGCGACACGCCGTGTCCCAAGTACGCCTCCGCCGTTTCCTTCATCTTTTGCAACACGAAGGCGCCCACCTGGGAGGGAGAATATTGCTTCCCACCGGCGGCAACCCAGGCGTCGCCGTTCGACGCCTTGACAATTTCATACGGCACGAGCTTGGCTTCCTTTTGCGTGTGCTCGTCCTCGAACGTGCGCCCAATGAGACGCTTCGTCGCGTACAAGGTATTCGTCGGGTTCGTCACCGCCTGCCGCTTCGCCGGCTGCCCGACCAAACGCTCCCCTTATCCGTGAACGCCACCATCGACGGCGTCGTTCGCGCGCCCTCGGCGTTCTCAATCACGCGCGCATTCTTACCCTCCATCACCGCCACACACGAGTTCGTCGTCCCGAGATCGATCCCGATGACGTCGCCGCCCTTCGCGTACCCGCGCGTAAACGCCGCCGACGCCGCTCTCGCGTTCAACCATCCACCCTCGGGCGCGATCACGTCTCGCGCCGCATATCTCTGTCGATAAAGAAAAATCACGCGATCGCGCGTCGTTCATCGTCAGTCCCGCGTCCATCGCCGCGTCTCTCGTCCCGCGTCGCCGTCGTCCCAAACCTCTCCCGCGCGCGTCCCGACCGCGCGCGTCGAGATCCCCCCCCCGCCGTCCTCCCCGCGCCCGTTCGCCCGTTCGCGTCGCGTCGATTCGCGCGTCGCGCGCGCCGACGCACATGCACCGCGCTTCTCGTCGCGCGCGCCGCGCTCTCGCGCAAAAACCGCCGCATCGTTCGTCGTCCCGCCGTCGATCGAAGCAATCTTCGTCAACCTCCGATGCGTCGTCGTCGCGCGCGGTCTCGCTCGCGTCGCGCGCGTCTCGCTCGTCGTCGCTCGAGCGCGCCGTCTATCGATCTTCGTCGCGTCGCGCGCTCGGCCGTCGCGTCGTCGTGTGCGCGCGCGCGGCGTCGCGCCGCGCGTGACGTCGGCGCGATTTCGGCGCGCGAGTCCCCAGCGCTCGAGTCACGACTCGTCGATGGTACTTTTACGCGCGCGTCGACGCCGCGCGCGCGTCGCGCGGCACACCGCGTCGCCGCGATGACGGACGCGCCGTCGGCGCGCGGCGAGATCCTCGCGCACTTCTGGTCGCTGAGCGCCGACGACGCGTCGACGCGGAAGCGCGCGTGCGAGGCGCTGATGCGCGATCTTCGAGCCGCCGCCGCCGCCGACGGCGCGCGCGCGCGGCGAAGCGACGACGACGGCGACGGGCGCGACGGCGACGGGGGCGCGGACGCGCGGGCGTACGCGCTGCGAAGACTCACGCGAGGGCTGAGCTCGGGACGGGCGGGCGCGAGGCAGGGGTTCGCGCTGGCGCTGAGCGAACTGGCGACGTTCGCGGCGACGCCGGCGGAGGCGCTGGACGCGCTGGACGCGAACGTCGCGCCGATCACGAAGGCGACGAAGGGACAGGAGGCGAGAGACATACTGTTGGGAAGACTGTTCGGGGCGGCGGCGATCGGATTAGCGCTGGGAGGGCGAGAAGACGTGCGCGAGGAGGAGCGGAGACGGTGCGGGGCGGAGGTGGCGAGACGCGCGGAGACGCTGTCGAGGGAGAAGACGTACTTGGCGGAGCCCGCGGCGGCGTGCGTGATCGAGCTCAGGGCTTCGTTGGGGGACGAGACGTTCGCGGGGGTGGTCGAAGACGCGGGAGAAGGGTTGGAGCGGTGGTTGAGCGGGGATTGCGGCGACGACGCCGGGGCGGATACGCTTTGGCTGGCGTGCGAGACGTTTGAGGCGTTGCCGCGCGAGACGCGCGATAGAGTTCAGTGCGTGCGGGCGACGAAGAAGGGCAAGAAGGTTGATTGGGCCGAAATGTTTACTCGAACGCATTTGAGTAAGATTTCAAAGGCGCTTTTGGACACCGCGCACACGCACCCGCGCATGCACAGCGCGTGGGAGATGATGCTTCGCGAAGCCCCGGGAGCCCGAGGCGTCGTACCGCTGTGGGAGATTGTGTGCGAAGACGGCTTATTCGTCTCCGGCTCGCATCAGCGTCGGTTTCTCGGATTCCGCGTGTTCGACACCTTACTCTCTTCCGCGGAAGCTCACGAAATCCCCGCACTGTTTTCTAGCAACTTTATCAAGTGCTTGTTGAACAACCTGAGCGCGCCGGACAACTACCTCCACGAATGCGCGGTGGACTGTTTGGCGAGAATCGTTGCGTTCGCGTCGGATAAGAAGACGAGCTCGGAGAAGAAGATTGCCGTCATAGCCGCGCTTCAGCGTCAAGGTCCGACACGTTTCGATAACGTGACGAAGACAAACGCGGTGCAGGACTTGGTGAAGAGTCTGGACAGCGACGATGCGTTGCACTACTTGCAGAGCATGTACGCCGTCGTGACTAAGGCGCCCGTACAAGATTCCGACGTCGTCGGCACAGAAGAAGAACTCGCGAGCGCGTTAGCGAACGGTACGGGTCAAAAGCGCCGCCTGTGGGCGCTCGAACAAATGGCTGGATTGGCGCCGATGCTCCCGAGCGATAAAGTCGTGGAATTGATGCAGTTTATGCTTTTCCACGCATATTACAAAGCCACGGATGGTAAGGCGGGGAAGAAGGGCAAGTCCAACATTCCAGCGAGCATCCTGAAGTCACCGCTCGAAGAACCCACCGGGTCCGTGCGCTCGGCGTGCTCGACGCGCTTCTTAGCGATGATCAATTCTAACGTTCGCGCGCAACGCGCGGCGGCAAGTAAGGAGACGGTTGACAAGCAAGACGTCGTCGATTTATTGAGCGAAGCCACTTCGTTTTGCCGCGCTCTCGAGGGCGAGACAGCGGTGGACATGATCGACAGTATTCCGGACGAGTGCAGAGAAGTGCGCGCTGAGCTGTTCAAAGCCCTCGACGCGTGTGTCGGTAGCGGCGACGAGTTGGCGGCGAAGGTCGCACCACTCATTCGCGTCTTGTCCGTGCTCCAAGTCAGTGACTGGCGCGAATTCACGCCGGCATTGCAGGACCTTCCGCGTTGCGTCGGAGAACTCGTGAATCCTAAGAAAAAGTCAAAAAAGTCGAAAAAGTCGAAGAAAGACGGAGAGGACGAGCCTGAAGCGATCGATGTGCTCACTGATATTCTTCTCAGCTTGCTTGCTCAACCGAGCGCGTTGCTTCGGGATGTCGTCGAGCACACCTTCAAAGCCGTCTCTGGACAAGTTTCCAAAGAAGGTATTCAGGACATGCTGCGAATCATCGCCGGGCCAGAAGTCGGTGAAGATGCTGGCGAGGGTGAGGGCGACGGTGAAGACGAAGACGTGCTCATGGAAGATGATGATAGCGACGTCGATGACGACGATGACGACGACGAAGAGAGCGACGACGACGACGATGACGAAGAGAGCGATGACGAGGAAGACTACGGTGAAGCTAACGATGCGGAAATCGCGGCTATGCGCGCTGCGGCGAGTAAAATCGTCGGGACTGCGGCGGAAGATTCGGATGATTCTGACTCAGAGTCTGAAGGTATGGATGACGCCGCGATGTTCCGAATCGACAAACTTCTCGCCGAGGCGTTCAAGAGTCGACAACAAGATTTGATGCGTAAGAAGAATCTGAAGCGCGCAACGCGCGACTTCAAATTCCGAGTCATCTCTTTGTTCCAGTTGTACGCGAAAGCGCAGCCGGGAAGTGCATATCTACCTAACGCGGTCGTAACACTCTTGGAAGCTATGCGCGACTCGCTCGGCAAGCAAGATCCACAAAGCGCGCAACTCGCTGAGCGCATCGCGGCGCTAATCAGCAAGCACATCGCGCACGCGCGCGATTTGCCCGAGCTCCTTGGGGACGAGGTGACGTCAAAAACAATCCAGTCCAAGTTGCTGGAAGTCATTGTCGCCGCAAACCGGGGTGCCAGTGACGCGCAGGTGTTCAACAAAGCAGCCGGCGCTGCTGCGGCGTATTTGTTGCGCGTTCTCGAAGCCGTCGCTCTTCACGAGAAAGGCGGAAAAGCCGCAAAGGTGGGTGAAGAAGTTGCGAGCGAAAATGCGATCGATTGTTTCCGCGAAGCATTGAAAATGTTCAAGTCAAAGAAGAGCAAGCTAAAAACGGGCTTCTTTTCGCAAACTTTTGCGAGACATCCGGCGCTCGCTTCGGCGCTCTTGCCCGAATTGTTCAGTCTCGTCGCCATCGATGCCGACAAACCCAACGCAAGAGGCGAGTTCCTGCGACTGGAGGCCTTGAAACTTGTGAACCCAGTGATTCAGTCGGGTAAGAAACGTTATCCGCCGTTGGCGAAGAGCGCGACCAAGTCGATGAAGACGCTTTCGGTATCTTTGGCGGCAGCCATCGGCGCGCCTTATAAGAACAAGAACACGCGCGCAGACGCGTGCCAACAAGCGGCGAACTGCATCGAGTCACTGAATCGATTGATTGGCGAGATAGAAATCAAGACTATCATCGACGTCGACGCCATCGTCGACGCTGTGGCGAAGCAAATGTCTCGCCCGCCCGCGTTGCCGCAAAAGGCGCAAAAAGCGTTCCAGCGCATTTGCGCTCTCCTCGATCGCGCCGTGCCGGATGTCGAAATGCAACCCAAGAGCGATGCGAACGACAACGACGGCGACGACGGGAGCGAGTCTGAAGAAGACGCCCCGAAACCGAAGAAAGATAAAAAGTCGAAGAAGCGGCGCGATTCCTCAGGCGGCGAAAACTCGAGCAAGAAAAAGGTCAAGAAGAACCGTTAGACGACACACACTCGCACTAGTAGCAGTACACTCCGAGTTATAATACACCATCTCTATCTTAGTCTGTCACGCCTCTCCCGATATCTCCACGCGCTGTCGCTTCAACGAGGCCAAAATTTCGCGTCCTCGAGCCGCGTCCCGGTTCTGACGATGTCGTTTCGACGCCACGTGCGTCTCATAGTTGTTCCGCGACCCACACTTACACGCGCACACGTCGCAAAAGTAATCGTTCTCGCTTCCCGCGACGTGTGCGTCGTCCGATTTCGCCTCCACGACGTCGCCTTCCACCGCGTCCGCCGCCACCGCCGCCGCCGTCGTCGTCGTCGTCGTCGCCGCCGTCGTCGTCGTCGTCGTCGTCGTCGCCGCCGCCGCCTCTCGCGCGCGCTTCCTCCCCACCGTCCGCGCCGCCTTCGCCGCCTTCCCCGCCTCGCCCGCCAGGAACCGCGCGCGCAATCGCTGTCGCGCCGCGACCGAGCGCGCCGAGCCGCCCTCGCCCAGCCGCACGCCCGCGAGTCCGCGATTCGTCGTCGCGACGCCGCCCTGGCCGCCGCCCTTGAACCCGTTCGACTTGACGCTGACGTTTTTAATCTCGCGCGTCAGCCCGCGCCGACCGCCGAGATCGCGACTGGCCTTGGACGCGTGCCCGTCCTTCGGGCCGGGCGCGGGCATGACGGCGCGACCGAGAGTGACGACCGACGACGAAGAGTGGCTCGTCGAAACGCGCCGACGAGGGAGAACGGAGTGGCATCACAACGCGCGTAATTTATCCATGATGGTCGGCTCGGGCGCGGGTAATAAATCGCGCGCCTCGTACAGACGCGATAAAATCCTGTCGCGCACCTCCGCGCTCATCTCCGCCGTGGCGCCGTTCTTCTTGTAAAACGCGCTCAACTCGCGCAGCGCCTCGGCGATGTCGGCGTACGACGCGCTCGAGGACGCCGACGCGCTCCCTCCGCCGCCATCGTACGATATGTACGCCTTCACCGCCTCCTTGGCCGGTTTCGCGAATTTATACCGCTCTCCCGGGGATTTATTCGCGTTTCGCGCCTCGTGCTCGAGCGACGTCGACAGCGCGTCGACGAGCTCGCGCGCGACTCTCGCGTAGTCCCTCGGGACGTCCTCCAGCGCGTTCGCCGCGTCCGTCGCCGTCGAGCACGCCCCCGCCGCGAGCGCGATCGCGTTCGTCGCGAAGAACGTTCGACGTCGCACGTCGCGCGCGTCCGCGCCGCCCGCGCCGTCGTCGTCGCGCGCCGTCGTCGACGTCGCGTCGTCGCCGCGCACCAGCCCGAGCGCCTCGCAGCGGAAGATTTCCCCGACGCACGGCGTCACGCGCACGAGATTCGCCCTCGAGCGCGGGTCGCACGCGCGCGCGGACGCATCGCGTCGCGTCGCGCGCGTCGGCGTCGTCGCGCGCGTCGGCGTCGTCGCGCGCGTCGGCATCGCGCGTCGGCGTGTGCCGACCAACGGTCTCGTCGCGCGGCGCGCGCGCGGCCCGCACACGACGACGCGCGGCGCGTCGAGCCCGTCGAGTCGCGCCGACGGATGGCGATGCCGCGGACGACGCCGCGGACGACGCCGCGCGCGCGCGTCGACGCGCGCCGAGCGACGCGCGCGCGCGCGCGCGGGGAGAGCGCGCGCGCGGCGACGTCGGAAAACGCCGGCGCGCGCGTCGCGCTCGTCGCCGGCGCGCTCGCGGTGTCGCTGGCGCGCGACGTCGACGCCGCGAGGGCGTTCGTCGGCGACATCGCGCTCGACGACGTGCGGTACGAGGCGATGGAGAGGTGTCCGGAGAATCAGTACGTGCCAAACAAACAGAAGACGACGTGCCTGCGGTTCACCGCGCGAGCGACGAATGCGGTGAAAGGACGGACGATCGAGAGCGCGAACGTGTTTGGGTTCGTGGAAGACGCGCAAGGGAACAGCGCGGCGACGGTGAACGCGGATGGGAATTCGAGGACGGTGTTGGCGAGCATCGACGCGCCGATACCGAAGGGCGAGTCCGACGTGCACTTCGTCGTCACGGTGTTCAAGGACTCGTTGGAGAATAATGGGCCGTTGAGATTGAAAGCGTTCAAGGCGGTGGGATCGGTGGCGGATATCGATAAGCGGTTCACGCCGTTCGACGCGTGCGAGGTCGATCCGGACTCGTGTCTTTGATGATTTTAGGCGATTAATTTAATTACAAGGCGTGTGACGTGTTAAATAAAATGCACATTAATGTTTAAGTCAAACATGCGTCCTCTTAAGACTTCTCTCTGCGCTAGTAAAGACCGATGAACTTCCACCACGACATACCGACGGTGCCATAGATGAAAAAGTTTACCACGGACATGTACAAGCCCTGTTTCCAAAGCTTGTTCAAACTGATTTCACCCGCGCCAAAGTATACAGCAGCTTGTCCACTGGCGTAGTGCGTCAAACCACCCATGTTGTTCGTGTTGAATGCCAACGAAAGCGCCGCGAGCGGCGGTGGCACGCCCGCCGCCAAGAGGAGCGTCAGGAACGCCGGATACAACGCGCCGACGTGCGCCGACTGAGACGCGAAGAAGTAGTGCAAGAAGAAGTAAAACACATGGAGCGCTGTGAACATACCCCACACGCCCAAGTTCAGGCTCAAGAGGTACGTAGACACGAATCCACTCAACCAGGAGACGACGCCCATCGCGTTGAGCTGGCCGCTGAAACCGACCAAAACGGCGAACCAAATCAGCGTATCCCATGAGCCTTTTTGCCCGAGCGCTTCGTCCCAAGACAGCACGCCGAACATGAGCATGAAGCACATGCCAATCATGGCCGCAACTACGGCGCTGATACCGAGCTGGACGCCGAACACCCACAAAAACACAGTCAAACTGAGCGACCCGACCATCTTCTTCTCGATGCTACTCAAAGGGCCGAGTTGTTTGAGACGTTCTGCTGCCGCCATGGGCGCCTCCGGGGTCTCGTTCAGCTCCGGTGGATCGAGCATGAACACTACGAACGGAGTAGCGAGAAGTGACACGAGCGCGGGCACGCTCGCCGCGACGAACCAAGTATTGAACGGGTTCGAGAATGGAATTCCGCTCTGCAGTGCGATTTGCATCGCCAAAAAGTTTTGAGCGGCACCAGATAACAAAAATGTCGACGTCGCGCTCGTGCCTTGGATTTGTTGTCCGATGAGATACTCTCGCGTGCGCTTATCGAGCGACTTGATGACCGGTACGAAGACACCAGCCGCTCGCGCGGTGGTGGACGGCATCGCCGGCGAAAGCAACGCCTCGGCGATTTGAAACCCGTACGCGAGTGAAAGCGTCGTCCCACCCGCGATGGACACGAAAAGCAACGCCAATCTATCACCAAAGCCAGTTTTTATGAACGCCCTCGCAAAAAACCCCGTGACGACGATGAGCCACACGACCTCGTTCGTTATCGCGCTCATACCCTGCGTAAACGTAAGCGTCTTCGTCGCCAGCGCCACCGTCAACGCCCCGAACGCCCACGCCCCGATCGGCATCGGTTTCAGCACTAAACCCGTCACCGTACTCACAAATATACTCAACAAGTCCCACGCCGGTGGATCCAGCGCCGCTGGACACCCGATCCCGAACCGCAAAAACGCCCCGACCCCGACGGCGACGAGCGCGTTCGTCACGTTCAACTCGTCCGCCTCCTCCACCACCGCTCTCGTCGTCGACGCGCCTCCCGCCGCGCTCACCGTCACATCCACCGTCTCTTTCTCGCCGTCTCCATCACCGTTCGACGACCGCATCGCGACCCGTCTCGCGCGTCTCGTCGTCCCTCGCGCGTCTCCCAGACACCCGATCGCGCGTTCGCCTCCCCCGTCGCCTCCGACCGCGTCCCGTCGCGCGCGCGCGCCGACGCGAACGAACCCATCGTACACGCTTCGCGCCTTGGCCTCGCACGTCCCTCCTCGCGCGCGGCGTCGCGCGCCGACGTGCGCGAAACGCGTCGCTTTTTGATTCCGGCGGCTCGACGCGCGCGCGCGCGCGCCGTCGCACCGCGATCGCTCGACGCCCAGCGCGGGCGCGGCGACGACGCGCATCGTCCGTTCGCTGCGCGGCTCGCGCGCGCGGGCGCTCGCGCGTGCGCGTGTGAAGAGCGCGCCGCGCGCGAATCACTTTTTGGAAATGGTCACGCGGCGACGGTCGGCCGGTCGACGGCGCCGCGGGACGACGAGCGAAACGCGAGAGCGAAGCGCGCGACGAAGCGCGCGAAATGGATGCGTGGCCGCTGTGAATACACGCGAACTAATGATGATGCGCGAGAAAATCCGAGACGCACGCGCGGGAGACGGAATATCGACGCGAGCGGGGCGCGCCGAAGCGCGCGTGACCGCTCGCGCGTCACGGAGCGGAGAGGCTCGACGTCGTCTCCGCGGACGTTTGAAACGCGGATCTATCGCGCGCGGCGTCGTCGATGGATGACGACGACGACGCGAAATAATGTGGTTAAATACCGACGGCTTTTAAGACGTCGGCGATCTCGGGATGCGCACCCGGGAGCGCGTCGGCCCAAGCGTATTCGACGTCGTCGCCGGCTAAAACGAACGTGCCGCCGAGACGCAACACACCCTCTGGAACGCCCTTTTGACCCTTCTTGATCGGCGCCAACTTCCCCGCGTTCCCGAGATACGCCAACCAATCCTTGAAAGAAAAGTTCGTCGGCTTCAAATCCACCTTCTCCGGCTTGGCGTCGGTAAATTTCCCGAATCCGCACGCGTCGTACAGCGCGAAATCGTCGCTATCGTCGACGAACGCGATGTCGCTCGGAATCTCCGGATTCAACTCCAAAAACGTCCTCAACTGCTCCGCCGTCCCGAGACTCACGAGCGTCACGCTCCCGCCCGCCGCCTCGATCCGTCCTCGACTGTCCGCCACGCTCCGCGCGTAGCTCCAACAAAACAGTCACGCGAGGTGACGAAGCACGACGACGACGTTCGGCGCGCCCGACGTCGCGCGTCCGAGCGGCGCGCGCGTCCCGTCGGCGCCGACGATCTCGCACGCGCGCAGCGCGGCCGCGGAGACGCTCGCGCCGTTGATGGTCGCCGTTCGCGCGCCGACGTCGTCGTCGACCGCGCACGCGATCTCGCCGCAGTCGAGCGCGCGCGGCGCGACGCGGCGCGCGGCGCGCGCGCGACGCGCGGCGACCGGCGCGGGCGCGACGGTCGGCGCGCGCGCGGCGCGCATGGCGTCGCTCGAGCGTCGCGATGTGACGTCGCGCGCGGTGCGCGGTCGCGCGTCAGACGCGCGCGCGGCGCGACGGCGGCGACGATGCCGGCGCGCGCGCGCGGGGCGACGCTCGCGTACGACGTCCCGAGGCTTCGCCTGGACGCCGCGACGCGCGCGGAGGTGGACGCGCTCCTGCGACGACGCGCGCCGTTGATTTTGGTGGATGACGACGCGCGCGCGCGCGTGCCGCGATGGACGACGGAGACGCTCGCGCGCGCGGCGAGTCGCGACGCCGTCCCGCTCGAGCGCACGGGCGCGAACGAACGCGCGTGCGTCTTGACGGAGTATCTCAAGTTTGAAGACGAAGAGACGCGCGGGATGTACATGCGAAACTTGCACCTGTCGCGGTACTTTCCGAAGCTCGCCGAGGAGATTCGGTTGCCGGAGGATTTGTTCGGCGAGAACGCGCTGGCGGACGAGACGAAAACGCCGAACGCGCCCGCCGTCTGGCGGAATTGGTTCGAGCTGTTCGTGTGTCACGCGAAGCACTGCGCCGGGTTTCCTTTTTTACATCGCGATTCGTGCTGCGTGCACGCGGCGTCGTATCAAATTCTCGGTCGCAAGCGCTTCACGCTGTTCGCGCCGAGCGAAGGTCCGCGACTGTACCAATCCGGCGGCACTGGAAATCGTTCGATGATCGATGACATCGACGCCCCGGACGTCTTCGAGCGATATCCAGAGTTTCGACGCGCCCGACGCTTAACGGTGGATGTCTCGGAGGGGGAAATATTAGTCGTGCCGTCGATGTGGTGGCACACCGCTTCGCCGCTCCCGTGCGAAGCCTCGGACGACGTCTGCGTCAGCGTCGCCGCGTCCTTCGTCGATGATTCCGTGTACGAAAACTTCTTAGACGCGCACGCGGAGTTTCAGGCGATGCAAAGCCTCGTCGCCGCCGGCGCGGCGAAGATGTTGTAGTCGTAACGTACGAAAAGTTCTCAGACTGCGACGCCGCGATGCGAAGCGCGTCCGGCGCCGCCGCCTCGACGGCGCCGTCACCGCGCGCGCGCGATCCTCGCGCGCGCCGCGCCGCGCCGCGCGTCGCCGTCACCGCGCGCGCGGTGACGCGAGCGGACGCACCGCGCTCGCCGTCGCCCGCGCCCGAGAACGCGGATCAGAACACGCTGCTCGCGACCGCCGCGGTCGTCGGCGTCGCGAGCGGACTCGCGGTGTCCGCGTTCGCGGCGACGGAGAAGGCGATCAACGTGGTGGCGAGCGCGAGCTGCGCGAGCGTCGGGTGCGACGGCGCGGCGGCGTTCGGCGCGCTGGATCCGGGAGGAGAACTGGGAAACGCGCTGGGCACGGTCGCGGTGCCAGCGCTCGGAGGATTGTGCGTGAGTGCGCTTCGAGCGCTCGCGGGGGGGTTCGCGGGAGAACCGGAGCGAGGATGGATGTTTGGTAAGGCGAGCGCGAACGCGGGGAGCGCGAGCACGGACGATTACGCGGGGATCGATTTGAATGAGTTCGATGAGAACGAGGACGTCAGGGTCGGCGTTAAGGTGCTCGCGAAGACCGCGGCGGCGGCGATCACACTCGGGACGGGATGTTCGCTCGGGCCAGAAGGGCCAAGCGTGGAGATTGGCGCGGCGGTGGCGGATCGAGTGGGCGCGGCGTTTCCATCCGTGGCGCCGAATAGATTGGGATTATTAGCCGCGGGGGCCGCCGCGGGGTTTAGCGCGGGTTTCGGCGCGCCGATTTCCGGGTTGTTCTTCGGGTTTGAGTCAATTCTCGTACCCGGGTCGAAAGCTGGTGGTGATGGCGACACCAAAGCTGGCGCGGTGACGACGGAGATGGTCATCTTGGCGAGTGTCTTGGCGACAGTGGCGAGTAAAGCCGTCCTCGGCGCGCTGCCTTCCGTGGACGTGCCGCCGTTTGAAATTTCGGACTTTGTCGAGCTTCCTTTGTACCTGCCGCTCGGGTTCGCGTGTGGAGTCACCGCCGCTGCTCTGAGAAAGATGAATGTCGTTTTTGACGATTTCGCGGAGAATTTCGTCGCCGTAGAACGCGAAAAAGGCGGGTTGGGCATTTCTAGAATATGGCACGCCCCGATAGGGGGATTTCTGCTCGGCTGCCTGGCGTTGAAGTTTCCTCAGGTCACGTACCAAGGTTTCGATAACGTCAACGCGCTGCTTGTGCAAAACGATGCCGGCGCTGGTTGGGCCGCGGCGACGTATACTCCATTGGTTCTCGGCGAGTTCGTGCTCGCGAAACTGCTCGCGACGGCGATTTGTCGAGGTTCAGGGTTGGTCGGTGGCGTATATGCTCCTTCTCTATTTTTAGGCGCCGCTTTGGGTACGGCTTTCGGTGGCGCACTGGAATCGACGTATTTCCCACCTATGTTTGTCGCGCCGCCGCAAGCATACGCGCTCGTCGCCATGGCCGGCGTTCTCGGGGGCGTTTGTCGCGTCCCTCTCACAGCCATATTGCTTTTGTTCGAGCTCACAGGTGATTATAGAATAATTTTGCCGCTGATGGGTACCGTCACGGTCGCAACCTCCATCGTGAATTCAGTGGAGACGAGCGCGGTGCCTTTCAGCGCGAGCGACATCGAGACGCGGGGCGTGGCGGCTCTCGCTAGCTCGCTCGTGGCCCGTCCGCGTGATCTCATGAGGAGCGATATCGTCATCATCAATGAGGAGACTACGATTGAAGCGGCTTCGATGACTCTTTTGAGGGTATCTGATTCCGATAATCCGCCGCCGTGCGCGTTCGTTGTCGCCGACGGCGTGTTCGTCGGCGTCGTCACTCCGAGTAGCATCGCGGATGCCATTGTGCAGCGCCGATTTGACACGCGTGCGCGCGTCGCTGAAGCATTGATCGACGTGAAGGTCATAGAGCCCGACGTCAAGTTACGAGACGTCGACTTCGCCGATGACGGCGCATTCGCCGTCGTTGTCGACTCGTCCAATCAGCCCTTGGGCGTGGTCGAGACTAGCGCGGCGTTGAAGCAAATGAGTCGCGAGCGTCTTCGTTCTGCCTTGTCTGGCGAATTGTAATTACATTATTTCTAGTCAACTCGCGAAATTGTCGCCATTTCGTTCATTACCTGGCCGTTCTCGACCCATGATAACTTCAGACGGAGCGCTATCGGCTTGCCTTCGTGTCCCGCCGCCGCCGAGACGAGCATGTTTTGCGTCACCGGCGCGCTAGATGATATCGTCGACCCACTCGCCGCTTGCATGCTAAGAGTCATGGTTTTAGGAACCGCTGCTTGTAGAGAAAAGTTTTCGATATCAGCTGGACCCGCGTTAACGTAGCGAGCGCTCACGAGCGTCTTGCTTTGGTCGAGCTGATTCGGCTTTGACGCCGACAAGAAGATTGACAAAGAACCTTTCGCGTACGCCGGTTGCGGTGCTGTCGGAGGCGTCGGGGCCGTAGGCGCACCCAGCACATCGATCAAGGATCCCGTAGAGGACGACGAAACCACCGGGACATCGTCTGACATTAGATCCATCAAGCCCGCGACGGCAGCCGGATGTGCCGCGCCCATGTTAGCAAACGGATCCGTCGTGGGCACTGGCGGAGACGACGACATCAGATCGCCGAGAACATCAACACGTGCCGAAGTAATAGTATGTGACGACGATGCCGAGCTCATATCGGTGCTACCGAAAAGATCAGCCAACGCGTCCGGGGCCGACGCCTTCGGTGGCGCGCTCGCCGGTATCGCTACGTCGCCTAGCATGTCACCGAGTAAATCCATCGCCTGACTTTGTTTTGCAGGCGTCACCGGCGCCGACGTCGGCGCATCTGCCGAACTAGGGCTGAGTAAATCGTTCAACAAGTCGGTGCCGCTAGTTTGCGCCTGCGACGAGTCACCTTCATCGAAATTCAACAAGTCGCCAAAGCTTCTCGCCGGTCGAGCCGCGTCCGCAGCCTTTTTCTGAGCTAGAGTTTCCATGGTATCCGCAGCGACGAATTTCGGTGCCTCGGGAGGTGGCATGTGCTCGAAGAGCATATCCCGGAGATCTGGCATCTTTTCAAACATCGATTTGTACTCGTGCGCGCGCTTTTGCGTTTCGAGCTCGAGTGTTGTCTCATACTTGGCCAAGACGGGTATGATGACGGCTTGTTCGCTCGGTTCGCGCACCGCAATCTTGGCAAGCGCCGTCATGACTAACGGTCTCAACATCAGGTACTTTTCCTCGCTCAGAATCGCGATCATAAGCTTTGTGACATCGTTATGCTTCACCTTGGTCAATACTTCGTCCTCGACGGACGGCGCGTGCACCATCGCGTCTGAGTATTCCCCGCACACCCACACCGCGACTGCGCACAAACGCACGGGAGCATAATCGTCGCACGCCGCGCGATACAATGAACGCGCAGCGTAGCCGTGAAGCTGAGGCGTTCGCGCGACGAGCCCCATGAAATCGTTGCACTCGAGCTCGTCAATGTACTGCCCAGCGCGAATGAGGAGGGCGATGAACGTGTCAATGTACCACTGCTTACTCGGCGAAAACTTCAATGCCAAGGAGGATATTTTCTTTGCCAACTCACACTTGAACTCCTCATCGCACACCTCCAAGTACTCGAGCAACTCATGTGACAGCGTGGTGACGTTCTTGGCGTTCACCAAGCCGTACACTAATTGCAGCGCGCTTCGCCGAATGGTGATGTCCGCGTCTTTCACGCAATTCACGATGATAGCGCGGTGACGTTGGATGGCTTGCATGTCCACCTCGACAACTTTCGCGAGCGTATTCAGCGCGACGTAACGTATGTTGTTATCCTTGTTCTGTAAAAACCTGCCCAGAATGTTCACCGCCAGCACGCGCAAACCACCCACGGCCTCGATGGCGATGATGGTCTCGACAGCCTCGTACAGAATAGCGTTCCCGGCATTCTTCGCGCCATCCGTGTTCGACGCGATCTGCGCCAATATGTCGCTCATCGCATCGCTCGCGTCCGCGTCGCCTCGACCGAGCACGCGAAGCAATCGTAAAATCGCCACTTGCAAAAACGGATCCGCGTGACCGGCGATGTCGTGCTCAACACTCTTCCCCGCGTAAATCAACGACTTCAAAACCTTGCACAACTGCGGCACCTGCGCTCGCATTCTCTGTCGCACGTCGTCATCGTCTTCACACATCTCCGTCGCCAGCGTACACGCCGCCAGCAGCACCCCGTGATGCCTATCGCTCAACAACTTTTCCGCCGCCGGCACGAACCCCTCCGTCAACTCTGGCACTTTTTTAATCACCCTCGTCGCCGTCAGCGCCGCCTTCTTCCTCACGTACGAATTCCCGTGTCCCATCAACTGCTCAACCTCCCCCGCCACGTCCCTCGCCATCTCCGCGCTGCATATGCTCCCCAACATGCACAACCCGAGTCCCACCACGTAGTGATTCTTATGACTCAAGTCGTTCTTCACGCTATTCGTCACCAGCATCGTCACCTCCTGGTCCTCGTCCAGCAGCAGCATCAGCCCCAGGTACCCGATCCGTTTCTCCGGGAACCCGTTCCTCGCCGTCAATCGCACGCACTCCATCTGCCCGAAGTGCGTCGCGTGTCCGAGCATGTGCATGAACATCAGCTTCGCGACGTTTCTCGGGACGAATCGCGCCTCGTCGGGGTTCCTGAACGACTCCCGAATCGCGCTCGACTCGCGCGCGATCACCGCGCGCTCCTCCGCCGCGGTCTTGCACTCGCGCACCTTGCGGATGAGGTCCCGCAGGCGCAGCGTCGACATGATTCGCGCGCCGAGCGGACCCGGGCGTCACACTCTGCCGCGCCGCGTCGCGATTCGCGCGAGCGATGCGCGCGCACGGCGTCGTGCTCGCGCTCGAGGGCGACGCGCCGTTCGGAGACGCGCTCCTGCGCGACGGCGACGCGTCGAGATACGACCTGGAGTGCGGCATGGCGCCGCTCGCGCACCACGCGCTGCGCGCGATCGCGTCGATGCGGCGACATCGCTGCGAGAAAATCACCGTCGTGTGCGCGGGAGACGCGCACGCGAGCGTCGCGCGCGAGCGAATCGAGCGATGGCGGGGAGAACCGTCGAGCGCGCTGCGAGAGGCGCCGACGATCGACGTGGTGGCGGCGGACGAGGGGACGGACACGGCGCGCGCGCTGGCGGCGTGCGAACGGTTCGCGGACGAGACGACGACGACGCTGCTGGTCGTGCAGGGAGACGTCGTGACGGATGTCGCGCTGGATGATGTGCTGAGCACACATTTGGTGAACGCGGCGACGGCGACGTGCGCGCTGGCGAAGAAACGGGCGTGGGCGGAGGTTGAGACGAAGGCGGGGCGAGCGCCGAAGGGGATGCGATACGTCGGGTTGAACGCGGATGAGACGCGCGTGGTTTTTCTCGCGGGAGGCGAACACGACGAGGCGAAGAAACGCTTGAAGTTGCAGCGGTCGGCGCTGAACGCGACGGCGGAGATGGTGATCAGGACGGATGTGATCGACGTGGGGATTTACGCTTTGGAGGCGCGAGAGACGTTCGCGGCGCTGCGAGAGAAGACGCATTTGAAGAGCTTACGGTTCGACTTGGTGCCGCACTTCGCCGCCGAGCAGTTTCGCGGCACCACCGCGGGCGGGGTGGCGGCGTACATGGTGAAGCCGGACAAGTATTGCGTCGCCGTGGATACGGCGAAGCCGGCGCTTCTCGAGGCGTCGCGAGAAATCGCCGCCGAGTTCCATCACTTGCTCGAACGACCTCTGAGCAAGTACGACAACGTCGTCGACCCATCAACGGTGATCGGGGCCAAGAGTACGATCGGACCGGGATGTGCGGTGGCTGGTCAGTGCACGTTCAAGGACAAATGTTCGGTGAAGAAATCCGTCGTCGCCGCGGATTGCGTGTTTGGGTCGGGCGTTAAAATTTCCAACTCTCTCATTCTTAGAGGCGCCGTCGTGCACGATGGCGCACAGATTCAAGGCTGTATCGTCGGTCCCGGCGCCGTCATCGGCGCGCGTGTCACGGCAAAGGATAGCATCATCGGCGCCGCGTACGAAGTCGAAGAAGACGCCGACTTGGACGCCGAGACCGTGGTGGTCCAGAACAAGTAGCTAGCGTGCAATTAATACGGTACAACACGATTATTTCAAGACGCGACGCAATTCGTCGGTTTTAAACCCTCGACTCCGCCGACGCGCGCCGTGTGACTAGGCTAAAGACTACGCTACGCTAAAACTCTCAAGCCGCGAGCGCCGACAACGTCGGCGACACCGCGACGATTTCGTACGCGCACGCCCGCTCCTGCGACTCGTCCATGTACCCCGTCAAACTCAACGCGCTCCACAACTTCTTACGATTCTCGTGCGCCACCTTCACCACGAACGTCCCCGCGAACGCCTCCCCCGCGCCCGCGCGCTCGCCGCCGACGAATTCCACCTCGAACCCGCCGTCGATCGCCCCGTGCGCCCGTCGCACCGCCGCGCGCACCATCGACTCCAAGCCCGCGCGCGACCACTTCCACGTCGCGTCTCGCGTGATCCTGCGCGTCGTTCGCGCGCGCGTCGTCGTCGTCAGTCTTCCAGTCTTCGTCCTCCCGCGCGCCTCGCGAGCGCCGACGCGTCCGTTCGCCGTCGCGCGCGCGCCTCGCCTCGCCTCGCCGACGCACAGTCGTATCCTCACGTACGCCCACCGCGCGCGCGGGAGCTCGAACGTGCGCTGCGCGACGTCGCTATCCATCGCGCGCGCTCGTGTGACGCCGCACTCCATGCCGACGCCCGCGCTCGCGCGCCTCGCGCTCGCGCGCCCGCGCGCGGACGTCCGCGCGGAGCGCGCGCGCGCGCGCGCCAACGTCAACGCCGACCTCGCGGACGTCGAGCGCGACGCGCGGAACGCCGGGCGCGCGCTCGTGCGCGTCTCGCGCGCGTTCGCCGTCGACCTCGGCGACGCCGCGCGCGACGGCGCGCGCACCGCGCGCGAGTACGTCGCGCTGCCGGCGACGGAGTACAATCTCATCGACCCCGAGAACGTGTCGCGCGCGAGCGACGACGCGAACGGGTTCGTCGTGAGCGCGGGGAGGCAAAAGCTGCTGTTTCTGGACGTCGAGCCGCGCGGGACGGTGCGCGTCGACGCGAGCGAGGAGGGATGCGTGCAGTCGCTCGTGGACGCGGTGATCGTGAATCGTAACCCGGACGACGCGAAGGCGACGAAAATAATCGACGCGATCAACGCGAGCCTGAAGGACCTGCGGTTGAGGAACGAGGTGACGGCGACGCGCTGCGAGGACACGGGGCGGGCGAGCATACGATGCCAAATCGACGTGTGGGGGGACTTTCGAGAGGGCGTGTTCGCGCGCGCGGGAACGCGGTTGAACACGATCTTAGGATGGAGCTTGGGGGCGGTGATGCCGTGGTTTTTGACGCAGCTCGCGGCGGATTACGCGAGATGGGCGCGCGACGAGCCGCGGACGACGGCGGAGAACGCGTCCCTGGCGAGCGTGGCGGGGAAAATCATCGCGGGGAGTCGAGGGAAGCTTCCCGAGGGCGTGCGCGAGTGCGAGTGCGTTGAAATAGTGCGATAAATATTGATTGATTTACATATTACCTACAGCTCGTCGCGCGCGGTTGGACACGACCCGCTCGCCGCGTCGCACGTCTCCTCCTCCGCGAACGCCGCCGCGGTGTCGAACTCCAATCCATTCAGCACAAACCACGTGTTCGCGTCGTATTCGTCCCCGACCACTATTTTCCCATCCATCGTCACCGTCAACGAGCGCTCCGCGCCCTTCATCGTCACCTTCCACGGTTCGTCTCGCGTCGGTCGCGCCTCCGCCGGCAGCGGCGTCGCCAGCGCGTCGCTCCCCGCCTCCGTCGTCGCCGTGTTCGAGAACCATCCCCTGAACCGCGCCCGTCCGCCCGCGTCGACGTAATAACTCGGTCGATCGTACGATTTCACCGTCTCGAACGCGTCCTCGTCCAGCGCGAGCTCGCGCCAGCGCGACGCCGCGGCCGATGGCGCCGATGGCTCGACCGACGCCTCCGCCGCGGCGCGTCCGCGCGTCGCCGCGCCGAGCGCGAGCGTCACCGCGATCGCGACGCGCGTCGACCACCCCGCGCGCGCGCGCGCGCGTCGCGACATCGATCTCCGAGCGCGCGCGTGTGCCGACGCGGCGACGCGCGATGATGATATGATGGCGTTCGCGCGCGTATTATATGAACGACCCCCGTTTCGCTTGAGTCGCGAACCGTCGCAGCGAATCCGACGGATGGTCGATCCCGCGACGACGCGCGCGACACAACACGACGACGCCATGAACGCGATCACGCAAACCATCGCCAGCTCGGCCGTCCGCGTCAACGCGACGTCCGCGAACGCCAAGCGCGTCAACCGGTGCGTCGGCGACGCGAACGCGACGACGAACGCGCGATGACGCGCGCGACGCGACGACGCGAGCGATCGCGCGATCGCGCGCGCGCGCGCGGAGATGGACGCGCGCGCGAGTTCTGGGCGTGGAAACGCGCGCGCGCGTGGATGAATTTACGTCGCATCGAACGACGCGCGCGAAGGCGAGGGAGACGGGATCGGAGACGGCGCGGGCGTCGAACGTCGATGGGGGCGCGGTGAAGCCCTATCCACTGGATAAACCGACGCGCGCGGCGGTTCGCGCGGCGAACGGGGCGTTCGTGGACGAAGGTTCGGGCGAGGATGGGTGATTCATCGCGGGCGAGGGATAGCGCGCGAGCGAGCGCGGACGTGGGATGAGGACTGACGTGATGACGCGGGTGATTTTCGAAACGCAGCGCGACGCGACTCTCCGCGACGCGCGCCGTCGCCGGCGTCCCGGTGAAGAGGTGCGCGGAGGCGATTTTCGCGAACGCGCGCGGTGTCGTCGTCTTTCGTGTGCGAAGTGGGATAACGCCTGAACGCAGACTGACGTTTGATTGTTTTTTCGTACGACGCAGCGCCCGTGTCGCGCCGCGCAAGTCCGTCCGCGGCGGCGCCGCCGTGACCAAGGCTTCCATGGTTGAGGTTGCGCAAATCGCCAACCAGGGTGCGGAGATTGCGTCTATCGCCACGACGTGCTTCATCATCACCCTCATCGGTCTCGCCTTCGGTTTCGTGCTCCTTCGCGTCGAGGACTCCGTCGTGAACGGCGAATAAACGCTCGTCGATCGGTTTTGACCACGGCGGCGTTCGGAGGGCGATTTGTTTGATTTTTGCTCAGCGAGTAGCGACGTCGCGCGCCACGCGTGCGGCGACACATAGAAGCGATAAATATTACATCACACGATGTGCGTAACCACCGCGTTTTCCACGCACCAGCGCCCGCGTCCGTCGCCGAGCCGTTCGCCGACTCTCGCGCGTCTCGTCTCGCGCGAGGCGCGAGGCACACGCCGCGTCCGCACTTCAGAGCGTGAGATGGAGTCCGTGTGGTGCCACGACTGCGCTCGGCGCGTGCACGTCGCCGCCGCGGCGCTGGATCAGGGCTCGCGAGACGCCAAGTGCCCGTCCTGCGACGGCATCTTTCTCGAGCGCGCCGAGTCGTCGTCCGCTGCCGCGCCCGCGCGCGGTCAAAGGACGGGCATCTCCGTCGTCTTCGGTCCCGCGTTCGTCGCGCACGGCGACGGCGCGTTCGGCGACTTTGACTTCACGCAGTTGGACACGCGAAACTTCGACGCGCCGTGCGACGCGCGCGCGGTGGAGGCGCTTCCGGAGCGCGCGTGGGACGGCGGCGACGAGAAGACGTGCTCGGTGTGCCTCAGCGAGTTCGCGCGCGGCGATCGCGTGAAAACGATACCGAAGTGCTCGCATGAGTTTCATTTGAATTGTTTGACGGAGTGGTTGAAACTGGTGCGTGCGCGACGACGCGCGAGGATGAACGGACGGCGCGGACTGACGACGAATATAGCGCGATACGTGTCCGGTGTGCAGATGCAAGGTGTGCGACGATGGCGTGGCGACGACGACGACGGCGTGAGCGCGCGCGGGAGTACAAACATAGCGATATAGATAGTCACCGCTTCGTGACTTTGCGAGCGAAATGCAATGCGATTTAGACGGGCGCCGCGCGATATGATTTCGACGACTCCGTTCGATTACAACCGCTTCTCAAACGACGGTATCGCCGCCTGAGAAGCCAATATATCCACTAAGTAGAACTCGCTAAGATTGATCATTCACGCCCTGCGCTTACTTGCCTTCCTTGGCGGCTTGGAGCTTGAGCACTTTCTGTTTCGAGGAAAATCGCGTTCGTCGCGTGGGTTAGTCGCCGCGCTCGTCGTCGTCGCTTCACATCGCCTTTACACGCGCACAAACCGCTCGCAATGCGACGCACCTTGACAATCTTTTGCTCCTCGACGAGGAACGCGCGCACGATGCGCTCACGAACCGCGCCAGCGGACAAGACGCCGCCGTACGCGCGCGTCACGCTCTTCTTGTTCTTGGACATGTGCTTGCGGCTATACTTTTGCGTCGCCACGCGCGGAACCTATCGATCGCGGACCATCAACGCGCGTCAACGTCAGTCAAAATGCTCTTCACCGCACGCGTCCTCCCTCGCGCGCGTTTGCGTCGCGCGCGCGTCGCGTCGACGACATCGATCGCGACGAAAGCCCTAGCGCGTCGACACCGATCGACATCGCCGCGCCCTCGCGCGCCTCTTCGCGCGCTCCCGCGCCCGCGCCCGCGAATCGACGACGAGTAATTCTCCACACGCACCCCGTGAATGCGACCGGCGTCACCAGCCGGCGTTTGCGCGCCCTTGGTCGTCTTCTTGACGTAGGCGATGCCCAAAGACCCGCCGGGCAATCGCTTCTTGACGATCTTGTTCGAGCGCGTGTTGTACGCGTGGCGTCGCTTGTACGTGATACGGGGCGCCATGTTTGTTTTCGTGCGTTTGGTGTCGCGCGGGAGCGAGCGAGGCGCAAAGAGACGGATTGTGCGCGCGATTGCTTCGTTTTGGTCGATCGCGGGTACAGGGTTGTGGGAACACATGTGCGCGCCGCGGCGCTTGATAAGTTAATACACGAGCTAGCGCGCGCGCGAGGACTGAACAACGCGCGCTTACGCGCGGGAAAATCACACAATCAAATCACGGAAACCCTAAATCGCTCTCTTCATGGTCGTCGTCGTGGACGTAACGCGATGGATGCGACGGGCGGCGCCAGAGCTTGATTTCGTCGAGCGTCGCGGTGAGCGCGGCTTCGGCGGTGAAACGCACGGCGGTGACGGGCGAGGTGTGGAGCTTGTGGGTCATGATAGGGACGAGACGTTCAACCTCGTCGCGATGGGCGGACTGAACGATGTTAGCGTCGGGGCCGACGAAAGAGGGCGCGCGACGAGACGCGCGCGCGGCGCCGACGGAGAGTCGCGAGGCTTGGTCCGCGAGCGTGGCGGTGTTCGAGTCGCGCGCCGCGGTTTCGCCGAGGTCGTCGTCTTCGGGGAAATGCCAGTCCCAGAACGCCACTCGACAGTCCTCGCCCACGGAGGCTATTCGAAGGAAGCGATGACCTTCGCCGGCGGCGCGCTCGTCCACGGCGACGTCGGTGATCCAGCTGCGATGGCCGCCGCACCCCCACGCCACGACTTCTCGCTCGTACAACCCCCATATTTCGAGCATATCGCTCTCACCACCAGCTATGACGTACCGACCGCACGGGCTCCAAGTCACGGCGTTGAAACCGGCGTAGTAGGACTTGAAGCCGGCGACGATGTTCGGCCTGTCGAGCTCGACGTCCAACACGCGACACATCCCCGCCCCATTCACGACGACTAAATAACGACAATCGGGAGAAAATGCCGCGGCATTCAACGTATGTCGTCCGAAATGCCATCGCGCGCTCGGATTCGACCCGGGAACTTGCGACGCGGCGACGCTCAGCGCCGACGCGTCCGCCAACGCCTCAAACTTTGCCGCGACGACATCCTTCGACGAATCGTATGTGTACATGCTCCCATCGGCGTGCAACGACACGAAATCGAACCCCGTCGCGAGGTTCTCCTTATCGTCCCCTCTCGTTCGCCACCGCACGCACGTCGTCCTCGACGCGTTCACCCCGTCGCCGTCCGCGTTCCATCGCGTCGTCGTCGCCGTCGCCCGCTTCGCCTTCTCCCCCAACCATCTCCCCAAATCCACCCCACACACCTCCCCGTTCGCCAACCCGACGAGCAAATCGCATCGTTCGCCCTCCTCCTTCGCCCTCCACGCCAGCGACGTCACGCACGCGCCTCCGAACGTCACGCTCGCCGCCGTCTTCGCGTCGTTCGCCTCGTCCAACGCCATCGCGCGCACCCCCTCTCCCGCGTTCACCAGCGCGTACCGCCGCCCCTCCACCGTCGCCACCTCCACGCGCTGTCGATTTCTCGCGTCGTACGCCCCGCGCGCGCCCGCGCCTCGCGCGCGCGCCCCCGCGCGTCGCAGCGACACCGCGCGCTCCAAGTTGTACCGCCCCTCGGGCGTCTTGAAGCAATCGCGCGCGTCGCCGCGCTCGCGCGCGCGGTCGAGCGACGTCGACGCGCGCGTCGCGTCGTCGAGCGACGCGCGCGCGCGCGACGGCGCGTCGAGCGACGCGCGCGGCATCGCGCGGCGGAGTGTCGCCGTCGCGTCTCGCCCCGCAGACGGCGACGCGATGGCGACCGCGGACGCGCGCCGCGGCGCGTCGAGCGACGCCGACGCCGACGCCGACGCCGACGCGTCGTCGCCGACGCCGACGGCGCGCCGCCGCGACGGCGCGACGCCGACGCGACGCGCGCGGCGCGACGCGATGGCGACGGACGCATCGAACGCGGACGACGCGCGCGAAGCGCGACGACCGAGCGACGACGCGCTGGCGCGCGCGTACGAACTCCTGGACGCGCGCGGACGCGGATATTTCACCGCGCGCGACGTGCGGCGCGTGGCGGACGCGCACGGGTTCGCGGACTGGTCGGACGAGCGCGTGCGCGCGATGGTGTCGGCGTTCAAGCCCGAGGTCGAGCGGCGCGTCATGCGCGACGGCGCGGACGAGAGTTTGTTTAGAATGAGTAGAGTAGAGTTTGAGCGCGCGGTCGCGCGCGCGGGGGCGCGCGCGCCGCGCGCGTGATTGAAATGTACGACGGAGGCGCGCGCGCGCTCGAACGACTTCGGCGACGACGACGCGCGACACTCGACGACGCCGCCGATGATGGCGCCGCGCGAGCGCGCGAGGACGATGTCCCGCGCGAGCGCGCGATCCCGCGCCGCGGTCGTCGCGGTGGTTTTCGCGGCGTGCGCGCTGTGCGGCGTCGCCGACGCCGCGCGCTTATCCGCCGCGGATCGCGCGGGCGACGACCTCACCGCGCTCGGCGCGGACGCCGTGCCCGAGGGCGACGGCGGATTCAACGACGGGTTCGTGTCTTCGCTCGGCATGGTGCTCGTGAGCGAACTCGGGGACGAGACGTTCATCATCGCCGCCATCATGGCGATGCGAAACTCGCGAGGCGTCGTCCTCGCGGGCGGGCTGTGCGCGCTCACCATCATGACCGTGCTGTCCGTCATGCTCGGGTTGGTGGTGCCGCAGTTGATTAGTAAAGAGACGGTGAGTAAGGCGGCGTTCGTTTTGTACACGTTCTTTGGATGTCGGTTGATGTACTTGGCGTACAAATCGGACGGCGCGGCGTCGATGACGGGGGAAATCGAAGAGGTTGAAGAAAAGTTGGAAAAGGGAACGTCCGTGAGCACGCGCACGCGCGTGGCGCGTGTTTTGGCCAAGATTTCGTCCCCAGTGTTCATCGAAGCCTTTGTGCTGATCTTTTTGGCCGAGTGGGGTGACAGAAGTCAGATCACGACCATCGCGTTGGCGACGCATAAAAACCCGTACGGCGTCGCCATCGGCGGTATCCTGGGCCACACGTTCTGCACCTCCTTGGCAGTTGCTGGAGGCAGAATCGTCGCCATGAAGATTTCCCCTCGAACGGTGTCGTTCGTCGGTGGTATTCTCTTCTTCGGTTTCGCGTTGCACGCGCTTTATTTCGGCGCGCCCGGAACTGAGCACATGTGAGCGAAGCGCTCCGGCTTGACAATAGCGATCACCGTAGTTTTTTAGAAGCGCGCCACACGGTGCGATGATTGAAAGCAATTCATATGGTTAATAAATCAAGCGATAACTACCAGTACTAGACATCGATGGCGACTCTAAGAGCGATCTCTCTCGTCTTTGTTCTTTTGCATTTCGTCGATGAAGCGGTCGATGGCTGTCACCATCTCTAAGTTCACCTCATACTCCGCCTTGAGCTCCTCCGTCGCGTCCGGCGACTCGTACATGTCTTGCAAGAACGAAACCATGTATTCGTACTCCTCCTTCGTGAATAACAGCGCGGCTTCCGCGACAGCGGACGTCGCCAACAAGCTCTGCCGCTTCAACTGCGGCGGCAAATCGTGAAACTTCTTGTAGCAGTTCCCGATTCGTTCCCAGTCCCCGTCGATCATGCTCTCGCACAAGATGCGCAAGTGCACATCAATGATCGTGCTGCACGTCGTGAGATCGCCTTCGTACACTTGCGTGTACACTTCCACCACGCTCAGTTCGTTCACCGCGTCGTACGTCGTCGTCGCCCCCAGCAGCGCCGCCGCCTGGAACCTCGCGTTCACGCTCGAGTCCCCGGCGTTCGTCGCGCACGCGGCGATGAGCTTCGACTCGAGCTGCGCCCACCCGAGGACGTCGTCGTGCTCGATGATCTTCGCGGGCGCGTCCGGGAACTGCCGAAGCGCCGCGTTCGCGGGCGCCTCCGCCGTCGCGGCGAACGGTTTGGCGACGCGCGCGCGGTGCGCGCGCGATGCGCGCGCGATTCGCGCGGTCGGAGTGAAAACGGACGCACGCGCGGTGCTCATCGTTCGTCTCGAGGCGCGCGAGGGCGCGGACGGGCGCGAGCACGGCGCGATGTGCGGATAAGATGCGAGTCGCTCTGACGTCATTTCCAGTGTGCCAGACGCCGTGAGAGCGGACGCGCCGATCGTGTCGCGAAACGATGGATTGCGGGACGAAAGCGAAGCGAAACGGGTGATGTGAAACTTGCGAGCGTTGCAAATATGTTGGTCTAGCGTACAACCCGTCGCGCGCGACGGGGAAAGAATCGCCCGCCTCGGCGAGGCGAATCGTCATCCATACTTCGGCTTCCAAACCTTTTCGAACCAATCTCTGGTTTTCGCCCACGCCTCGTCGGGGGTGTAGATCGGCTCGTACCCGAGATCGTTTTTCGCGGCCTCGATGTTGAACCATCTGTTGATGAGCAACATGCGCACGGAGAACGGAGTAAGTTTGAACTTTTTGCCGCACAGGTAGCCGACGGCGTCGCACGCGTACGCGAGCGGCATCATGAAAGTCCAACCGGGAAGCTTGAACTTGTTCTTCAACGACGGATAGCCGAGTTCGACGAATGCGCGATCCAAGAAGTCCCACAGCTTGACCGGCTCACCGTCGGTGCAAATGTAAAACTTCTTCAACGCCGGCGAATTTGGATACAACGCTCGCTCGCCCAAAATCAACCCGTGGCAATAATTATCCACGTAACACACGCTGATCAAGTTTTCCCCGTTCCCGAAAATCCTCAACCTCTTGGCGTTGATCAGGAAGTTGTGCATGAACAGCATATCCCTCGGTCCGTACACCTGATGCGGCGCCACGGCGACGCTAAAAAACGTCTTCCCGTCGCACGCGTCCATCATCGCCTGCTCACCCTTCGCCTTACTCTCCGCGTACTCCTGCAAGAACACCTTCGGGAAATCCAATTCGCTCTCTCGCTTTCCATTGATATCGTTCCCATCGAACCGCGTCGAGGGCGACGACGACATCACGCACTTTGTAATCCCGTGCTTTTTGCACGCCGCGATCACGTTCAGCGTCCCCACGCGATTCACCGCGTCGTACAGCTCGCGCTTATGATACGGCCCGACCAGCGCCGCGATGTGCCACACGCACTCCGCGCCCTCGAACGCTCGATCGACGTCATCGGGCTTCGTGAGATCGCCCTGGAACCACACGATGCGGTCGTCGTCCTCGGCGTCGCTCGGCCTCGGCGCGACGTCGAACGCCACCACGCGCTCGGCGCCGCGCTCGACGAGCATCTCGACCAGGCGACGGCCGACGAAGCCCATGCCGCCAGTGACGACGCATCGCTTGGGGACGGGCGGGAAGGCGGCGGGGACGGATTTCTTCGACCTCGCCATCGCGCGAGGCGAACAGTGCGGCGAAGAGCGAGCGCGCGCGAGCGACGTCGACGAGCGCGCGTTCGGCTAAGAAGAGTTCGTGATGATGATCAACGCTACCTAGGATTGTGATCTCTCCGGATGAGTGGCTAATTCTATCGCGCGCGCGGCCGGCGCTCGTCTCTGCGCTCACGGCGCGCTCGGCGCCGTCGCGGAGTCGATGGCCGACTTCGCCGCTTTCAAACGCTCCTTCAACTCCAACGCGAACACGCTCTTTAAATCTTGATCGCGCGTGCGCAAGATGTACTCGTCCAACCCGCCGGCTTTGTCCATGCAGCGGAGCGCGTGCGCGGTGACGCGCATCGGGATCATCTCCTCCAGGAGTTCGCTGTACACTCGCTTCTTTTGCGCGTTCGGAAGCCATCGACGGCGAGTTCTGCGCGCGCGAAAATGCGACACGAATCGTTAGTCGATGACCGGCGGCGCGGCGGCGCGCCGAGACCGCGCGTCGGGGCGGTGAGATCGCTCGAACGCGACGCGAACACGCACTTGTTGCCCCCGTCCTCGCTCACGTTGTTGCCGAATTTGATGTGTTTACCCGCGAACAGACCGCGGCGCGCCTTGCCTTGCACCACGCGCGCGAGGGCGCGTCGCACGGCGGGCGCGAGCTCGGTGGACATCGAGGCGCGGCGCGGACGTGTGCGGTGAGGTATCGTTTTCGTGGGTGATATCGTACAGCGCGAGCTAGGTATGAGTGAATGAATGTTTCGTTTGTGCGCGCGACGCGCCGTGCGGTTTCGGTGGCGACCTCGGCGAGTGTTTCACGTTCGAGCGCGACGACTCACGTCTCCTTAGCCGTCGTAGCTATCGCACGGCGAGTCGGGGACGCGACCGTGTCTGAACTTGCACGCGTCGCCGTTCCAGCAGTTGCCACGATCGAAGTGTTTGCAATACACCGGCCCTCGGCGCGGCGGATCGGGTTTCCTCGCGAAGAGCTCAATGCGCTTCCGCTTTAAAGTCTGCTGCTGATGCTGTACGTTTTGTAAACGCTGTTGAATTTGCCGTCCGACGACGTCACCGTATCTCGCGCCGTTGTTCATCGCCCCGACGTGTGTCTCCGTCGATGAACGACTCACGACT